>Ga0272449_1004636_pt1 | contig 11094 bp, 16 predicted proteins | sample YNPCB0241_FD_198679 | JGI IMG/M metagenome (GOLD analysis project Ga0272449, IMG submission 198679) | Hot spring sediment microbial communities from Yellowstone National Park, WY, United States - YNP-CB-024-1 | ecosystem: Environmental > Aquatic > Thermal springs > Hot (42-90C) > Sediment...
GGCTGCGCCGTAAGCTATCGGACGCATAAGGGCCTTGAAGATGAAATGAGGGGCCATCCTCGACAGAAATGTCCGGGCCAGCGCAAAGAGCTCCCTAAACGAGCGTACTGGGTTCGGCGGGGTTAGGTTCGCGGAGGTCGCCCCAAACGTGTAAAACCACAAAATGGCCTCAGACCAATCTACTCGCCGCCAAACAAGGCCTTTGACTACATCCAGCGCACCCTCAATAAGAGACATCTCTTCAGGGATGGTCGTCGTCGCTGCGATCTTAATTAGGCTCCTATCCCATTGTTCAGCCCTAATAGTCAAAACAGGCTTAGGCACGTTGAAAGGAGCAATTGCATAGGCCAAGGCATCCGCTTCTGCATTTTGGCTTGGAATGTCAATCCCAATAGGTGTCGCTATCCACATGTCCCTAAGGGAGTTGACCCTAATCGTTGCCATCTCCCGCATTGGGTGCCAGGGATGGACGGGAGACATAAGGGTATGTCCATCGCTGGCCGGCACAAATGCCTCAGAGTATGCCTTTACTCCTATGGGGCTGTGTCGGTTAATGTCGCTCATTCTTTCTTGCGCCTTCGCTTTTTGTCTTCCTTCGCCTCTTTGTTCTCAGCCTCCTCGGATTTCCCTTGCAGAGCCTTATATAGCGCAGAACCCTCCCGGCTTGCTTCGTGTGCCAAGATTGCAGACACTGCAAGGGGGAACAAGAGGATTGCCCTATTGCCGAGCCCATTCAGGATTTCAGTTAGCGCCGCAAGAATGCCCTTGTCAAGCCGCGAGTATTCTACATCGTCCAGTGGCTGGTACCCATTTGCAACGAGCTTTTCGTACTCAGTGGCATCGAGGGGGGCAACTTGAAGTCGTCCCCCTTTGACGAGGAAGTAAGAGGGTAGTCGGGCATCAATGTTTGCCAGTATGGCCTTGAACTGCTCCTTCATATTACGGGGCAAGCGCTTGAAGTTCTGCCAGTGGATCTTCGCTCACAATGGATGGTAGTGGCTTCTTGGTGGGGACGAACCGATAATACACCTCCACGGTTATCCGATAGAGGTTTTTGTCGGTAGCCTCATCCACAACCCTATTGTAATAGATTTGCACCTCATCCACGAGCTCAATTGTTAGCCCCTCGGTGTGGGTCAGGATGAGACGACTCCCGGAGTAATCCTTCCATATTGCCTCAAGGGACAGGTTGTCCAGGGGAGACACATTGCCATAATAGAGGTCAAGCCCCGCCCCCTTCCTGTCCTGAAGAATGCCCCAGTAAACGGGAACTGGGGCCAGAACGATGTCGCCGTACTTGATGTCGAGGAAGTGGTCGGCGAAAGTCTGCTCAAACTGGAGCTGGGCCGCAGCTATCAGGTCATGCCAACGAGCACCTGTGCCAGAAGGGATGTTAAGGTATCCAGCAAACTGGGCTGGGTTGAAGGCCGTACCATTGCTGGCAAGATAGTTGATGAGCCGCTGGTTCAGAACATCTTTGAGGTGTTCCGTGAGCGCATCGATGATGAAGTTTGCAGCACGCTCCCCGGAGTCGGCGATGACTATCTCTTGCGTGATGGTATCTGTTACGGCTAGCTTGCCGAAAGGATAGTCGGTCTCGACAAAGGAGTATTGGCGAGTCGGCTTTGGCGCTCCTTCTGCAACATCTCCGGCCCCCGGCCCAGAAGACGTCGGAGATATCTTCTTCAGTGTGGAGTTTGTGCCAATGAACCGCTTGGAGAATAGGTCCATGAAGCGCTGGCCTCCCCGAATGTCGGCCTCAGCCGTCTGATAATAGTCAAAGTCAGACGTGATACCCCGAGTTGTGCCAAGCGTAGAATGCTTGAACGCACTTGGGGACAACAGCGTTCGAGCGGAAGCGGCAATGACGCCCATTTTTTCTTGGCGCATTGCGAAGTGGAGCTGCCGAGCCACATTTAGCATAGCTCCCCTTGCTGCCAGCTTTCCTGTTTCGTCTTCTTTGCCCTCGGCGTTCTTCGCCTTGGCAAGCCGTTCGATGTCTTCGGCAGCACGCTCAAGCTCGTTTATGCGTTCTTCAAGCCCCTTCATTTCTTCAGCAGGTTTGGCAGGTTCTTGTAGGTTCGCTCAGTGATTGCCAGAAGCTTTTCGGCCGCTTGCAGTACACCCGCCACCTCATTCGCCTGAGTACTTAGGGTAACCTCAAGCTCTTCCAGTTTTTTCTTTGCCTGCTCCAGCTCTTGGGCCACCTCAGCAGGTGGCTGGGCAATGGCCTCTTTTAGGGCTTTAATCTCTTCCGCAAGCGCCGTAATCGCATCCATCGCTTGCTGAACTTGTTCCCGAAGGGCATCAAACTCCTCACGGGTCACTTCTTGGTGCTTGTAGGTCATATCACCCAAAGATACCGACTTCCATCCACACCCACACTGGCAATTGCCCCTAGGGCTTGATGGCACAGAGGAAGCAAGGCAAGTTAGCCCGTCTTCCGATGTGGCTATGCAGGTGTTGAACGCAGGGTCGGCGACGAGAGAGACCTCGTAGATGATTATGTCGTAGAACTCAAGATAAGACCCCATAAGGGGGTGCTCCTTGACAACATACCCGTCGCTAAACCACGACACAGACAGGAAATTGCGCTCGCCGTTCTCTACGAGCTGGACTGCTTCCGGGGACGTCAGCTCAAAGTCAATAATCAGCGCATCGTCCTTCTTGGTGAACGACAGAATGCGCCCGTATGGCTTGTAGTTGTCGATGTCAGGGTATTCGTGGTCAAGCAGTATTGCGTCGCCCGCCGCCCGAACTTTGGCTCCGGGCCGAACAAGAGTCTGATTGTGAGATAACTCGCCAAATCGGAACAGAACGCCCTTATAGCGTAGTGGCTCAGACTCATGCTTCTCAATCCTAACCTTGTTCGTCAGGTGCCTCGCATGTATCCTCATCGTCCAAAGGTACCTCGTAAGCCCCGTTTTGGACGAGCCAAGTATCTAAGTCCATCCCCTCACCATTGTCACCATCCTCGTCCCGCCACGCCAAATCCGGCAACGCCGCCTCCTTTTCACGTCTGCGCATCTCGTGCTCGGCTTCTCTCCGGCAAAGCATAAACACGCCAGTCGAGAGGTAGGACAGCCTTACACGAGAAGCATCACACTTCTCCATGGAGCGACGCAGACCCTCATAGACAAGGCTAACATAGTCCTTGGGGGCAATCCCATATCGAGCCGCCACTTTGGACAGAGCGTTAGCAAAGTAGCCAAGATTGGAGGCCAGGACATGCATCACCCAGGTATCATCTCCGGTCTCTTTGTATCTCCTAACGGCCTCTCGATAATCGACTGGCTTGCCATTCTCGTAGACTATGTAATCCTCTTTGTGGGCCGTAAGCAGGGCAAAGGCATCCCTTACCCTGCTATTCTCCATCATTGCAAGATACGGGGCCTTACGCCCCTTGCGAGCCATACCCAACGACGTTTAGAACCTCGTCCATGCTATGCACAACATAATACCCAAAACCCCTTTCCTCGATGAGCCGCTGCACCATAACCTGCGACTGGGACTGCTTGCCGCCCGGCTTCTTAACCTCAAGGAACCAAATCCGCCCCTTCCCAATTACAATTAGGTCAGGCGCCCCAGGCAAAAGCCCCGAGTATCGCTGGCGACCCCTCGTTGCCTGATTAGGGACATGAATGACAAGGAAGCCCAACTGGCTAAGGGCCTTGACGATTGCCGCTTGTACCTGCGACTCACTTCTGCGTACCAGCATGTGTTTGAAGAATTTCTTCCAGTCCTGCAAGATCTTCTGTTGTAACTACCTCCCTGGCTGCAACATCCGGCCTCACTCCCGTCCGGACAAGCGACAAAAACTCCCGAGCCGCATTCATAGCGTCATAAAGGGCCCCCCAAAACTTGCTCCTTTCGTCCCAAATGGCCCAGCCAATCGCCCGTAGCTCGTCGTCAGCAGTGGCAAAGGCGTGAATGAAAAACCCGAGGTCGAGAGCATGTAGAGCCTTGAATATGTCAACGACGTTATCGTAACGCACCCCAGAGCGAAGTAGCTCATATGCCTCCACAAGTTCCGGCGAGGCATCATCGAGCTGACCGTTGGCAATTTTGGCATAGGCCCTCCGGACGTGCTCCCTAACCTTGCTTGCAACTTCCCCGCCCCCAACAAAGGAGGCGTCCATGACTTGCTTCGCCTCACGCAGAAGCGAACGTTTTTGATTGGCGCTCATATCCTTGGTATGTTTATTCTGAGTAATCGCAAACTTCGTGCCAACTCACCAGGTTCGGACAGGTCGTATATCCTCGGAAGCCACTCCAACTCCATGCTCTCCCCGAACCTAACCTTCCTTAGAGCTTGGTCGGCCGTAATACGTCCACCCAGTACATCTCGCCACATCTTAGTAGCAAATATTACTAAAGAGGCGTTTTCCCCGCCCTCGGTGGCAAGATAGGCGACAGTCTTGGCCAGCATAATCTTACAGAGTAGCTCGACCGCCCAATCAAGGTCGCCCTCCTTGTTCTTGCCGGCCCACCGTGAATTGTAGGCTTCCCTTAGTTCCTCCTTTATCGGCTCAAGCAGTTTATCCACTTCGTCATACTTACTCTCAGCGATGAGGCCTGCCGCAAGCCTGCCGTGCTCGATGACTTTGCTTGTTAGCTCCCCCGGCTTTTCCATCGCTTCCCACTCTACATAACCGCTTAGCTGTTTCGGGATGTCAGCGACTTTGATTACCCGCTCAGTCCTTAGGGCCTTATTGACTTCTGCCCAGTTTACTTCTGGCTCAGCAATTTCATCTTCGGCTCCGGCCTCCGTGCTGCATTGGTCATCTTCGGCCACAAAGGCATAAGGACACCCCTCTTCTTTGACTTCCTCCAATTCCACTACGCCATTTACAACGGCATCGTTCGGACTTATGATTGGGACGGTGCTTGCTTCATGAGTATTTTCTTCCTTACACTCCTGTATTTGCTTGTGTACTCCAGCGGCTTCCGAGGAGGGGCTGGCATTCGTGGAGGCATCTGACTCGTCTTGGTCAATGTAATACTGCCTTTCTTTCTTGCGCAACTTCTGGCGCTTGACAAGCTCGTCAAGCGCCTTGTAAGTCTTGTCCCAGGAGCCCTCTTTGTATTTACCCTCTTTTAGGCCCCATACTGCCACTACAACACCCTTGACGTTTACTCTGCCCTGTTTGTCGGCGTTCTGGAGGCAGGCCTCGTAATATTTGGCCAGACGCTCCTCGACCTTACGAGTGTACTCCTCGTTAGTCATGTTCGTCGGAAGCACCGAGGGGGGATAATTGAACGACCCGTTTTGGTACTGGGCCACGTCCAAGTCGCCAGTACCGAAGCGGCCACGCCAGGCCAGCTTCATCATGTCTTCCCGCCGGTACAGCCCCGCCACAACGTCCACGGCCCCGGCAATGGCCGATGTTCCTCGTGCGTCAGAGATTGGATTGCCCGTCGTGGCCTTGACTGTGTGGTGGACTATCAGCGCTGCCACCCCACGTTCACGAGCCAGCTTCGCTATCCGGTAAATGGCGTCGGCGAACGAGGCCTCATTCTCACTCTTCCCCCCCGACACGGAAACAGCCCTTAGGGTGTCGATGATGATGAGGGTCGGCTGAATGGCGTCTATGTGCTCCTCCAGAATGGCCACACTGTCTTCCACGACTGGCGGAGTCGTACCAATGTAGATGTCCTCGTCCAGCCCCGCCACGCCCCTCATTCTGACTCTATCCCTAACTATGTCCTCGCCATCTTCAAGGGCATAATAGATTACACGACCCTTCTTGGTGGCCAAGCCGCAAAACGTCTCGCCCCGAGCCACAGCAAGGGCCATATCAAGCGACATCTGGGACTTGCCAAGTTTAGGCTCGCCTATAAGCAGCGTAGTTCCACCAATCCTAACAAGGCCCTCAATCACAAAGTCAGTCGGCCGCTCCTCAGCCATTATCTCAGACAACCTTCGGGGATGGGCCGGCCTCGCCTCGTCGGCCCTATATAGCAAGTGCCTAATCGCCTCAAGTATGTCTTGCCCCCTTCCGCTCTTGAAGGCATCACGAAGGTCTTTCTGCCCAAGAAGCGGCTCAATAAGCCCCTCAGAGACTAAGTCTAAGTCAATAGCCGCAAGCCCCGCCTGTCTCGCTGCTATGACCATTTTGGTGGCCGCCTGACGACCAGCGCTGTCGGCGTCCATCGCCACCACAATCCTCCGAGCCCCTCGACGCCTAAGAGCAATTAATACCGCCGTCGAAAGGCCTGCGCTGGCGCCCTTCGTGATTGCATAAGCTTCGAGCCCCAAAGCCCTCGCAACTATACAATCACTTTCCCCCTCGGTGATAACTATGTCCTCGCCAACTCTATCCCCAGGCAGCGGCCACAAATCAGGAGTATGACCCTGCCCTCGCCATATCGCCCCCCTTTCGCCCTTCTTGCGCACCTTGTACTTGTCTATGCCGGGGAAGCGAAAAACTACCTCATCGGAAGTAAAGGAAATTGGCAGCGAGGCCATAACATCTGGCTGAACTCCCAGATAGCTAAGGTACCAGCGCCGAGCGTCTTCGGTTATTTTCTCCTGCTCCATTTTGCCATTTTGTCTTGGGGCCCTTCCAAGTAGTTCGGCATATTCTGGGTGCCGCTCGTACAAGTAGTCGGTAACCGACTTCGGGTCGCACCCAGCGTGGCACTTGAAGGATAGACGCTCGCCATCGAACCACACTGATAAGGAGTTATCCCTATCCTCGTGCAAGGGGCAACGGGCCGACCACCGGTGGCTCTCCAGCCGCCGAACGTTGTCAAGCATAAGCCGGACGACCATCTCCACCGATGAGGGGTGGCCCCGAAAGGCCACCCCAGTCCGGCTGCTGCGCTCATTCTGCATCCTCGCCTTTTAGTTTCTTCTCTGTGAAGATTGCGTTGTCTATCATCATCAGGGCCATTTTCTTCCTGTTTGTATCAAGGTCGGCAAACTTCTCACCCCCAAGGTCACGAACAATCCCCGCAATTAGCTCCCTGGCATCGTTGGCCCCAATTAGCCTGCTTAGCTCTTGGAACTTGTCCAGTACCTCACGGGACAGCCCAGCCTCGCCACTACGCTCTTTCTTCGTGTCTGGTGGCGGAGTATCAGCTAACTTGCGGACAACATCCGACGAGGTTTTCTTTTGGTCGCCAGCATTGCCCTTCTTAATCTGTGCAAGAGACTCGGGGAGCTGAACTATTTGCTCGGGAGCTGGCCCATTTGGGGCCTGCGGGGCGGCTGGAGATGATGGTTGGGCCGACTCTACAAGGTCATCTGGGTCGTAGGTCTCGACTGTGGAGAGTGGCGGCAGTAGGTTCAGGTAGGGAAACATAATCGCCAACGCCTCCTTTAAGATGGTCTTGGCGAACATCAGCTCCTTGTTCTTCCACCGAGAAGTTAGGGCGTGGTTATCATAGTACCGCTCCCAGCGCCATTCATTTCCCTCTTTGTCCACAATCACCGCCACCATCCCAATAGGCCTGCCGTTCTCATCCTTGATGGTCTCAAGTCTCCAGCCACGCACATAAGGCGAGTACAGAGAGAGGTAGACCCGCCAGTGCAAAAGGATGGACGGGAGCCCCCGTTCGGCAGCCATAAGGTACACCATGTTCGCTGGAATGCTCATCCGCTCATTCTCGAACTTGTACGCGAACAGCGTAATGAGCTGCTGAATGAGGTACTCCAAATAGTCCTCGGGGGACAACCACCAAGGGGCCGACGAGGTGGCAAAAACAGCCACAACCTTGCCCCGGACATCTTCTGATGCTTTCGCTTTCTCAAGCGCATTCCGCACAATGCGGAGTCCTTCGTCTTTCGTCTTCGCTGTCATACTTTCAAGGGTTTTGAGTTTGTTTCAGTAGCTTGTAGAATGGGCACACATGCTGGAACGAGCACTTGCCGCAGGCAAAATTCGTCAGCCCGGAAGGGGGCTTATAAGTCTGCTCCATGGAACAAGCGAAGTACTTTAACATCTCGCCAATAGCCTCGTCTTGCATCTTCTGGAGACGAAACTCGGAAACATCCCCCTTGGGGCCAATCATCACGAACGAGGCCTGAGGCTTGCCAGTGGTGTACATGTAAACCTGCCCCTGAATTTGGTAGGTAGGGGGTAGCTCGTTCTTCATCCTCGTGACGGCCTTAAGGTCTACGACCATGTCACCAACAATGGCGTCGATGTAGCCAGTTATGACTATGTCCGTCCCAGGTATCTCCTTCTCAATCCGGACCTCGACGTTGTCCGCATCGAGGAGCCACTGGGGAATGGCCTTGGCCCGCCGCAAAAGCGCCTCCTTCTCTTTCTCGTCTATCCCCTCCCCCATAGTTATGTCGGTAACCGCTACGGCCGCCTCTACGGCCTCCTCGGGGGAAATGCCGAACCACATGTACCGGTATGCCGTGTGCAGAGCAACCCCCGAGGCGACGGCAGGAAGGTAGGGTTCTACAGGCTCATATCCTGCAGCCGCCAGCTCAAAGGTAAAGGGGCAGTAAAGGAATTGCGCAATCTTGGAGGCGCTCACATACCGCTTGCTCATAGCTCCCCCCGCAAGAGTTTGAGGTTTATCTCGTCGATGTCATCCTCGGTGAGAAGTTCCCACACGCATTGGTCTTCTACATCCAATTCACGAAGAAGCCTCATTTTGGCTTCGCGTAGTTCTCGCTGGCGTTCTTTCCAGGCGAGCTCTTTCAGGTCTTTGTGTTCCATATCCGTTTTCGTTTTGGGTTTGCTGTTACTTAAGCAACATCCGTGCCATTTTCGTCTCCATGCTCCTCTTCGCAGGCCCCGTCGTAGAGGAAAATTGGGACGTACATGTCGAGCGCCCAAAAAGCGTTTGGGTCGACCTCCCACACCACTACCTCGAACCCAGTGTCCCTTGCAAGCTTTTCTGCGTACTCGCACGCCTCTTCGAGGTAATCAAAGTTCTTGGCGAAGCCTGTCAGTTCAATCATTACCCGATAGTGTTTCTTGCGTCGGCTCATGCCTGAAGTATAGCAAACAGCATGCCAATCTCCACTATATGACCAAGTCTGCCTCCCCCTCATCCTCGTACTTTTTCTTTGCCTCGTTGATTATCGACAGGGCCAAAAGCACCAGCTCGGCCTTGTATAGCATACCTGGCTCGGGCTCCCCTGCCTCGCTCCAAATATTGACAGCCATCTTGTACCTCTCTATTAGCTCCGCCGGGTCTTGGCCCCGAAAGTAGTTCCACACCTTCTGCACTGCATCGCCCATTCCAATGCGCTCGGCGACGGAAATGGCGTCAAGCAAGACTATCAGGTCGTTCATGGCTTCCAGTCTAATGCTTTGCGTTTGGCCTCCCAGAGTATTCCTTCCGATACAAGGTCGCCAAGAAAATTGTACACCTTGACATACGGCCCCGGAGGGTCAGGGTCATAGACGACGAGGAAGCGGTCATCAAGGATGTTTATTCGGGGGAAGCCCGGTACAAAAGCCAGCTCCCGCCCTTCGTCGGTAAAGAAGTTTGTTCCCTCCTCGGTGAGAGCCGCAAGTATGGAAATGCCAGTCTCCCCGCCAAAATGAGCCGCCTCGTACACTTCAATAGCACCGAGGAACCAACTAAGGTCGGGGAAAAGGATGTCCTCCTTTGGCTCATGAGCTCGGTAGAATACATAACAATACGGCGTTAGCATGTCGAGGGCTACATACTCGTAGGGGGATTTGAGTATGCCATTCTCGCGAACAAAGAATGTCCCGTCTTCAGTCGCCTCGGCATAATACCTGCCAAAAAGGTCAAGACGCCTATTCTTCTTGGACAGCCTCTTTGCCATATCGCATTACGGATTTGGGTGTTATTACTGCAATGTACATCGGCTCGGGCTCATTGTGCTCTGAGGGAGGGACTGAGACGAATTTCCCAGCCCTCCTCAGAGCACGGCGTGCCACTAACTCAGACACCCCTAAAAGGGAAGCCACGTCCTCGTCTGTGGCAAGGCAAGCCCCGGCATATAGGGTGTCGCAATGCGGCCACTTGCCAATCCTTACAAGCACGGTGGCCATTTCGTCGACGCCCGCCACATTGGATTGCCGCATAGCCATTTTACACTCTTTCCATCGCTTCGGTGATTGCGCCCCACAGCTCGCCTGACGCCAAAAAGTGCCCATAAAGGTCGTAGACGCTAACTCTTGGAGCTGGGCCTTCTTGGTGGTAAGCCACCAGGAACTCGTCGTAGTGGACTGTTATCCTGGGATAGCCAGGTATGAACGCCAAGTAGTCCCCTTCTTCGTTTAGGACGTGGGTTCCATGCTGCACAACGGCAGCAATCAGATACCTGTCCTTCTCGGGACCGAGCCTGGCCAACTCGTGGGCATAGATTGCCCCAAAAAACCAGCGCCCATTCGAGAAGAGTATTTCCACCTTTTGGCTCCCCTCCCTTCGCAAGGCGAAGGATTTGGGTGTGAGCCTCCAGAAGTAAGCGTACTCGAACGGCGAAAGCAGTTGGCCGTCTTTGCGAACTAAAAAGCCCCCCGTTGTGGGCTCCTCGGCGACAATGTCGCCAAAAAGTACTTTTACGTCGGTCATACCACCTAACGAATAAGCAAACCTCATGCCAAACGTTCGAGTATCTCCTTGAGCCTGCGAGCGTCTTGGATTGCCTTCTCCATAGGCCCCAATCCCAGAAGGCTACCACGCAGGTCATAGACTTTGACTTGGGGAGCTGGCCCCTCGGCGGCAAAGGAGACTAAAAACTCATCATCAAGCACAACAAGACGATAGTGGTCTGGGATAACGGCCAAACGATTGCCTCGCTCGTCAAATACGTCAATCCCCCACCGGTTCACAGCAGCAATTAGGACTTTGTCACCCTTGCCCTCAAGACTGTCCAGTACATAGGCATACTTCGTCCCCAATAGCCACACCCCACTGGCGAACAGAATGTCCTCCTTTACCACATCCGCTCGACGAAGTGCCCAGCACTTTGGAGTCAGCTGCCTGACTTGTGCATATTCGAACGGGCTTACCGCTTTGTCTTTTTTACGGACTACGAAAGTCCCTTTTTCTGTCTGCTCGGCGGTGATGTCGCCGAAGAGTTTTACCACGTGCGTCATATCACCGGACAACTAAGCAAACCCCGTGCCAACTCCGCACCCAATCCCCCTA
>Ga0272449_1004639_pt1 | contig 11087 bp, 16 predicted proteins | sample YNPCB0241_FD_198679 | JGI IMG/M metagenome (GOLD analysis project Ga0272449, IMG submission 198679) | Hot spring sediment microbial communities from Yellowstone National Park, WY, United States - YNP-CB-024-1 | ecosystem: Environmental > Aquatic > Thermal springs > Hot (42-90C) > Sediment...
CATTCTATGATGCGAATACTGGAAGGAGGATAACGATTGCTGGTGCCAAGTCAATACCTGTTAACTTTGACAACTGGGAGAGACTGCCCGGAGGTCAGAAGCAGGAGAAGCCGATAATCCTACCGCTCATAAGGTATGCAATAAATGCAAAGGCCACTACGCCTAATACTGCATACGACCTAAGGTTCGAAACTGGGAACGTCGCCGCAGAGCACATGAACATGTACTTCGACCTAACGCCTGAGAGGCAGAGAGGCCTGATAAAGATAACGCACTTCGGAATAAGGGCGGCCGCAAACCTGAAGGGATGGGGCATAAACGTCAACGGCGAACTGAGGCCCGACAAGGACTGGGTGCCGGCCAGAACGGACTACAACCCGTTCCACTATGGCCATGTATCTCCGTTGCTACCTGAGCAGGTTCTCATTCCTCCTGCGGGCACGCCCGGAACTGCTGACATAAACCTATGGATGCCTCTCAGGAAGCTGGTCGAGCCGATATACATATACCGTGAGATAGGCAAGGTTCAGATAATCGACAACGGTACAGCTGTTTCTGCGGGCGCAGTAACGGTTGCCCTGAAGGCAGTCCAGATAATCGAGTAAACAAGCGAAAATTCCCCATAAATTCCCCCTTTATTTTTTTAACAAGCGAAAATAGATATAAGTGTGCATCATATATTTTGGTTGGAGTGAGGCTAGGTGTCTGATAATAAATGGATCATAGCCTGCATATTAGGCTCCGTAGTTGGGGTAATCTTTGGCTACCTACTCAGCACATTATCTAAGCCCTCATATTCCCAAATCCCAGCATACCATAACACGGAAACGATTGTGTGGGTTGACTGGCGTGGAAGGGAGCGCAAGATAGAGATACATAGGGAGGCTGGTCCCGTATCTAGGTGATGGTAGATGGCCGTCCGTAAGAAGCCATCCGAAAACTACGTTGAGACGATCACTAGAGATAGACCTTATGCCTTAGAGGTCATGCAGACTCAATTGCTGTACGACGTCGCAAGCATGATGGAAGAGGCCGTCGATCGGCTAACAAGAATTGAAGAGCTACTGGTTAAACCTAAGGGCTATATTTGCCCCATTAAGCTGACGATTGACCGCCCAACAATCATAGACTTCTCGAAAGAGTACCCATATACACCGCTTTTCTCATTATCGCTTTTCAACGATGGACCTGACGAAGTTTACGTAGGTATAAATATTGAACAAAAGGTTACACCCCTTAAGGCTGGAGAGAGCTTTGAAGCAGAGCTTTATGCACCCAACATTAAAAGGCTCTACCTATACGTTGAAGCTGGAAAAACCGCAAACATAAGGGGGTTTGGGATTTATTGAGCGTCTCATTGGTTGTTTACCCTGCAAAAACAGCCCCACTTAAAAAGGGAACATTAATAGCTGATGGTACAGAACAAACCCTATTAGAATTTGTTGGAGTTGGGGTGATTTCAGGACACATAGATCTTCAGAATATGAAAGAAGGAGATGTTGTTATTATACGGCAATATATTAAGGTCAAAGAGGATGGCGAATACAAAAAATATGCGGAAGAAACCTATACTGGAATACAAGAGCTACCAGTAATCTACATAACACCTAAAGCCGTTGACATAGCTATGAAGATCACGCTTCAGCAGACCTCAGGAACCTATAAATCTTTTGACTATAACTTCATACGTGAATATTAGGGGGTGGTATAAGGGGTGGGGGTATCAAACCGTAGCAATAGAAGAGTTATTCCGACATATATATTTTGCCCTAGGTGTGGCTCAAAAATCGAACTAATAGAAGACACAAATCCCGAAACCATAGAGAAAATCAAGGAGCAGGGATACACGGCAATGGCCAGAGGTATATGTGAGTGCGGAGTAGTGATCGTATTATGCTACCAACCTCTCCCAGCATCACCAACATTCAGCCTATTCTTTGACATTTACTCACCCGAAATAATAAAAAAAGTTTTAATAACCAGAAAACAGAATTTATATGCAGAAGGGTGAGATATCTTGCCAGACTTTCCCCGTGTGGCCGCAGTAGTAGACCCAGCCACTATATGGAATTATAGCACTAGGACTCTTACAAGCCTTACTGGGCAACCTAGAATAGATCTTTTAGGCTCAGACAGCGACCTAGCCACAATTGGCTACACTTCAGCCAGAGCCGCCAAGCTTGACAACCTAGACGTGGCCGTATCAACTCGTTCAAGCCATACAGTTGCAGACATTTGGGGTTATGCAACTAGAACATTGACAGGCTTAACTGGGCAACCTAGAATAGACTTGTTAGGAGAAGACGCATCCTTCGAGGCTGGAACTGGAACACGCAAAGCCCTGATAGACCGTTTAGCATACATGGAAGCTTTCGATACACCAATAGAAGGCTCAGTAACAATGGATGGAACAGAAAAAGTAGTTATCTTAGACGAGATAGGAGGCAACCCGCAACGCTTCTTAGAAGGCTACATAGACTTATCGCCAATGGCTTCTGGGGATACCATAGTGATAAGGCAATACATGAAAATAGCTTCTGCAGGAAACTACGTGAAGTATGCGGAGGAGACATACTCTGGCGCACAATCCATACCCTTACTATACATCGTAACCAAGCCTGGAAGATATGGCATAAAAATAACAGCCCAACAAACAACTGGAACTAATAGAACCTTACAGTATCAATTCTTCAGACGTCGCACCACTTAAACCATAACTTTAAAGAGTTAAATAGGTGATGTTTGATGTCTGAATCATATATACAATTACCTGTTGACGGCACTGGTAAAAAAGCCAGAGCAATATACCAGTCTGCTACGGACAGCTACGAGGAGGTTCAAGCCTCTAAACCAATAGAGTATGAGAACCCAGTTTATGCCGTTGCTGTCAGTGCCAGTGCAGTTGCTGCCAGCAAACACCACTTGAGCATTTGGAACGGTTCATCGAGCTACATTAGGATTTTGGGGGTTCTAGTTTCGATGCACAACACAGCCGCAGTTTCTGGCTACATCATGCAGTATATTATGCAGAGAGCGAGTGCAGTCTCTGGTGGAACAGCCCTAACAATAGTTAAGCTCGACAATAGAGACCCAAATCTACCCTCTGGGATATCTGCGGCAACTGGGGCAACCGTAACTCTGAAGGAAGCACCAATAGCCATATTCGCTTTGAACCCAGAGGAAACTGGTTCACAATGTTTTATTCAGTTTGACCCACCTAAACCTATTGTTGTAGCCCCAAACGAAGGAATAACCATTCAGCAATACGCCACTGCTGGAGTGGGCTTATTCAACGCAGTAGTATACTTCAGTGTTGAGGTGATTAAGCCATGATAAAGGTTAAGGTAATAGACCTGCCTAAAGAAGGGTTAACAGCCGAAAAGCTTGAGGGCATCATAAACAAGTTCCTCATGGAAGAAAAGCCAGACGAAATAATTCAGTTAGACTTAAACTCCGAGTTTGGCTTCTTAACCATAATCTACAAGAAGGATTAAAATGTTCATAGCCAAAAAGCACTTTTGGATGTCTGGAGTTTGGGCACCGCCAGCTATTGTAGAAACAATAGTAGCTAAAAACTTTCCAATGGACTATCTGCCATCTCTAGCCAAAGCCTTACAGTTAACAAGCAAAGTTAGCGGTGCAACAATCCAGATAGTCAGCCAAGACTACCCACTAACATTAATCAAAAAAGGCAAAGCAAACATACTTAAAAGCAAGTTTTCGGCTTAAGTTGGCTAGAAGGGACCTAAAAACAAACTTGAAAAATATTTATCTAGCCTTAATGCTATAATTTTTGACATGATAGACTTAAGAACGATTAGGTACATACCGGAAGTCAGGATAGAATCCGCACTAATACCTTCTATTGGCGCAAAATCGACGGAAAAGGTAGAGGAGTTGCCAAACATTCAGGGCATTTTCCCGAATGGTGCGGTTGCGCTCGTCGGCCTTCAGGCAACACCTAACTCATCCGTCGTCTTGAGGATAAGTACTGATGCCGAGCTCGTGAACGAATTTAACACCGCAGGCCTTGCTGGCACAGCCCTTGAAGACTTACCTATATACTTTGAGGCCAGAAGGTCTGTAATCATAGATGCGAACAACATATCCACATCTGCCGTGGCGAACTTCGGCGCTAGGTACACATGGGTTGCGTGGAGGCCAGGCGACCTTCTGAAGCTTCTGCAGACACAGCTCAGGATACAGGAGAAGTACCCGATATACCTTCCACCAGAGGCTCTTAACGTCATAGAAAGGGGCTTCATAACAGTCAGGCGAAAGGTATTCACGTTTTACGGCGACGTGACCACCGTACCGCAAATGCTGTGCGACGTCTTCACGACCAAGCCGGGTGAGCTAATAGTCCTTGAGAAGATAGCAGGGGACATCAATGCGAACGTTATCCTTTCGGTGTTCAGGGAAGGTGCAAAAAGTCCCGACATGAACTTCAGCGCCGCCTTCTTCCCAGCAAACAAGATACCGCTTAGCCTGTGGATGCCCGCAAGTAGCGAGCTCATGGTAACGCTTTCCTCGATCACAACTGTTACTGGCTACTCTGCAAATGTAGTAGTCAGGTACGTCAAACCAGTCTCACCAGAATATGCGATAAAGGTGATGTAACACGTCAACCAAGGAAAAGGTTGCCACGGCGGCATTGGCTGGAGCGACGGGTACAGTAGCCGGGGTAGCGCTCTCACAGCTATTCGTCAAACCGCCGCAAACCGTAACGCTAACTCTGGACGAGGAATTCAAGCAAAAATTGCTGGACACGATAGCGAAGGCAGTAGCTGATGCCGTGGCGAAGGCTGTTGGCATCATAGGAAGAACTAGGATAGCTATGAACATCAAGGAAATTATCCAGTCTCTTGACGAGGAGAAGCTGATATTTACTGGAGGCTTTGTAAGGTCTTTTAAGCTTCAACCGGGGCAGACCGTAGTCCATACAGAGGTAATACCACCGGGCTATGTCTTCGTGATAGGGATGAATAAAATAGAGGCCTACCCAGATGGGGCCGTTGCTATGTACCTATACATAGACTCGGACGAGCCGAGGTTCTTCGACACGGCGGTGGTGCAATCTAGGTATGCCACTCCGATAAACTACTTTGACTTGGGCATGTTCCTAAAGGCCGAGCACTTCTTTAGGCTTATACTGGTCAACACATCAGCGTCCGAAGCCACCTTCAGCTTCATGGCGATATATGGTATGTGTACCCTAGACGTATGGCGTGCCATACTCAACAAGTACTTCAAGGTGATAAGGGAGGAGTTCGGCCTTTGATAAAGGAAAGGAATTGTAGAGTCTGCGGCACGGTAATAATAAAGGAGGACGGCAATATGAAAGTGATTACCAATTTTGCTAAGCCCGTTTGCCCTACATGCCAGAAGATACTTCTTGGGGATGACAAGCCAGAGTACTGGACGAGGGTGGTTGAGTGAGCACCGCCCAGCTCGGCTACGTGAGGTTCCCAAAGCTAGGCAGGCTATCACCGCCAGCAAACAGCACCTTCTTCATACCAGACTCCGCAGTTGAGGGCATCAGCTACTTTGATGTCAGGCCGTTCAAGAAGATTCTGATAGAGATAGATGCGGACCAGCCGATAGACATCAGCGTGCAGAATACGCCGAGCGGCGATGCGGCGGATTTCAGGGATTTGGCTGGTTACTACTTACCTTCAACACAGTTCGATGTGACGAAGAGGAACACTATTGCCATAGATGGCGCCGATGCCTGCGTCGGCTTTATCAGGCTTAGAATAACAACTGGCTCTACCGCACCGAGCGCCATAGTTGTCTGGGTCGAGACGAAAGATTGACGGCCGAAACTTTAAAGCATCTGGGGCAAGTTCGGATTATAAAGCTCAAGAGTGGAGGCGTAGCCCTTCATATAGTATGTTTGGACGGCGGTATTCCAAAATACATGGTTGACGGGTCTCCACCCGGTCTCAGAGATGACTTAGCCAGAGCTTATTCTGAAGGAAAAAATATGCCGTCTGCCTAGAGACACGCTCTGGAGTCTATACAAGGTGGAGGTTCACAAACACGCTTTCTGAGGCTGAAGCGGAGGCCGACAGAATCCTCGGCAGACCCATAAAGAAATTAAGAGATAAATTTGGGAAAGGAAAGCTTTTTGAAGAGGAGGAAGAGGAGTAATGCTCAAGATTAACGGCGTCGCAGGCTTCTTATTAGCCCAGATAACAGCACCTACACCGCCACTATTCGGCCTAGCATCATTTTACGTTGACGATATGCTAATCGCAGATGAGGGCATAACTGGGAGCACCAAGATAAAGAGTGGTTCAATAACCAAGGATAGGCTGGCTACTGATACGATCAGGCTTGAGATACCTGTCCCGCTTGGATTCATACCGACAGGCTTGGCCACAGACTCTACAGGAGTGAAATTCGAGTCTAAGCAGTATCTGGTAAGCTCAAACTTGCTTGCGTGTGCGAAAAACGTTTACTTTGAGACAGACTTACAGCAACTAACAGGCGGAACGGTGGCCATAGAACTGTATGATTACACGGCTGCTGTTGTAATAGCATCCATAAGCCTATCAGCGACAACTAAGAGGTCTAGGAGCGGAGACATAAAAGCAAGCCTAGTAGCTGGAAACCCAGTAGGAGTCAGATTCAACACAGTAACCGCTGGAGCATCAGGCTCTGTTGGAGGAGGAGCATCACCTATACTAATCATAGTGGTGGGGATATCATGAACGTCTGCCCTATATGCGGTAAGTTTATAAATATGAGTCTAAGTCTTCACATCGCCACTTACCACGCAAGAGAGTATAGGTGTCGATATTGCGGTAAAATGTATACTAACGCTCACGCATTAGGCGGGCATGTTATAAATACCCATATAATGAGTCAAGAACTTAAGTTGAGCGACAAAGATAAAAACGAGGTTGTGAAACTCTACTTAGAAGGTGTTAAAGTGGATGAAATTGCTAAAAGGTTTAGCGTAACACGGAATGCTATCTATAGGGTCCTTAGGAGTAAAAATGTGACCTATAGGAGGAGAGGAGAGTTGAAGAAGACTAAACATGATGAGAAGGTTCTGGAAGAGCTTGAGAATTTTGAAAAAGCTGGTTACAGGGTTATCCCTCTTGTCAGTCCATACCCAATACCTGATGCAATACTTATAAAAAATGGGAAGGTGTATGCCTTGGAACTAGAATTTTCTGCTGGCATTATACATCGTCCTGAGAAATATGCTGAGCTAAACCCTTACGACGACATCGTATGGATTATATATAGAAAAACGGGTAGAAAAGACATTGTAAGAGGGGCTAAAGTATGACCGTCGCTGGGGCGGCAGGTTCATTAACAGGTGATGCATTCTACAAGGTGGTGCTGGTGAGGTAGGATGGCCACCGAGGTTGAGCTATTCGCAACGAGTCCCCGTATGCTTCTAGGCCTCTTATCGGCCAAGCTGTTCAACGATGCAGTTGATGCTGGATACACTGATGCACTGGCCTCTTCGATGGATGTTGCCGTCAGGGCTATGAATGGGGCACAACCATTAGCAATATTGCTGGACAACGTATATACGGATGCAGGTAAGGCGGCTAAAGTATTCGACAACGCAAACCTTGAAGCACCTCAGGCGGCATCGATATTTAACCAGACCGCATTAAGGGCATCTAAAGCCGCATCAATAGTAAATGATACCAATCTATCAGTCTCTAAAGCCGCCTCCATTTTTAACGATACTAACCTCTTAGCTTCAAAGGCCGCATCAATAGTAAATGATACCAACATTACTGCTGATAAAGCCGCATTAATATTTAACGATGCCAACCTCTCAGCTTCTAAAGCCGCTTTGATAGTGAATGATGCCAACCTTTCAGTATCTAAAGCCGCTTTGATAGTGAATGATGCCAACCTTTCAGTATCTAAAGCCGCATCAATATTTAATGATGCTAATCTGTCAGTATCTAAAGCCGCATCAATATTTAATGATGCTAATCTTTCAGCATCTAAAGCCGCCTCCATTTTTAACGATGACAATCTATCACTATCAAAAGCCGCATTAATATTTAATGATGCTAATCTTTCAGCATCTAAAGCCGCATCAATAGTGAGTGATGCTAATCTGTCAGTATCTAAAGCCGCATCAATATTTAATGATGCTAATATTACTGCTGGTAGAGCTCAAACTATACTCTACTCTATGGTTGACCAGGGCTTCTATGATAAAGTCGTAGCAATAATAGCTGATGGTGCATCTGACTACTCGGTAACGGCAAGCACGACGCTCACTACTGACATAAACAGGTATGGAACTCTGAGCATATCTTCAGGCGTAACCCTGACCCTTGGAGCAGAGCCAGGCATCATAATAGCGAATACGGTAAGTAACTCTGGGACAATAGCTTCAGGATGGGTTAAGGGTGCAGGCGGAGCGGCTGGAGCATCTGGTGCAGGTGCTGGTGGGGGCGGGCGTGGAGCAGTGATAATACTTGCTAGAAGTATAACGGTTGGGACTGTAACTGCTAATGGTGTGGTTGGCGGAGCTGGGTCAACCGTAGCCACTAATGGTTCTGGCGGTGCTGGGGGCGCTGGAAACTTCTGGTTAATAAGCGGGGACTCGGTTCCGAGCGGCGGAAATGGTGGAAACCCTGTTTATGCTGGTGCAGGAAGACCGAACGGTGGTGGTGGAGGTGGACATTCAACTACTTATTATGGTGGTGCAGGTGGATCCGCATCCACAACCACTTATTCTACTGGCTTGACACTGCTTACTGACCTTTTAAAGGCTGTTGTGGATTGGTGGCTCGTAAACGTTGCAGGCAAAACCCCCACCACGACTAAGAGCATACCCAGCCTCGGTGGGTCTGGAGGTGGTGGAGGAGCTGCACGTAATGGCTATGCTGCCTGCGGCGGAGGAGGAGGGGGAGGTGGACAGATAATAATCTACGGCACTTCAATAACCGCTGGTACTGTCCAAGCCAATGGTGGTGCAGGTGGAGCTGGTGGAACCGAGGGAGCTTATGATGCTGCTGGTGGAGGAGGCGGTGGAGGAATAATCTACGTCTTCTACAAGAGCCTGACTGGGACTTTTACTTACGATGTCAGCGGCGGTGCTGGCGGTACTGGAGACTACAATGGAGCCGCAGGCGGTACTGGAGTATTCCAAGCAATAGCCGTCTGACCCCACCACATTTTTACGAAGAATTCAAACAGCACAGCAGTTTCATTTCTCTTTACCTGCTGTCTTTGTCCCTACTTTTTACGGTTTGCCCCCTACTTGTCGTGCCCCCGTATAGGTTGCACGACCATCGGGTGGTTCATCCCAACCCACGTGAAACATAGCATGTGAAGCTTGCGGGTACAGAGACTATAATAGAGATTTAAACTCCGCAAAAAACATTGCTAGAAAGGGGAGTGAGAGTGGGGGAGTGGCATAACCTAGCCTACACGATACTATTGACAGTTATAGCCATACTATTCATAATCATATTCATAGCAATACTACAGATACTATTCAAAGCATTCACACAATGTTGGTACAACATACATGAATGCCGGTTCATACCAGAATATCCACTACCAAAAAGTTAACTATCCGACAACGGAAGCATGAGAAATTGACAGCATGTGGAGTATCCGACTCCAATCTCTATTTTGCTCTTAAATTCCAATTAACATTCTCTAAGGGAAAGTTTATTTATTAGGCTTGCATTTTGAGCATTTGAGGCCAAATGTCGCTGGAAAAAAAGTTAAGCTGGAGCTTGGTAATATTATTGGCTATAATAGTCGTCTGCTCGGCGGCTCTGGCCTATTTAGCTGGCGACGTTGAGATATTCAAGTATGTCGTAACCGCAGTCCTGAGCTTCCTAGCTGGTTTGGGTACTGGCATAATAACGACTTGGTATGCTCTAAAGGGCGGTGGTGGCTAATGTCGAAGAAGGAGGATGAGAACCCGATACTAAAAGATTTTATAGAATTCCGCCTTGAGACGGAGAGGAGGCTAACCATGCTTGAGACTAGCATTCACGACATGAAGGACGACATAAATGACCTAAAGGACAACTTGAAAGAGGTCTTCAGGCGTTTTGATGCCCTTAAAAAGGATATCGACAAGTACAAGTGGTGGGTCTTGTCGGGCTTCATATCGTCAACACTTTTAGCAGTCTTGCTTAAGCTGATATTAGGTGTTTAATATGTGGCTACCGCTTGATGTTTTAAAAGAGCTGGAAAAGCTACTGGCAATACCTAACGTCGTCGGCTTCTCCAAAAGGTACAAGCCGAGGATACGTGCTGGCGTGGTAATACCAGACGAAAAGTGCATAAGGATATACGTCAAAAAGAAGCTCCCGCTAAATGCCCTTTCGCCTTGGGAAATTTTGCCGAAAGAGATACTAGGCATACCAGTTGATGTTGTCGAGGTCGGCGAGATAAAGGCTTTGGGGAAAACAGATTACACGAGACCAGTAGTCGCAGGGCTATCGATAGGGCAGGCTCAAATCACTAGCGGCAGTTTCGGCTATTTTTATGAGGATAGCAAAAGGAACATATTGGGCGGAACCAATGCTCATGTAATAAGTCCAAACCCTTTTGCAGACGTAAAAGAGCTAAAAGATAAGAGGGTGTTACAACCTGGGCCATATTTCATAAAAGACGACAAAACCGACCCAAAATACCTGATTGGCGAGGTCGTCTGGTACAAGAAGCTCTTCCTTCCTTACGAAAGCAACTGCAACGTCGCCCGTAGTATCGCAGGCCTGCTAAATGCTGTGTCTAAGTACCTCGGCAGGTCCAGCAGGTTCAGGGTCGTTTCGCCCTTCGCATCATTTAATTTCATGGACTTCGGGGTCTTCTCGCTTACAGCACCATACGAGCTTAAGCTATACGACATGGAGAAGCCAGACATGTTCGTGGGGCACATATTCGCAGGCTCGGATACAGTTGGCGTGATATGCAAGGTCAAATACATACTCAACGAGGGGTACTCGCCAGTCGATGCGATGCCGTACGAGCCAAAGGTTGGCGATAAGCTCAAATTCACTAGCATGTGGTGCAGGGGCGAGGTAACGGTCACGGATGACTCTGCGGTAACCGCAGTCAACTATGGAACTACA
>Ga0272449_1004643_pt1 | contig 11079 bp, 8 predicted proteins | sample YNPCB0241_FD_198679 | JGI IMG/M metagenome (GOLD analysis project Ga0272449, IMG submission 198679) | Hot spring sediment microbial communities from Yellowstone National Park, WY, United States - YNP-CB-024-1 | ecosystem: Environmental > Aquatic > Thermal springs > Hot (42-90C) > Sediment...
TAGTAGATATAAATTTTTACTTAATCTGGGAGAATTTAAGGGAAGGGAGATGGAAAAATCCTGTTATAAATTTAAAAGCCAATGAGTATGAAATATTACAACTTTTCAATTTAAGATTTGGAAGAAAGGAGGTGAGCCAGACACAAAATTCTTGACAACTGTCCTTATGGTAAATCTTTCTACCTTAAATAAATAGTAAAATGTTCCATGTGGAAAACCTTTTGTACATCTACAATTACCTTTCTTACAGACAGTATGTATATTGACTTGTTATCCAGATAGGTAATTGTTTCCTTGTGTTTAATAAATGCGTCTCCAATAATTGTCTCTATTTCCTTAATCCGTAAATAATCTTTTTTATCTCTCCTTTACTCAATTCCCCTTTTTTCATATGTTTATATTAATTTTTACTTCTTAAGATTAGAACAAAAATAAAAAAGTGTGCCAAATTTCCCTCTTTTCCCCAATCTACCGTATCTTAAATCTGTGAAAATCAAGGACTTACAACCGCTTTATCTAATGTCGGAATTTCAGAATTATCCAGAGTGTTTTATTATTGTTGTTCATTGCACTCTTCAACGAATGTTTCTTCATTTCGACATGGGATAATTATTGAAACCGATAGTAAGTTATTCTCCATAGAATTCTTCATAAATTTTTACTAATTTTTCACTTTCTTTTTCCCAGTTATACTTTTCTAAAATTGCCTTTCTCCCATTTTCTCCCATTTTTTTTGCTTCATCCGGATGGGTAATTAAATATTTTATTGCTTTCGCTATTTCTTCAGGTTTTGTTGGGTCTACACATATACCACAATTATTTTTCTCAACTATTTCTTTCCATAAAGAGAAATTTGATGCAATCACAGGTAACGATGTTGACATGTATTCAAAAAGTTTATTAGGCATTGCATTAATATGATTAGGCTCCGGTAGGAAAGTGACTATACCTGTACTAACACTTGTAAAAATTTCTCTAACTTTTTCTCTATTTACATAACCATAATACTTAACTTTTTTCCAGCCAGGTAATCGCATAACTTCTTTTTTCAAATTTTCACTTACAAATTCACCACCCAAATGTAAAGTTGTATCTACATATTCTAAGGATTTAATAAGTTCTACAATACCTCTGTTTTTTGAAATACTGCCTACATAGCAAACTGCATTTTCTCTTTTGGCTTGCAGATTTATAGAATAAAATTCATTTAATAGAGGGAAATTATTGATATCAATAGTATTTCTATTTAACCTTTTAAACCTGTCTCTTATATATGGTGTTGCAGTTACTATGTAATCAAATTTCTTTGTAGCATAGTTTTCATAAACTTCAAATATATTTGAAAGAATCGGTCTGCTAAATTTATTTAAATATTCTTTGCTTAAAATATCTCGTGGTACATCCTCATGAACATCATAAATAACTTTTTTACCAGGTTTTTTTAGTTTTAAGCCTATAGGAATAAGTTCAGGGTCGTGAAAATGATAAATATCAGCATTCACTTCTAAAGCTTTTTGGAAAACTTTTTTAGTCGTCTTAAGCATTCTTTCTTTTCTGTTTTTTGGTTTTCCAACATCGTAAATTTTTATTTTGTCAATGATCTCATCTCCTTTACCATCTGCAACTATTAAATTAACATCAAAGCCAGCATCAGAAAGAGTTTTACATTCTTTAAGAAAAATTCTTGTATCATATCTTGGATGAACTGATGTGAGGTGGCAGATTTTAGCAGTTTTCATTTTTTACAGCTCCTTTATTTGATTGTACCTTTTTATAATATCGAAACGTTAGCAAAGATACATAAAAAATATAATGATACCAGAAAAATATTGAGGAACTAGAATTAAATAAAATTAAGTAATAAAATACAAAAGCAAAAATAAGTAAACGATAACCTTTTTTCAAAAAAAATATAAAAAAAATTATGTTAATTAAAAAGAATAATGTAAATATAAAAACACCACCGTTAATTAAAATCTCAAATAAGTAACTGTGAGGGTTTATTATGTTTCCCAAACGAGGGTCGTTTATTGTATCAAAATATAAAGAACTGTTGTTCAAACCCATTCCTAAACCAAAGTTCCGTGTTATTGAATATATAGCATATAGATATAAATACATTCTTATGCTTGTAGATTCACCTCCAAAAGTAAGACCTTCTAATAGATACTTGACATCTATTGTTGTTTTAGTATTAATAAAATTTTCAAATATAGTAAAATTAAAATGGTTTAATAGTATTAGTCCTATTACAGTAATAAAAATAAATAACATAGTTCTTATTTTATTTTTGATAGAAATAAAATAAAAAACTACTAATGCAAAAATAGATAATAAAGAAATACGTGAATTGGTAATAAAACATATTGCTATGCTTATAATAATAAAAAGGAACAATAAAAAAGACAATTTATCTTTAATAATCTTTTCATATATAAACATATAATACACAATTAATACAAGAACAGTACTGAAATCATTCGGATTTGTAAAAAAAGTAGAAGGAGTATATTTTTTATACTGTGGCCAATCATTAACTGCTGATACTTCCAGATGTTGGAAAGTTAAAAGCTCCCAACTTGCTATAAACAGCATTACTATAAACATAATAATAGATGAATAATAAATAACTTTTAAGAATAAATGTTCATTTTTACTAGCAAAGAATATAAGTTCAAACAAAAAAATAAGTAATATAATATAGTTGACAAAACTATTTAAGTCTAACCTTAATGTAAAAATTGAAACAAAGGTCATCCATACAAAACTAATAATAAAAAAAGAAAAAAGAGTTATATAACCAGATTTTAAAGAAATATTTTTCTTATTAATTAGTAAGTAAATAAAAATCCACAACAAGGATATGATAACAGATATCCTAAAAAATTGTAGCTGTTGAACCTTAATATAAATGGCAGCTCCAGTAATACTTCCCATCATTAATAAAATTAAAATTATTGCTTCAATCCATGAAGATTGAATTTTCATTTTTTTGAACCTGAAATCTTGTAATAAATATCTAAATACTTTTTAACTACTGCATTTGATGAAAAATTATCATAGGCAAAAGTTTTGATATAATTTGTATCAAATTTATCTCTGTTTGTATAGAGATTGTACATACCTTCTGCTAAATCAAGCTCAGATATATCAGTTAGTATACCAACTTTATTATTTGTAATTATTGATTCCGGACCACCACATTTAGTAGAAACCACAGGAAGTCCTACCGCTAAAGCTTCAGCTAAAACTACCCCAAATGTTTCATAATAGCTTGATAATACAAAAGCATCAGAACTTGACATTAACTTCATTACTTGATTTCTATCCACTTTACCAAACAAAATAATTCTGTTTTCCATATTTAAAAACTTAATCAAATTTCTTAGATTATAATATTCTGGACCATCTCCAGCTATTATCAAGTTAACGGAGTGAATATCCTTAAAAGCCCTATAAAATGCTTTAACTAACATGTCTTGACCTTTACTTTTGTTTAAGAAAGCAACATTAATAAATACGAATTCATTTTTATCTTTCTTTGGAAAAAATTTAAAAAATTCTGAATTTACAAAGTTTGGTATAAATTCGAATTTTATTTGAAATTTTTCTTCTAATAAATTTGCATATTTCCTGCTTACTGCAATATTGAGTGATGAATTTGAGTAAACTTTTTTACAAAAATCTTCCAATTTATACTTAATTGCTTTTGTTGCCAACACGCTTGAATGCTCTGTTACTATGTATGGAATATTATATTTATTTTTTAAGTACAAGGCTAATTCTCCAGCACCAAAAGAGTGTAAATGAACAATATCCGGTATTCCATGTTTTTCTGTATATTTTTTAAAAATTTTCTGAAAAACTTTTATTTTTATTCTTTGATCCAAATCAAAATTTCTCAAAATGTATGGATACTGAAATATGTAAGTGTATATATTATTTTCTAAATAAGAGTAAAACCCAAATTTTATTTTTTTTGTTTTCAAAATAGGTTTTATTCCTATTGGTTGCACAACTATTACATTCAACCTTATCTTTCCAGATTTTGATAATTCTTCGTTTTGCTCTTTAAAAAAAATACCTGATAATTGATTATATTCGTTTGGATACCATGATGGAATAGATAAAATGTGCAAACTCATTTTATTTACTCCTTTTTGCAATAAATATAGCCATTGCTATAAATATAACTAACATTAGTGTCATAGATAATGACATTATTTTTAACATGGATGCAAATTCTAAGGAATGAAAGAAATAAAGAATTAATATTGGTAAGAGTGTATAGAAGATTGAAAAAGTAAGCATAAATTCTTGCTTATTTAAAACTATAAAAACATTAGAAATTGGCGATGATAAGAAATTTACTAATAACCATGGCGTTAGTATAGAAGCAATTTCTCCGGCAAGTCTCCATTTTTCACCAAATACAAATGGAAAGACATTATCTGCAAAAAAGTATATAAAAATAAATACAGGTGTTATAACATATAGAGCATTAATTACAAATTTAATAATAGTATCACCAATATTATTTTTATTAGTAGTAGCTAATTTTTGAAGAAGTACTTGAGAAAGAGAAGATCCTATTATAGAGGCGGGCAATTGTAAGATTCTTAAAGCAAGAAAATATTGTCCAAGAGTTTCACTTGTGTAATAACTAACTATTAATATATTTATTCCTAACATTCTAATTCCGTCAAATACTGCGTTTGGTAGATTAAAAATAGGCATCTTCTTATATTTTTTTACTAAAACAAAAATTTTTATTCTATTTATCGATTTAAATAAATTTATATCATCTTTTAGAAACTTTACAGCAAGTAAAATTGTGGCTATCATCCATCCTAAGATGGTGGCTAATATTAAACCGTTATCATAAAGTCCCAAAAAACCTAATCCTGTTCCTATTAATGCTGTAGTTAAACTTTGTATTATTTTACTATTTGCGATAACTTTATAATTTTTTTTCCGATTATTCCAGTAGCATAAGCTGTTATAAATACCTACTACAGCAATATTTAAGGCTACATAATAAAGTAAATTTTTAATATTGTATTTAATAAAAAGGTTTAGATTTTTTTTATCATAAATAAAAGCTATTACGAAAAGGATTAAACTAGAAAATAAACTAAGAATTAAACAAAGAATTAAAATGTTAAAAGCATCTTCTTTTTTCTTTGGAAGCATAATAGAAAGTTCGTATCTAAGTGTAGTTATTAAAGATACTAAGCTAAATAAGCTAAAGTACAAGGAAAACAAACCAAAACTCTCTGGTTTATATATTCTTGTAAGTATAGGGCTTACAGCCACATTTATAATTTGAGATATTACAGTTCCACCAGACAATATTAAAACATTTCTATTGAAATCACTTTTAAGAATTGTTTCTTTTATTTTAAATACTACGCCATTTAACATTGTTATCGTAAAGTTATTATTATCTTATACATCTTTTTAGCTGAAAAATCGCTCTCAAAATTCACATCAACACCTAATTTTAAAGATTTTACTGCATCTATTATTTTTTCACAATCTGTTCCAACAATTCTATTCCAGCCATATTTTACTGTTTCAAGCCATTCAGTTTCATCTCTTAATGTTATACAAGGAACTTTTAACCAGAATGCCTCTTTTTGAACTCCTCCTGAATCAGTTAATATTGCCTTAGCATTCTTTTCTAATTTTATCATATCAAGATAACCCACTGGCTCTATAACTAAAATTCCATCAAGAAGATTATTTAAACCAAAATATTCTATCATTTTTTTTGTTCTTGGATGAACTGGAAATACAACTACTTTATCAAGTTTGGAAAATGCAGTTAAAATATTTTTTAATCTTTCATAATTATCTGTATTTTCTGCCCTATGAACTGTTGCAAGGTAATAATTTTTTGACTTAAGATTTAATTTTTCTAATATTTTACTTTTTTTCTCACTTATCTTTGAAAAATACATTAAAGCATCAAACATTATATCACCTACAAGATAAATTCCTTTTGTTATTCCCTCTTTTTCTAAGTTTTCAACTGCTGTTTGTGTTGGACAGAAAAGCAAATCTGATAAATGGTCTACAACAATCCTATTTATTTCTTCTGGCATTTTTTTATTGAAACTCCTTAGTCCTGCTTCAACATGTGCTAATGGAATATGAAGTTTTGAAGTTGCAAGTGCTCCTGCAAGTGTTGAATTTGTATCTCCAAAAACAATAACTAAATCTGGCTTTTCTTTTAAAAGAACTTTTTCTATCTCAATCAACATTTTTCCTGTTTGTTCTCCATGATTACCTGAACCAATTCCAAGATTATAATCTGGTTCTGGAATTTCAAGTTCTTTAAAAAATAAATCATTCATATTTTCATCGTAATGCTGGCCTGTATGAACTATTATTTCTTTAAATTTATTTTCCCTTAAAATTTTGGATAAAGGAGCAAGTTTTATAAATTGAGGTCTTGCTCCAACAATGTTTATAATCTTTCTCATTTATTCTTTTTAAAAAATTCTTTTATGGTATTTGTTACTTTCAAAATATCTTCCTCTTTCAATAATGGCTCTATAGGTAAACTTAATACTTCTTTTGTTGCTTCTTCTGCTCTTTTTAAATTACCATAAACTTCACATCTATCACTAAAAACTTTCATATCTTTCAAAAGAAATGGATAATAAACCATTGAACTAATTCCTTTTTCCTGCAAAAACTGTTTCAATTTATCTCTTTTTCCATGCTTTACTCTTATTGTATACTGATGATAAACATGATATGAATTAGCTTCTTTTTTAGGCAAAACAATTTCTTTTATATTTTTCAATTCCTTATTATAAAATTCTGCTATTCTCCTTCTTCGCTCATTAAACTCATCCACATATTTAAATTTGGCAAGTAAAATAGATGCCTGTAAGGTATCAAGTCGTGCATTATAACCAATATGCTCAACATTATATTTATCCTTTCCTCCATGTTTTATAAGCATCCTTATAATTTCTGCAATTTTCCCATCATTTGTTGAAACCATTCCTCCATCGCCAAAACCACCAAGATTTTTAGAAGGGAAAAAACTGAAACATCCTGTTGTCCCAATAGAACCAAGTTTTTTATCTTTCCACATACCACCAAATGCCTGAGCAACATCCTCAACAACAAAAAGATTATATTCCCTTGCTATTTCCATAATTTCATCCATATTTGCAGGATGACCATAAAGATGAACTGGAATAATTCCAACTACATTTTTACTTCTATTTAAATATTCTCTTATTTTCTTAGGGTCAATATTATATGTATCCAAATCAATATCAACAAATACAGGAGTTGCACCTGCCCTTAAAATTGCATCTCCAGTTGCAGTAAATGTAAAAGGAGTTGTAATAATTTTTTCGTTTTTATCAAAATATTCCTGCCCTTTAATTTTTATTGCAAGTGCTCTTAAAGAAAGAACCAATGCTTCTGTTCCTGAAGAGCAACCTATACAGTGTTTAACTCCAATATACTGGGCAATTTTATCTTCAAGTTCTTTTACTTCTGGACCAAGAATATATTGGGCTTTGGCTATATTTTTAAGAACTACATGGTCAATCTCTTCAATCATGTATCTATATTCTTCTTGTAAATCTAATAACTGAATATTTTTAGTGCGCAATGGATTTCTATATTTTTCTGTAAATTCCTCAGCAGAAATAACATCGGGAAATTTCTGAAATTTTTTATCGTTGCTTATAATAATACCATCTGGAGCAATTCGTTTAAAATTGGTGTAAAGGAGATGGTCCTCTAAATCTTCAGAATCAATGGCTTCCCATACACTTGCTGCTGTAACAGAAAAAATTTTTGTTTCTCCAAGAAATTTTTTAAATTCTAATTTTAATTTCTCCGCATGTCTTATATTAAATTTTTTTGCCTCTGATAATAAGATATAATAAAGATTATCTATGCTTGATGCTGAAATCCATTTTCTATAACCCCTCTCTTTTATAATCCTGTCTATTTCCTTCGCAACAGAATAACCCTTTCTTAAAGGAACCAAAAGGTCAATAACTATGTTTAAGTCCAAAAGGATATCCATTTTTATTTATACCTTTCCTCAAGAGATTCCTTTACAAGTTCTTTATAATCTTTATTTATTTGTGCAATCTGTTCTTCGGTAAGTTGTTTTTCACACCAAATTAAATGAGCAAGTTCATCAAGAGACATTTTTTCAAGTTCTTCTTCTGTATATATTTTAACTTCGTCCTCTGGTAAATCTACTTCAACCTCTACTTCAGGTTTTTTAAATACTATCAATTGAGTAAAACTGATTTCATTTCTCTTTAAAATTGCTTTCACCTTCATAATTTACCCTCCTTACATCTTCTTTAACTTCCTCTCTTTTGTTCTTTTGCCTTAATTTTCATAATTTTTCCTCCACTGGATAAAATTCATTATCTTTATAAAAATATACACTTCCACAACCTTTACATACAATTTTATTTTCTTCTTTTACTATACCTTTTACTTTCCCATTATTGACAAGAACAACCCCACATTTACAAACCCAGCCCATATGCTTTGCAGGATTTCCATAAAAAAGAGCATAATCAGGAACATCTTTAGTAACTACAGCCCCTGCCCCAATTAATGAGTATTTTCCTATATTTACTCCACATATAATAGTTGCATTTGCTCCTATGGTTGCTCCTTTTTTAACAAGAGTTTTTCTAAATTCATGTTTTCTTTCAATAAAAGACCTTGGAGTAATAACATTTGTAAAAACAGATGATGGTCCGCAAAAAACATCATCTTCTAATAAAACACCTTTATAAACTGAAACATTATTCTGAATTTTACATCTATCACCTATTATTACATCTGGACCTATCATAACATTCTGACCTATTATACAATTTTTACCTATTTTTGAACCTTTAAGAATGTGAGAAAAATGCCAGATTTTAGTCCCCTCTCCTATTTCAACATCTTCATCTATAAATGCAGATTCATGAACAAAATAAGAAATATCAGAAGAAATAGAAGCCGGTAATTTTTTTAAAAGCGATTTTTCTGCTGAATCAAGAATTTTTAATACTCTTAATCCTTCATATCCATCAGTTATAGGTCTTTTCCTATTAATAACACAATCTATAAAATGCTCTAATTCAATTCTTAATGGCTCACCTTTTTCTACCGGAATAATCTCATATTCTGCTTTTTGTACAACTGGTATTTTGCCATCTTTCCACTCTATTTTATGAGGATAAAAAAATAATTTTTCTTCAGTTAAATCGTCAAATACAAGCATACCTTTTGAACCAATTATTATAAGTTTCTGTTCTTTATAAGGATGAAGCCAACTAACAAATATATGTGCTTTTATATCATTTTTAAACTCTAAAGTAGTAATTGTTATATCATAAATTTCTTTATTTAAATAATCACCACCAAAAGCATAAACACTGACTGGATTTTCTCCAACAAGCATAAGTATTAATGAAATATCATGTGGTGCAAAACTCCATAATATATTTTCTTCTGTTCTTAATTTCCCTATATTAAGACGATTTGAATAAATATATTGAATCTTTCCCATCTGCCCATTTTCAACAATTTCTTTTATTTTCTTTATTGCAGGATGATAATTTAGAATGTGCCCAACCATCAATATTTTTTTCCTTTTTTCTGCTATCTCTACAATCTCTTCTCCTTCTTTTAATGTTAAAGAAAGTGGCTTTTCAACAAAAACATCTTTATCTGCAAGAAGAAATTTTTTTACAAATTCATAATGTGTAAATGCAGGAGTAGCAATTGTAACTGCTTTTATTTCAGAATCTGAAATTATATCCTCTATATTTCTTGTATATTCTACATTTGGAAACTGATTTTTTCTTTGATTGATAATTTCCTCATTACTATCACAGGCAATTTTCAAAACATTTAATTCATATAAATTTCTTAATATATTTTTACCCCAGTATCCTAAACCAATATGACCTACAAACTTTTTATTCATGCTTTCATCACTTTTCTTTTAATATTGAATGGAATCCCATTTTAACCACCTGTAATATTTTTTTGTTTCAGTTCTTGCTTTGTTTTCTCTATATACTCTAAGAAAAAGGAAAGAAAAACACCAAAAAATAAAGAAACTATACCTGAAACTGCCATACACATTCCTATTTTTGGTCTATATTTTTTTTCAGGAGTAGTAGCCCAATCACAAACCTGAACTGTAGGAGTATCTCTTGCTTCTTCAATCTTTGCTTTTTCATATTCAGAAACAAGTAAAGTATAAAGTGTCTCCTGCGTCTTATATTCCCTTATCAATCTTGCTGACTCTGTTTCAATAGGAGGAAGTTTCATAATCTGTTTTTCCATCTCTTCTATTTCATTTTTTAATTTTATTATGTCTGGATTATTAGGAGTTGTAAATTTTTGTTTTGCTTCAAGTTCTATCTTTTTTGCTATTAATCTTCCCTGGAGTTCTCCAACTGCTACTTCTCCCATATCCTTTTCTATAACAATTTTATTTTCTATTTGATAATTTTTTAATCTTTCTTCAATATCTTTTAAGGCCTTTTTTGTCTCCTCAAGCCTTCCTTCAATAAATTTTCTTTTCTGTGAGGCATTCGTAATATTCAATTCTCTTATTTTTTTGTCAAGATTTAAAATATAAAAATTTGCAATATCCCTTGCCCTTTCCTTATCCGTATCTATATAACTTATTACTGTTATTATTTTTTCTTTTGTTACCTTTATTTCTGTATTATCTTCAACTTTTTTCCTTGCTTCTTCTCTTGTCTCACATTTATAAATATTCATCAAATTAAACTTATCAATTATATCATCTTTCATACTTCTACTTTTTAATATTGCTACAAAAATATCAGTTGGTGTCGTCTGTTCTTTTATAATTCCTGAAATACCTGAAGGAAGATTAGCCATGATACCCCCTTCTGAAGTTATTGGAGGCAGAATTATTGCAGTTGCTTTATATTCCTTTGGTTTTAAAAGCAAAATAATCATAGTTGCAATAACTGATATAAAGAAAATTCCAATTATAAATTTTAAATATTTCTTAATTACAAGCAAAAAATCCAATAAGTT
>Ga0272449_1004645_pt1 | contig 11075 bp, 11 predicted proteins | sample YNPCB0241_FD_198679 | JGI IMG/M metagenome (GOLD analysis project Ga0272449, IMG submission 198679) | Hot spring sediment microbial communities from Yellowstone National Park, WY, United States - YNP-CB-024-1 | ecosystem: Environmental > Aquatic > Thermal springs > Hot (42-90C) > Sediment...
TTTGGTCGGAACCCCTACGATGAATTTACACTAACCTCTTCTGTCAGAGTAACTGTTGACCGTCTTACATCCGTAGTATAATTTTATCTGTGTCAGCCTCCAAAAACCGTCAACCTCCCGCTGATCGAACCAAATCCCAACTGAACAGGGGGAGTTTCTGCGAAAGCGCAATAACCGGAAACTCCTCAAGGAGTTGGGTGGAAGCGAGGAAGAGGTCAAAGCCCTATTGTGGAAGCTGATGGAGAAGGTTCTGAAAAAGGGTGAAGAAGGTCCTGGAGACCGCAGGAAAGGAGGAGAGAAAAGCCTCTCAGGAGGATCACAGGGTTAGGGCCAACGGCTATGACCATCGTGACTTTTCAACCCCCATGGGAGCAATTGAGGACCTCCAGGTTCCCAAGGTACGTACGGGAAGGTTTTCACCCCTGCCCCCTGGAGCCCCATGAGTACCATTTCTTCAAGGAGAAGAGCACTCTCTTGCCATGTATGCTCTGGAGAAAGCGGGAGCTTTCAGGAAGGAGAAAACCTAGTAGTGTACTCTCATCTATGGGGGTGGCACCCTCCTCAAGGTGAGGAGGGAAGGGAGAGCGGGGGAGGAGGTGATCTACTGAGCTTTGGGATTCAGCGAGGATAAGGTCTCGAAGGAGGTTTCCCCCAAAGCCGACCTCCAGAGCTGCCTCCCACACACAATGGGGCAGAGCCTGGCCAAGGTGAGAAAGAGGGACCAGGAAGCCAAAGCTTCGGATATGAGGAGAGTAGTTCATCAAAGGGGAAAAAGAAGAGTTCCAGGGCTTCTTTAAGGAGTTTCAGGAGACCTGGGAGAAGATCTCCCCGGAAGTGGTTACCTCTTTAGAAAGGGACCATAGTGTCCCGTCTGGTGTGTCTGGCCGGCATGGTAGCCCTTTAACGCAATTTCCGCAAAACCTCTAAAGCCTTCGCCCTCCCCATCTCTCGTCCAGCTGACTCACCACCAGGTATAGGAGCTTTCCTACAGCACCTTCCCCACAGAACACCTCCACCTCTTCCACCAGCCGTTCCAGCTGGTTCGTGGTGGAGAGCTGCAGAAACGCCAGGAGGGCACAGGCCTTGCTCTCCCACTGCTTGATAATCCTGGGGTGAATCCCGCCCCACTGTCCCCGAGCTTCTGCAGAGCTTCCTCAGCCTCCTCCCGAGTCTTTGCCCGGGAAATCTCCCTGAGGTCCTCAGCCTGCTCCTCCAGTCCTTTCCAGGACCTCTTCAGGGTATCCCGCACCGTGTGCAGAACACAGAGCCAGCAGTCAGCACAGGAGAAATTCTCCTGATGACTTCCTCTATCCCAGGAAGTCAAGGGTTCAAAGGTCTGAACCCTCTGGACCCCACACCGCCTGAGATCCCTCAACACCTCCTCGCTGCGGGTGTCTTCTCCCTCTGCCTCGAAGAGCCGGACCCACTGGGGTTGATTCCCAGGGTGACCTGCACCAGTTCCCCAGCGGTTTTCCTCAGCGCATGGAGAGGAAAGTCCCATCCAGGGAGCAAGAGATGCTCCCCGTACTCATCCCCACGGCACAGAGGATGAGGAAGTACACTCCCGGCAGGGGAGGATCAGGGGATGGCAATCGCCTTCCTGGACGCAGGGAGCCCTGGGGGTCCTCTAGAGGGCCAACGAAGGTAAGGAGGTCGCAGGTGGAGTGGACGCTGGCCTTCGTGGGGTGGTTTTCGAGAGAGTTCTCATGCTCCTTGTGCGCAAGCCTCTCCAGAAGGGCCTGCACCATCTCCTTTGAGTTCTGTCTCAAACGCCCTTAGGGTCTCGTTGTGGATTTCTCTCTGTATGGTAGCTTCCCTTCCTTTCATGGATTCCTTCAGGGAGGTTACCATGCTACCCCCTAGACACACTTTCTGGAGCACTACCTCCACCGTCCCACGGGCTATTCCAGGTCCTGAAGAGCAGCGGGTGCTCGGTGTGGCTTACTTCCTGAGAACCCAAGGGCAGAAGCTCTCTCCCTTCACCCTTTCCCTAGGACCATCAGGAAAGAGGGGGAAAGGTCTTCCAGGAGATCTCAAACAGCATCCCGCTTGTGTACGCATGGCTCTCAAAGCCCTGGCCCAGAGTCCATCCTGGGTTTTTGTGGGAGAGGTGACTATACCCTCCCCTCTGGATGGATGAGGCTGGAAGAACCCATGGTGAGAGAGCAAAGGAGTGGAGAGGGCTTGAGGAATGTCCCCTCCAATAGGTTGATGCTATCCCGGTTTACAGAGGGGTCTGGTTTACATTGGACTTTATGGTATACAGAAATGATTCTTTTTGGCGTTGACTTTTTGCTTATTTAGGTATACAATTAGTTCGACTAAAGGTATACAGGTAAACGGAGGAGGTTGGAAATCTTGAAAACGTTGAGAGAAGAAGAGGTTGAGCAGCTGGAAAACATTGCCTACCAGATAAGAAAAACAGCACTTGAAATTATCGTGCATGCTGGATGGGGTCATATAGGCGGTTCTTTTTCCATTGCCGAAATGCTCGCCTGCTTGTACTTTCGGTTTCTCAATGTCGACCCTAACAATCCTCATAAGCCGGATAGGGACTATCTCATCCTTTCGAAGGCTCATAGCTCCCCAGCCCTGTATGCCGCTTTGGCTTTGAGGGGTTTCTTCCCGAAAGAGCTCCTGTACACTTACTGCACCGCTCGTGGTCTGGATGGACATACCAAGAGGGGAAATCCCCCAGGGGTGGAATTTTCGGGAGGCTCTTTAGGGCTTGGACTGTCATACGCCGTTGGTCTGGCTATGGGCATAAAAATGCAGGAACAGTTCAAGCAGCGCGTGTACTGCATTATGGGTGATGGTGAAATCAATGAGGGTCAAGTCTGGGAAGCCGCAATGTCTGCTTCGCACTATCGCCTCGATAACCTTATCGCCATAGTGGATTACAACAAAGTGGGAGCGAAAGGATTCGTACACGAGTTGATGTCCGTTGAACCTCTTGTATCGAAGTGGAACTCCTTTGGTTGGGAAACCAGAGAAGTAGATGGCCACGATGTGAAGGAGATTTGCTCAGCCCTCTATTGGGCCAGGTACATAGGGGTCAGGGGAAAACCTATTTGCATCATAAGCCATACGGTCAAGGGAAAGGGTATTGAAGAGTGCGAATTTAACTATAAGTGGCATACGCATGCTCCAAGCCTTGATAAGGCTCAGAGCTTTTGCGAAGAGCTTGCCAGAAACTTCGGGCGAGAGGACGAACCATTCGAGATCTCGGCTCAGCGTTTAGAGTCAGAGACCCTTGAGGAAATCATAGGAGGAAATTCGATATGACGGCCTTTTCCTTTTACAAAGAGAGCATGAGGGAAACCTTTGGTATGACGCTTGTGGAACTGGGCGAGAAATATAAAAACCTCCTCGTACTGGATGCTGACTTAAATACCTCAACCCGAACTGTGCTCTTCAAGGAACGATTCCCTCATCGCTTCATTCAGTGTGGCGTAGCAGAAGGGAACATGCTGGGCATAGCTGCTGGACTTGCAAGCCTCGGCTTTATCACTTTCCCTTGTACTTTCGCAGCATTCGCTATACGTAAGGGTTTAGACCAACTCTTCATGAACATTTGTTACCCGAGGCTCAACGTTAAGATTCCCGGTTCTTACTCTGGCCTTACGGCATCAAAAAATGGTCCGTCCCATAATATGATGGAAGACATAGCTATAGCCCGTTCTCTGCCCGGCCTTAGGGTAGTGTGTCCAGGAGACAACCGAGAACTCCGGAGTGTGATGCACGCGATTGTCGAATACGAAGGTCCTGTATATTTCAGAGTTCCCAGGGTTATACCTCCTGTACTTTTTAGCGAAGGATACCAATTCAGCTGGGGTAAGGGTATTACGCTGCGAGAAGGAAAGGACGTCACTTTGATGGGCACGGGCATAACCACCAGCATATGTCTCAAAGCGGCCATGTTGCTGGACAGCGAAGGCATAAGTGCAGAGGTCGTTCACATGCCCTCAATAAAGCCCCTCGATGAAGAGATTGTTGTCAAAACAGCAAAGAAAACGGGATGTATAGTCACTGTCGAGGATGGCAGGATTTTCGGTGGTTTTGGTAGCGCGATTTCAGAGATCACGAGTAGAGAGTATCCGGTTTTCGTGGAGCATGTAGGTATTGGTGACTTTGTGGCTGAAAGCGACGATATGTCATCGCTCATGAAGCACTATGGCATCACACCTGAGGAGGTGGTGAAAAGGGTACGATTGGTACTTAAGAGAAAGTGAGTACTTCAGTGAGGCACGAAAAAAACCAGGAGTTTGAAAGAGGGAGGTCGGTGCCATGAAGAGAGTTGTTTCGCTCATTGTGGTGAGTTGTCTCATCGTGTGTGGAATGCTGAGCATAGCCTGGGCTCGTACTACGCTTAACGTCTGGAGTCACTGGGCTGATGAAGAGAACAAAAAGGCGGTATTCTATGAGGTTGCAAATCGTTTTCAACAGAAGTATCCAGACGTTCAGGTAAACTTCACGTGGTATCAGAAGGTTGACCTCAAACCAGCACTTATGGCTGCTATTCCAGGGGGTACCGGTCCCGATGTGTTCTACAACGACCCTCCCTGGACGGAGTTCGTCACCGAAGGTTTGGTTGCAGATATTGCTGATGCCTTGGATTGGGGTAACGTAGAAGCATGGGCTCGCGAAATGTGGGAACGTGATGGTAAGATCTACTCTCTTCAACTTGAAGCCTGGACGGTAGAACTCTACTACAATAAGGACATTTTTGAGGCGTTAGGGATTGTTGTTCCTCCTAACTCTCAATTCAATATAGAAGAGTTCAGGGAGATTGTCAGAAAGTGTGTTGCCGCAGGATACGATGCCTTTGCTGCAGGCACGGCGGATAGAGACTATCCAGGGTTCTTTGTGGGGGAAATGCTCTTGTTGCACAAGCTTGGCAGAGAGGGCATGGATAAGCTCTACAAATGCGAGCTTTCGTGGAAAGACCCCCGTGTGGTCGATGTCTTAAATTACTGGAAAGAACTCGTTGATATGGGAGCTTATCCAGAGGGAATTTCCAGTATAAAACTTGGGGAATCTCATAGATACTTCTACCAGGAAAAAAAGGCGGCCATGTTCCCCATGGGAGCATTCTACCCTGGCCGAGCTTTTGTTCCTCCCGAAAAGGGCGGCCAGCCCAAGGACTTTCGATTAGGAATCATGCTCTACCCATCGTGGCCAGATGGGCAGGGGAACCATCTCGTATTGTTGAGCCCGGGTGGCGCTTTGGCTGTGAATCCTTTGAGCAAGAATATGGATCTTGCGAAAAAATTTCTGGCCGAATTTGCCCAGCCTGATATCGGCGCTCTCTGGCTCAACAAGGCTGTGGTGCCCACTGGCCTTAAGGTAGACCCGTCAAAGATAACCGAAAACAAAGAATACTGGGATATGTATTTTTCTGTCCACAAAGCAACAGAGAATTTCGTTGGACTGAGCAACATCTCGTTTAAGGGCAAAATGAAGGACACCGTTGCTCAGGTCCTCAACGCAGCCTTCCCTGCCGGTCTGGTATCTGTGGATAAGGCAGTTGAGCTTTTGGAAAACGCACGCCTGGAGTTTCTGGAAAGCTCGAAGCAGTAAACGCAGAGGGGGGTCGCAAAGTTGCGACCCCCCTTAATTTCATGAGGGGGATCCATAAGAATGCGGCGGCAACTCCTTGCGGTAATCGGCTTCCTTACCCCGGCTATAGTGCTTTTCGTTCTCTTTCTCCTCTATCCGGTCGCCAGAACTTTCTGGAACTCTTTTTATAGGGTGGGACCCTTTCGAGCGAGTTTCTTAGGCTGGGGAAACTATATAGAGGTATTGCAAGACAAGACATTCTGGCTTGCGGCTCGACATAGCGGTGTTTGGGCTGCATTATCCATTGTTCTTGAAATTGGTATCGCCTTTCTCCTGTCGCTGACTCTGTTCAACAGAATCTGGTGGCATCGGTTTTTCCGCACTGCCTGGTTTACGCCTGTTCTCATTCCTTACGTGGTGACCGGCATTATCTGGCTATGGATATATAACTACGACTGGGGTCCCCTGAATACTTTGCTGCGTGTGCTCGGTCTTGAAGGCCTTGCAAAACCGTGGCTGGGGAGTCCTCGCCTTGCGTTGTATTGTCTCATCGTGGCAAGCACCTGGATGTGGACGGGGTTTAACATGGTCGTTATGCTTACCGCGATGCATTCGCTTCCAACCGAGATCTTTGAGGCGGCTGAAATAGACGGAGCCAGTCCCTTTCAAAAAACGGTTAAAATCATGATTCCCCTTCTGCGACCAACTCTTTCAAGCCTCGTTGTTCTCTGTTTTGTCGGTAAAATGAGGATTTTTGACCTCGTTTGGGTCACCACAGGAGGTGGGCCTTTGTGGGCAACGGAAACAGTTGCGACCTATATCTATAAAAGAGCCTTCGCCTGGAATGTTTATGACCTCGGATATCCCAGTGCTTTAGCGGTTATTTGGTTCGTCATTACGTTTGTGGTGAGCCTGTTTTTGGGCAAGGTTATCAGGGGAAAGGAGGTCGGATACTGGTAACCATGGCGGAATACCGGGGCGAGCAAATGAGAACACTAAGGAAATCTTTTGTTTTCGTACTGCTCCTGTTGTACACAGTTTTTATTTTGGGCCCTTTTGTATGGGTAGGATTAATTAGCCTGAGAACGACTGAAGAGTTCTATCGCAATCCTTACGGCTTACCTGTTCCGGCACATTTTGAGAAGTTTGTCATTGCTTGGACCGAGTACAGCTACGGTCGTTATTTCCTGAATAGTGTGTTCGTCGTGGGAACAGCGGTTATTTTCACTGTGATAGTGGGCTCAATGGCGGCATACTGCTTTGCAAAATTCAGGTTTAGGTTTTCCGAAACCTTGTTTTACACGATTTTTCTCAGCATTATGTTTCCACCCCAGATTCGACTTATCTCGCTTTACCAAATACTTTCGCAGTATCGTCTGCTTGATACAAGGACTGGACTGATACTTGTGTACGTCTCTACGCAGTTAACCCTCACCATCTTTTTGTTAAGGGACTTTTTCGAGACTATTCCGAAGGATCTTTTAGATGCCGCAAGAATAGACGGCTGTACCGAATGGGGTACTTTCTGGAAGATAGCCTTTCCTGTTGTGAAGCCAGGTCTGTCTGCAGTTGCTATTCTGAACTTTGTATTCCTTTGGACAGAATTCCTTTTCGCCGTGACCTTCATTTCGTCAGAGAGTAAACGCACCCTACCTCTTGGAGTGATACGCTTTCTTGGAGAACGCTACGAAGACATAGGTATGGTGGCAACCGGGGTCATGATAGCGGTCATTCCTATATTGATCCTGTACATAGTGCTTTCTGAAAGGTTCATCCAGAGCATGGTGATAGGAGCGATAAAAGGGTAGGAGGAACGGGTATGACTTTGGATGAGCTTTTACAAAAGTTTCCAAAGGCTGTGAAGATCCCAGGTGCCAGAGAGCAAATCCGAAAACGCAACAGGGAACTCGGCAGCAAAATTGTGGTCCTTGATGATGACCCAACAGGCTGTCAGACGGTGTCGGAGGTTCAGCTCTTCCTTGACTGGGAGAATATGAACATGGAGGAAGCCCTGGAAGAAGAATGCTTTTTCATCCTCACCAATACCCGTGCATACCCTGAGGGTGAAGCAGTGCGAGTGAACAGGGAAATAGCACAGAAGCTTCGTTGGTGTGTTCCAGAACAGAGGAAAACGAGACTTGTCAGTCGCAGTGACTCCACGCTTCGAGGTCACTTCTATGCCGAGACCGTTACCTTGTTGGACGTTCTTGGGCCTTTCGATGGGATTATAGTGGTGCCCTATTTCAAAGAAGGTGGAAGACTTACTGTTTTTGATACTCATTACCTCGTTTCAGGACGGGAAATGATAGAAGTAAATAGAACGGAGTACAGTAGGGATCCAATCTTTGGCTTTCAAAGCGCTCATCTCCCTACCTGGATAGAGGAGAAGTCTCGAGGTGTCTGGAAGAGGGAAAAGGTTATCAGCATCAGCATAGAGGACATCAGGGTGGGTGGACCGGAAAAAGTGTGCAGTAAATTGGTCGATTTCGACGGTTTCCGTCCGGTAGTCGTCAACTCTCTCTGCGACGAGGACCTGGAAATCTTTGTGCTCGGGCTTATAGAGGCCGAAAATCAAGGACGCCGATTTCTTTACAGGACAGCTGCCTCTTTTGTGAAGGTTCGAGCAGGCATTCCTGACAGAGATCTGTTTATCCCCCCAGGTGGCCGAAAAGGGCTTATCGTTGTCGGCTCCTACACTCGCCTAACGACTGCTCAGGTACACGACCTCTTAGAAAAGTTCAGCCTGAAACATGTAGAAATTACAATCGCGTCCATTTTTTCGCATAAAAGTCATGATTATGCTCGAGAGATAGCGGAGCAAATCGACAGTTTCCTGTCTCGTAATGAATCCGTTGTCATCTTGACTGAGAGAAACTATGCTTTCCCAGAGAGCGACCTTGAGGAGCGGTTACAAAAAGCGCAAGTGGTTTCCTCTTTTTTAGTTCACGTGGTTCGCAACATTACAGAAAAACCCGACTTTTTCATTGCTAAGGGAGGAATTACCTCCTATGATCTAGCGAAGAAGGCCCTGCACGCTCGCAAGTCAATGGTTCTCGGGCAAATAGCCCCCGGGGTTCCAGTCTGGAAGTTAGACGAGAACAGTAAGTATCCGGGACTCATTTATATTGTTTTCCCGGGGAATGTAGGCGATACGAGTACCCTGAGTTCCATTTATAGTCTCTTCGTTCATCCAAAGGAGGTATGAGGTGTGATGCAGGGAGTGGACCCGAAGGCCCTTTTCAGCATGTATATGCGCCTTGTCGGAACGCCTTGCTTGGAACCCGAAAAGGGGGATCCAGAATTATCCGGAAAGGTTCTGGGGATCATTAACGGATCTTCTTGGATTACACTGTGGTCGTATTATTTTGGCAGAACGATTCTCCCAGGGGTAAAACTGGTCAACGTGGGGAACGAAGCCGTGCAGTTGAACTTCATGAAAGCCTATAGAGAAGGCAAACCCTGTCCGCCGCAAGAAAACATTGAGGTTTTTGTCCGATATGCACTTGATCTTGTAGAATTGTATAGGCCAGATGCCATATTGATATCGTGTTCAACCATGAATAGGGCTTATCCAAAGGTGCAGGAAGCCATAAAACAGTATGGAGTTCCCGTGGTGCCGATTGATATGCCTATGATGGAAGAGGCAGTAGCCAGAGTCGAAGAAGGCGGTACGGTATTGATTATAGCGACGCATGGCCCAACCGTGAGAAGTACGCAGCTTCTCCTTGAGGAAGTGGCTCGAAAGGCCAACAAGCGGAACATCAAGTACGTCAGTGAGACGGTGGAAGAGGCGTTCGAACGTTTGGGTGTTGGAGACATTGAGGGTCACAACGATCTTATCCGAAGAGTCATAGAGCAAAGGAGAAGGAATGAAAGGATTGACGTCGTCGTGTTGGCCCAGCTCTCCATGAGCGTGTTGAAAATTTTTAATCCACAAGTCGAAGAAGAACTGGGTATTCCAATACTCACAAGTGGTGAATGTGGGTTTCGGAAAATACGTGCATTGTTTATCGGCAAATCGCAGAAAGACTCTGTGCAACCCGAGCATTAGGAGGCGCTTTCCGTAGTGAGAATGAAGTCCTGGGAGGAAGCCTACAGATGTCTTAGGCATCTGATATTCAGTGGCGTGCTAAGGCCGGGCGAGACTATATCTGAAAACTCGCTGGCGAAAAGGCTCGGTATGAGCCGAACTCCGGTGAGGGAAGCGATACACAGGCTAGAACAGGAAGGTTTAATCGTGTCATTATCAAATCGCAAAAAACAGGTATTTGTTTTAACCATCAAAGACGTTGAGGAGATCTTTGACCTCAAAGAAATTATCGAGGGCAAGGTCGCCCGATGGGCTGCGGAGCGCCACAAACCCGAAGAAGCTGAAAGGCTTCGAATGGTAACTGCTAACATGAAAAAGGTCGTTTTGGACAACAACGTTCCTTCCCAGGAACTCAATGATACATGGCTTGAACTGGATAGAGAGTACCATGATATACTGTTTGCAATGGCTCGTAATCAAAGGGCCAGGGAAATCATTAGGAACCTCAATCAACAGTGGCATCGGCTTCGCCTGGGTATTTTGGCTATCGAGGGACGTTTGGAGAAATCGGCAAAAGAACACGAAGAGATAGCTGAAGCGATCCTTCGTGGCGATGCAGCAGGAGCTGAAGAGGCTATGATCGAACACTTGCAGAACCTCAGGAGGATGCTCTTGACCCTCATGCAAACTTTTAATTTCCCGAACGAGCTCCGGGGGTGAGATTAGGGATCGAAGAGCTCTGCGGCGTCCCGTTCAGTTCGGTGACTTCGTCAGCACAGTCGCTCTTCGTCTTGATCCCTACGGACTCTTAGGTCTTGTGGTTCTTCTCTTCATCGGGCCGACTTGGAACCAGGTACAGGGCTTTTCCGCCGTGGCTTTCTTATACAATTGCCACCACCAATTTCCCCTTGCCTCTTCGCCTCCTTGATCGGGTGTTCCAGCCGGTGGTAGAGGGGTAGCGGCGAATGGGCTTGGGAATTTCCTCGATCGCCTATTCTTAGCCGGGGGAGATCAGAGAATGCCTTCCAGCCCTTTTTGGGTAAGCCCAAAAGGACGAGAGGCGCTTTGGGGGAAGGAGAAGGTGCCATCCATCCCAGTAGTGCCTCAAGGAGTGTGTCCACGAGGCAGCATGGGAGCCTTCCCAGAAAAGGCTCAAAGAGCGGAGGGAAGGCCACCATGCGGAACAAAACCCGCGAGTCAATCCCTTTCGGAAAGATAGAGATCTTTCTGGTGTTTCCTTAGGCAGCATGGGGATGACATGAGAAAGTTCCAGAAAGACCTGTTCCCGGAGGAACAAATCCCTGGATGGCAATCGCTTCTCAGGCCTTCGGGATCTTGGAGTGCTGCGCAAAGAAAACCCCAGAAAGCGTGAGGGCAGAACCAAAGACCTGCCATGGGGTTGGTGCCCGTCCCATGATGGCGTACGTGAAGAGGTAGGCGCAAGCAGGAACAAGGAGCGAAAAGGTCCCAGAGGTCACAGCGCCGA
>Ga0272449_1004650_pt1 | contig 11072 bp, 4 predicted proteins | sample YNPCB0241_FD_198679 | JGI IMG/M metagenome (GOLD analysis project Ga0272449, IMG submission 198679) | Hot spring sediment microbial communities from Yellowstone National Park, WY, United States - YNP-CB-024-1 | ecosystem: Environmental > Aquatic > Thermal springs > Hot (42-90C) > Sediment...
CCGAGGCCCCTACGGCGTTTTTTATAACTTTGTCAAGGGGAGATCTGGAGATGAACCTACCGAGCATTAAGTCGATGTGGGGCATCCTGGCGTGGTCTAGCCAGTAGAGCCACTCCGCGAGGGCGTGGTTACGCCGTCCCCCGCTCCACGTGTTGGCCACCCAGACGTAGCCCCTAGCGGCGAGGGCCCTCAGCTCCTGGGGGAAGAGCTGGCTGAGGTAGTAGTGGGGGTGGGCCCTGGTCGGTATCACGCCTCCCGTTGCCTTGTATAGGGTATATGCATCTCTCCGCCACCTCTCTCTATATCTGTCAAAGGGGAGTAGGAGTGTGGCTGGGGAGAGCCTAATCCTCACGCCAGGAAGCTCCTCCCCCACTTCTATGTCGGGGAATTTCATCCTGACGCCGAGGCTTAGCCGGCGCCTCTCCACGTACGCCCTCCACTCCTCTCCGTGCTCCCCTTCGAACTCGACGCCGAGGAGGAGGTCAGGAGAGCTCTGTGGATATTCGAAGAAGAAGTCCACTAGAGAGTAGAGATCCCCGACGCCGAGTAGCTTCATCTTGCGCATAATCGCCTCTACGCACCTCCAGCCCAGAAGCTCCTCCCAGGCGCGGGGGTCGCGGTGTAGAAGAATCGCCGGATCTACGCGCGGCCGACAAGCCATGGCCCCGCGCGCGGCGTTGCTACGCCGGACAGCAGCACAGCTGGCTTCGCCGTCTCCAGCGCAGACGCGCCGCGGTGCATGAACATACACAACGCCAAGTAAACACTCTCTAAAAAATACACTAGTAATATCTAATACAGATAAGACACACTTCCCCAAAACTTCCTCAAAACACAATATAGAAATGTTTTACATGCTACTTGATAGTTTTTGTGAAGTGTCTCTCCCAGTGGGGCCGCCGCATAGATGCAGAAGCTTCTCAACGCCCGCGCTTCTAGTCGCTGGCGGGCGTATGTACAGGAGCGGTTTACAGCCGGATGAGGTGCTTCGATGGCGAAGGATCTGCTTGGCTCCGCGGTAGGTGCCTTGGCGTGGAGCGCCGGGAGCCGTCGCCGTGCTGTGGAGAGGCTAGAAGCGGCGCCAGTCCCGCAGTTAACTACGGAATACAAGAAACAATGCCGACATAGGTTTCGATATAACCACAACAATACCTTCATAATTTAAAACCCCGTACGTAAGACACATATGAGGGGCGGGGACTGGGTCTGTAGCCAGTGCTCATCAAGATCAGCGGCTCACAACTCGGTCATGCCCAGCCCCCGTCCCAACGTATACATTTACGTTAACGTTTTATAAGGAGAGCTTGTCACAATCTTGTAATACACCCTATTTCTCCCGACGTTTCATTAAGACACTTACCAGCCGTTGAGGCTCCGATTGCCTATATATTGGCTTGACGGCACCACGTCTTGGCGACGTATTAAGGCGCTAAAGACGCCGGAGGCAAGGGGCGGGTGGGCGCATCTCGCGCCAAATGCATGCAGAGCCCCTAATCACACGTCGCCCCTAGCCATCGAGTGGAGGCCGGCGGAGGGGGCCTACAGACTGTTGGGAAGGGGTAGAAAGCTCCTCCACGAGCTGGACAGATGCGTCATCGAGGCGAGGATTGCAAGGGAGAGACTGTTGCTGGAAAGCCATTTGGCAATATGCCGTGGAGCCCACGGCCAGCGACCTACAGTCCACCGCATAAGCCGGCGGAGGCACGCGGCGAGAAGCCGCAGGAGATACACCACAGAGCTACTAAGGATGTCGCAAGGGTGCCAGAGCTGGAGAGGCGGCTATGCCGCCGGCTAGAAAACGCAAAAGGACTTAAGACCAACCGCCTAGGGGAAGGCCCAGCCGCATGAGGCGCCGCTAGTGGTGGTAGTAGTACAGCTTTAACAGAGCCAGCCTACAACCCTCGCTGTCTAAGTCGCCGCAGTTCTCGTAGACGGCGCGGAAAAGCCGCCGAGGTAGGGGCTCCTTAAGCCGCGCGGAACCCCACAGGCCGTGTAGCCTAACCGTGTCGGCCCTACCCTCCACAGCCGCCAGTAGCATGAAGACAAGCTGAGCTAGAGAGTATCTGGGCGCCAGGATCTCCACTAGGGTCCTCCCATCCGCCTTATCCAGCAACGGATGCGCCTCAGGCACTACTTTCTCTAGAACTGATCTCAAAATCTCGACGGTTACTCGATCGCCTGCGGCGGCCGCCACGGCGTTAACGCAGAGTTCGGTCTCGAATAATTTGGCGCATTCTTCAAGGGCCATGTCTCTCTGCAGGCGGCCAGCCAGCATCAATAAGGCCGGCCGAAACTCCGGTGAAAGCCATGGCTCAAACACGTCCACGACCTCTTCCAGATTCGCCCCCTCCCCCACCCCAAAGAACCTAAGCATAAGCCGAGCAACCACGGAGACCTCCCGGACGTAGTTTAACCGCTTTGTCCGGCGAGTTCCGAAGCTACTGCGGCGGCGCGGGGGAGAGGCCTTCCGGACGTAGTCCAGCAACCGCCGTAGCTCTTTCAGCAGATCCTCCGCCCTCTCCCTATCGCCGGAGGCCGCCAGATAGACTAGATACTCGCCTAGTATGAAGGCCGCCTTTGCTAAATACCCGACGGTTCGTTCACGATGTTCCTCTGCCTCCTTCCACAGCTCCCAGAAGCCCTTAGCTCTCTCGAGAAGCTCTCTCCAGCTCTTTGCGGCGAGGACGCGGGCCCTAAGAGCCCAACCGCGGTCGATGAGGTAGTTTTCCCACTGCTTCAGCTTTCTGTGCATCTCAGCCGCTTTTTTGAACTCTTCCGCCACCTCTTCTAGCTTCTCCGCGTCTAATTCGCCCCTCTCGTCAAGGGCGTGCTCCAGCTTGTAGCGGGCCAGCAAATACGTGAACCAAGTACCCAAATCCTTGACCACTTCCCCGGGGTCGTCTGTGATGTTGTGCGCTGTTACCCACTTGGCGAAGTCTTCGTTTTCCATAATTTTTCTCAACTCTTCTGGATGGGCCACCGCCTCGTCCAACACACTCCTCACAGCCTCGGCCTCTTTTACAAGGTCGCCTAAGCCGCAACGGACCTGCACTAGCAACGCCAAGACGTCACTCTCTAGAGCCACAGCCAGCACATAAGCCCTAGCCACAGCGTCGAGCAAGCGTTGCGCCGAGAGGCCGCCGTCCGGCGCTGTAGTGCCGTCGCGTTTTCTAACTTCGTCGTGTAGCCGGCACATATCCGCCACAGCCTCCTCCAGGCGATCCCAGATGTGCACCGGATGCTTTCTCAGCAGGTTTGAGCAGGCGCGGATAGCCTCCACCAGAGGCCAGAGGCACCCCGTCTTCAGGAGGCGGTCTTTGAGTTGTTGCAAGGCGTCGTAGATGTACTGCGCGGTTTCTTGACCTAGCGTCTCCAGGTTTGAGGCGGCGGCCAGCAGATGGACGTATCTATGCGGCGCCTTCTCGCCCAGAGGCCGCAACGCCGTCAATACCGGCAACACAGCCGCTGGATGGGCCACCTCCTGCACCGCGAAAGACGCCGCGTAGAGCAACAGGCCGGCCGTCTCCTCATCAGCCTCAGTCCCGGCGGCCAACGCCTCAGTCCCGGCGGCCAACGCGGCAAGGCCCAAGGCGTAAAAGGCCTCGGGTAAGCCGAAGCCTCTCCTTCTCCACCTCGCCGTCAGCTCCCCCGCTGTCTTTTTCGCGGCGTTTACGGCCTTCGCGTCCGCGAAGGGGGTGAGGACGCCTAGCCTTTCTCTGATCTTCCGAATCTGCGAAAGATCTCTGACGTACAGCGTCTCGACGTAATACGGAAACCTAACCACGTGTATTGAAAGCCGCGGTATCTTGCCGTCTATCGTCAAGTACACATCCACGGCGCAGGGCTTCAAGGCGTCTCCCAGAGTCTCTGCAACATCCCCCGGCTTCCTCCGAGACAATATGTAGTGTTCAGCCAGCGCGTGGCCTGCGATGAAGACTACCCTCTGCCAGCAACGCTTGCTCTCGCCGCTCTTGAAAACAGCGGCGAGTCTCCTGACGACAAAGGCCAGCAGAGCCGTCTCCAGTCCCCGGCGCTCCTCGGGGATGCCGAGCTCGGCGAGGACTTTGCCGCCTTCTTTCAACGCCTTGCCGCGGGCCCAGTCCATCGCCTTGATTAAGTCGCTTAAGGTCTCTTTGTAGGGCTCTCTGTCCTTCTCGTCGCGGAGACCGGCGAGGTTCTCTAGCGCCTCCTTCACCAGGTCCTCATGGGGCTGGGCAAGCCAGCTGGCCATCGGCTCCAGTGCGTCGTTTTTCAGCGACCGCAGGTCAGCGCCCTCTAGTCTCTCCAGCGTTGAAAGACGCCACACGCCTCCCTCGTACACCGCCTTCGTGATGTATGTTACACCCACCGGCACCGGGCCGAAGACGGCGTGGAGGAGAAGCGGCACCGCGGCCTGCATGGCCAAGTCGCCGCTACCCCGAAGCAACACGTGCCAAATGTAGTGGGCGAAGAAGAGCTTCGGCTGAGGCTTCGCCGCCTCCATAGCCCTCTCCACGTTTTCCACCTTACACCCGTTGTCTCTCAGCCAGAGGCCGGCGTATTTAGCCACCAGTGTATACCCGCCGTTAAACTGCGCTATCTTCTCCGCCAGTATTCTTAACTTTTCTCTCGGCGTTTTTCTGCAACCGGAGTATTCGTATATGATCTCCGTCAGAAACTCCGCATCTCTAAGGTCGAGGGGGAGGACGTGTCTCTCAGCCCTTTTCTTCACTTCGTCGTCTAATGCGTTGTAGAGGTCGTCGGGAATAACCGCCAGCACCAAGCCCTGTCTCCTGTTCTCCTCAGCAAATTTCAGCAACTCCTCAAGCGTGGCAGACGCCGCGGCTGCCGCCTCCTGCGTCGTCTCGGCATATGCGCCTGGCTCTACGTAGAACTCAAGAGGTGACGGGTCAAAGACGGCGATCAGCCGCCCCTCCTCAACTGCGTCTAACACATTTCTCAACAACACCCGCTGACCTCTCTCCATCTTCTGAATCCTCGCCGCGTAGCTGACAACTCCGCCTCGGAGGGCCAGCCAAACCGCGTAAGCCGCCAAGGTGGATTTCCCAACCCCCTTCGGCCCCCGTAACACCACCACGCCGTATGTGGCGAGCCTCCTCAACACCTCTTGAACTACTTCCTTAAACCGGCCGGTTTCAACCAGCCGAAACACCCCCTCTGCCACAGAAACCGCCGGTGTGCCGCCCTTCACCCGGAAGTTGTCATAGAGCTGACCAGCCTCCACCTCCTCCACCGAGAGGACGCGGATGGGAAGCCCCCTCCTCTTTAGTCTCTCCTCCACACCACCGAGTCTCCTCCTGACCTCCTCCAGCCTCTTCTCTATCTCGGCCATTTTGCTCTCCACCAATTGTCTTATAGTCTCTTCGATCTTCTCCAGCTCTCCCCTCTTCACGTGTTGGGCAAGCTCCCGGCTGAGCTCCTCCTTAGTGACTAGTTCGCCTCTAGCTAAGGCGGCTAGGCTTCTGACAAGGGCCTTGAAGGTCTCGACGTCCATGCCCCACTCCAGCGCCACCTGATCTACAACCGCCTCGAGGCGGTCGTCGTCTATGTACGGCTCGGCTTCGAGGGCCCTCCTCACGAGCTTGGCGAAGCCAGCGGCTACCCTATCCCGCGGCTCCCTCCTCCCGGCGAAGAGCTCCAAGAGGCGGGCGGCGAAGTCCCCCAGCGCCTCCCCACCCGCCCCTACAGCCTTCTCTAGAAACGCGAGGAGGCGCCCGGCGGCGCTTGGCGCCGCCGCCTGGAGGACCGCCAAGACGGCGAAAGCCGGGGAGAGCAACTCCGCCAAAAAGGCAGATGCAATCTTAAAGCGGAGGCTCCCCAAAGCCTCCTTCGCCGCGTCTTTAAGCCCCACCGCGCCTGGGCTTAAGGCGAGGAGGGCGTCTCTGCCTTTCTTGAGCTCCTTGTCCCCCGGCCTTAGGAGCTTCGGCGAGATGCCCTCGCCGAGCCCCCTGTGCTCCACCCTGGCCGCCTCCAAGAGCTCCTTGCTGACGTCTTTAGCCGCCTCTTTGAAGTACTTGGGCAGGTAGATCAGCTCGGCTCTCTTCCCCAGCTTCTCCTTCAGCTCCACAGCCTGGAGGGAGCTCTCTACAGCCACGACGACGCGTCTATCGGCGCCTCTCTCCAGCTCCTCGGCGCTGGGCAGATCCCCCACGGCCAGGCCCCTGGCCCTCAGTTCCTCCGCAAGCCTCGGATAGGCGTAGGCCCTATCCACCGCGCCCTCCCTCAAAAGCCCCTCCAATATGTCCCCGCGGGAGGAGCCCGGCGGCGCCAAAAGAAAGACGCCTGGACGGCTCACAAGCTTCTTCACCTGAGAATAAGCCGTCTCCACCACTCGCTCATAAAGCACAGACACAGACTAAATCTACAGCATATATAAATAGACGACTTGAAACCGGCAGAACACTAGAGAACAAAACTCTACAGTCACCACAGCTTGAGGGGGCGAGCATGCGCCCCTAGCTGTCGAGTTGCTACATCTCGTAGACGCCGGCCTGCGGCGTCTCGGATGCCGTGGACTCTGGCAGGAGGTGTACCTCCGGGCCTCCTCTAGGGGGTGTGCGTATCTTCAACCGGCTGTGTTATACGCAACAGTTTTATTAGGCCGCGCCGGAGGTTGTATGTTCCGGCTGGAGCTCCGCCTCTGCGGGACGCTGGTCAGGTACCTGGCTGAGATAGGCGCTGAGAGCCTCAGCGCAGTCACCAGCTTCGTAGACGCAGAGGCGCTGGAGGAGCTCGCCAAGACTGCGAAGGCAGTGAGGGTCGTCGTGGGCGACTACGCGGTCCCCCGCGAGGTGTACGAGAAGTGGCGCGACGCGGTCCGCATATACCCAGGCCACGTGGGCAACCTCTACATAGGCGCCAGGGGGCTGGCGACGGGCGGCGCCCCCCTCACCGCCGCCGGGCTCCGCAACCCCGCTGCCGCGAACTTCGCCGCGCTGGTGCCCCCAGCCGTGCTGAAGGAGGCCGAGGGGTACTTCCGCGAGCTATGGAGGAAGGCCCGGCCGCTGGCTGAAGACGCCGCCGTGGACGCCGCCGCCGAGGAGCTTTTGAGGGCGCCCCACGCCGGGGCGGCGCGCCGCGCCAACGAAAAGCTGGCGGAGGCCCTGGGCCCCGACGCGGCTCGTTGCCTCGCCGAGTTCAGGCCTAGAGACTGCGCAAGGCCGGTCGCGGAGGCCCTCCGGGAGAGGTACAGGAGGTGCGAGGTGGAGGAGGTCTGCGCCGCCGCGGAGGTCCACAGAGAGGTAAGCCCCCGGAGGCTCCTCGCCGCGCCAGACTCGGCGCATCTCGCGGGGCACCCAGTCTGCTGGCTGAGAGCCTTCGCCGTGAGACTGGTGGAGGAGAGGAGGAGCTTCAAAAGCGGTATCGAGGCCTACGAGGCCATGCTGAAGGCCGCCGCCGAGGACTGCCCCCGCCGACTCAAAGCTCCAGCCGAAGAGGAGCTCGAAAGGCTCAAAGACGGAGCCTACCGCAACGAAGCCATGTGGACAATACCATACCGCCTGCTCCCCCTAGCGCTGACCCTGCCAGCGATAGGATGCAGAATAGAGGGGCAGACACGGAGAGACGGCAGAACGATAAGACACATCTACTGCACCTGAAGGTGGTCCCTCGGCTCTACTTCGGGCTTAGATACGCGACTTCACAACCTCCAGGTACCTAGCCATATCTTCAAGACTAACAACCGGCTCGTCAACAAGACGATATTCCATAGCCTTCCTAATAGTCAACTCCTCACACTGCTCATATCTAGCTCCATTGCCAAAATACGCCTCAGCAACACTCAGCGTCTCAGCATAGAGCGTTTGATTTTCTACACGCTTGTAATAAAGTAGACACTCCCAATTGCCTCTCTCGGCAATACCACTCCACGTGAAATTGGCTGAGCCAATAACCGCTGAGTTCTCATTGATGTATAACTTGGTGTGGAGCCTACCATATTGCCCCGCTCCTCTAAAGTCGAATTGTAGCTTATCTTTCAAGATTTTCCTCAGCCTCAATATGGTGTTTATCTTACCCAGAATCTCCTCGATCCCTTCTCTTACATAAACCCGCAGACCGTCAGGCACACTACCCCCATCACCTCCCACAGATCCTATAAGCCTCATAAAACCAGGCTCAAGAGCATCGTCAATACACCTAGTCAATACCCTCACCTCAACACCAACCTTCACCAACGCCTCAATAATATCGACAACATCCGCAGATGATACGTAAGGATAATGAACAAGCCGCTTGCCCAGTTTAAAAAATGAAACCCACGGCGATATTATCCACAGAAACTTACCGTCAAAAGACTCATGCAGAAAGCACATCATCAACTCCTCGGGCGACTTGTCCACACGCAAACCAGGTCCCTTACACGCCAGCAACATCAAGACGACTCTACATCACACGCAACGCCATATTTCCTGCCACCAACCTCCACCACCACACCGTCTTTAACATCGCAATAATCCTTTACCTCCGCGTACCTCTTTACAAACTCAGACGCAATAATCTTCGCTATACGCCTATCCAGCGTCCTGGCCTGTATAAACGGCGCAGAATATCTACTACACGACTCATTATTCACATAACACATGCCGCAAGCAGAGTTACAGCTAAGCAGAGCAAGTCGCATGAGAAGACCCCGAAGAACTCTCCTCAGACGCTTTATGGAAGACACCACTGTCTCGCACTGTTCGTCGTCTTTCCTAAAAACGCACTCATCGACAACTCCAGAGTTGGACTTTCTTAAAGCTAATATAAACTGAATATCATTAAGAAATTCATCTATAAATTTAGTTTGTTTAGCATAAATTTCTGCGAGAATACGCTTAGTATTATTATCCAATGAAATGTATAATAGTTTTTTTACAACCTCACGAAGAAGGGTGCTACTATTTAAGTGCGCAACAACATAGACAAGTAGTTCGTCAAACTCAGGAAATCTCTTTATTTTATTCTCAAGCTCCCATCTAAGTCTGTGAATATCACGCAAGAGCAATAGGGCGTCATCTTCACTACTTCGCCCTACAAGCTTTACAATATTTTTTGCTTCGTCTAGAATAGAGTTCCAAAGTTTTTTTGTCTCCTCAAACTCTTCTGGCGTTATGATTATATTTAATTTTTCAATAATATTTTGCAAGATTGCTGATATATCTTTATTCTTCCATTCATCAATATTAGCCAGAGCAAAATGGAGCAAATCCTCAGGTGTGCCGACCAGGCATTTTCCAAAAGATAAAATAAGATCTTCTACCATTTCAGGTGTTTTTTCTCTATTTTCAAATTGCGGAAGTATACCGACACCGCCAGATTCATTCTCAATTATGGCTACTTTCATTTCAGACTCCCATTCAGTATAACGCTCTAAGAATTTATCAGGTGGTACACTATATCTTAGGCTTAGTACTTTTATAATATGATGAGAATATGTATGTTTAATAATATCAATTATGTATTTCTTATACCATTTTTCTATTAAATTATTCAAACGATTAAATATCTTGCCCCATATCTCATCGGTTTCGCCCTTGCACCACCATCGATATACTTCTAACTTTGCGTCCTTGCTCTCAGAGAGAAAGTAATATACTAAGCGGCCTCTACGATCTTTTTGCACCTCTGAATTGCAATGCGGAGTCAAAGATCTTATTCGACTCCTAAGTAGCTCAGCAAATCTTTTATTTTTATCGCCACCGTCATTGCTATTTTGTAGTTGTTGTATAATATTAGATAAAATTTCATTTTCTTGATAATAAAAATCATTGAGTAAAATAATTAAGTTAATCAATTTCTCTATTTTTGCATATCCTAGTTGCGAAAAATAGTAATTCAATACTAAGTCATGAGAAAGGAGGTGACGTAGTCCATTAACATAAGAAGTGTTAAGAGACCAGCATCTATATATCGAGGCGAGATCCTTGGAAAAACATCCTGGTTCAAAATTAACAAGAGACGACAGTTCCGGCACATCGATTTCTAGCATTTTTGTTGATTTTATTTCATATCCCATTGTAATCGGTTTATTTTTATCTACAAATATTTTTACAAAATACTGGTAATAACTCCTGGCCTTTTTAAGGTCCTCATCCTTCAAACATTTTGACCTTTTTATAATAATCAAAGAATCACTTTTATCTTGATTTGTAACATCATCTTTAAATTTAAATTTTCCTTTTAATGAGGCATTAACGTCTACTGCATATATCCCCTTGTATATCTTAATTATGTTGTACAGTTTTGACTTAATATTATTAAAACATAGTTGTTTTTGGTCAGTCAATCGTTCAACCGGCCTATCTACAAAATGCCGCGGAAAAGAAATGCTTTTGTCTCTGTATAAATAAAATATATGATTCTTTATTTTTTCAAACGGAATATTATGCCTTTTCTTTCCGAAAAATCCCCATCTTATTCCTTCTCCTTTTTCGCATTCATATTCATCTAGGATGATACCTGTAAGGATCTTTGGGCTTACTCTTTCTCGCTTCAGGCCGAGACTCGATAACAACGCGGAATACTCTTCGGGAAGGACGTCCCGTATATCTTGTGCAAACGGGTACCCTTCTAAAATATAATTTTGCGATATATCAGTCACTACCGGGTCCATATTCCAGGGCACTTGGAGTGGCACTATTACCCCTTTGCCAGGTCTATATGTCGGCTTTCCAGGTAGATAGCCAGCGGACGATATTGACAAAGAGACATTTTCTACATCTAACTTAATTTGTTTCCCATTCAACTCTTTAAGAAAAATCGTCACCTCAAGTAGAGTTGACTCAGCAAACAATTTTTCTGGGATAAACTCCTTAAGTCTGTCGATTCCCATATGACTTACATAAATCATTCTTTACATCTTCTATCTCATTTATAATTTCATCAATAAGATCTTCTATATTTTTAACATTTTTAAAAACCCAAGAAACATATTTCTCAAAATCCTTCTTATCTATATACGCTTCACATAGTTCGTTGTGAAACTTCGCGGATACGCCAATTGCACCTCGGATACGAGCGATGCGTGGAAAAATGCGATCGTTTGATGTACTCTTTGATGCTAAGTACTCTATTACCAACTCCGCGAGTAT
>Ga0272449_1004651_pt1 | contig 11071 bp, 11 predicted proteins | sample YNPCB0241_FD_198679 | JGI IMG/M metagenome (GOLD analysis project Ga0272449, IMG submission 198679) | Hot spring sediment microbial communities from Yellowstone National Park, WY, United States - YNP-CB-024-1 | ecosystem: Environmental > Aquatic > Thermal springs > Hot (42-90C) > Sediment...
ACCGGCGCGTGGCGGGCGACTGGATTGATCCCGCGCAGGAAATTCTGGCCACAGGCAAGCACGTGGTCATCATCGGGGGCGGGGACACGGGCGCCGACTGCCTGGGCACCTGCCATCGCCAAAAGGCTGCTTCGGTCCACCAACTCGAAATCATGCCCGAGCCGCCTCGCGAGCGCTCCCCGGAAACGCCCTGGCCGCTGTGGCCCCGTCAGTTGCGCGTAGAAAGCTCACACGAGGAGGGCGGCGTGCGCCTGTGGTCGGTCAAGACCATCGAGTTGCTGGGCGACGAACGCGGACACGTCCGGGCCTTGCGGGCTGTGCGGGTGGGACCGCCGCCTTCCTTCACGCCGATCCCGGACAGCGAATTCACGCTCGAAGCCGATCTGGTGCTGCTGGCCATGGGCTTTACGGGGCCCGTGCGCAGCGGCCTGATCGAGCAGCTCGGACTCGAGCTGGACGAGCGCGGCAACGTGCGCACGGACGGCAACTACATGACCTCGGTCCCTGGCGTCTTCGCCGCGGGCGACATGCGGCGCGGCCAGTCGCTTGTGGTCTGGGCCATCCGCGAAGGACGGCAGGCAGCGCGCGCTGTGGACCGCTGGCTGCGCTCGCGCTCCTGATCGCTCAAGCGCTCAGCGAATGATGCCCTTGCGCACCGCGTAAAGCACGATTTCCGCCGTGTTGTGCAGGTTGAGCTTCTGCATGATGTGCGCGCGGTGGGTCTCCACGGTGTAGGGGCTCAGGTTCAGCAACGCCGCAACCTCTTTGTTGCTTTTGCCCTCGGCCAGCAACTGGAGAATCTCCTTCTCGCGATCGGTCAGCAGCTCGTAGGAATCCTTGAGACCGCGCTGCTGCAAGTAGCGCATGTAGTCTTCCAGCAGCTTCTCGGAAATCGCCGGGCTGAAGAAGGGCTTGCCTTGCGCGGCCACTTGGACGGCCCGCACCAGGTCCTCCTCCGCCGAGTCCTTGAGCAGATAGCCCTTCGCCCCGGCCGAAAGCGCGCGGAGCAGGTAGGATTCGTCCGAGTGCACGCTCAGGATGATCACGCTGACTTGCGGATTCTGCTTGACGATCTGCGCCGTGGCTTCGATCCCGTTGAGCTGCGGCATGCCGATATCCATGACCACCACGTGAGGCTTGAGCTCGGCCGCCAGGCGCACAGCCTCACGCCCATCGGAAGCCTCCCCCACGATCTCCATGTCCGGGGCGCGCTCCAGCAGGAAACGCAAACCTTTGCGCACCACGGCGTGATCGTCAGCCAGCAAAACGCGGATCTTGCTCATCGGACGACTCCTCGCCGCGCAGGGGCACTTCGACCGTCAGCAGCGTGCCCCGGCCCGGCTGCGAAAAAATGTTGACCTTCCCGCCGAGCTCGCGCACGCGCTCCTGAATCCCGAGCAAACCCAGCCCGCGGCCTGCGGCCTCCCCGGGATCGAAACCCACGCCGTCATCCTGCACCGTGACAATGAGCGAATCCTCGCGCCCGTGGATGGTGACGCGGATCTGCCGGGCATGAGCATGACGCGCGCAATTGGTCAGCGCTTCCTGCACCACGCGATAGACGCACGTGCGCTGACGCTCGGGCAGGTCCTCCAGCTTTCCGTCCATTTCCACGCTGACCGGAACGCCGTAGCGGCGCGAAAACTCGCGCGCCTGCCACTGCACCGCAGGCCCCAAGCCGAGATCATCGAGCATCGAGGGTCGCAGCCCCATGGCCAGGTCGCGCACCGTGCGCAGCGCGCTTTCCGCCAGCCGCCGCGCGTCTTCCAGCCGCTCGTGAAACTGCTCGTCAGGCGCCTGCCGCAGCTCCTCGAGATTGCGAAGTTCCACGCGAAGAGCCGTCAGCATCTGGCCCACTTCGTCGTGCAGCTCGCGGGAGATGGACTTGCGCTCCTCCTCCTGCGCGCGCACCAGCTCCTGGGAAAGACGTCTCAATTCCTGTTCGGCGCGTTCGGCGCGACGCCATTCCTGCTCGGTTCGCTGCTCGAGCGCGTAGATCCGGTGGATGCTGACCACGGAAACGATCACGCCCAGCAGCAGCGTAGCGGCCAGCATCCTGCCCAACTGACGCGGCAGCTCGGAATGCTTGCGGTCAATCTGCCGGCGCTGCCGTTCCATGCTGGCTTCATTCAACTGGCGCAACTCACGGGCCAGCTCGAGCACGGCGTTGCGCCGGGGCAGCACCTGCTGGCGCAGGAACAGCGAGCTGAAGGCCAGCTTCTGCCGCGGCGTCCATTCGAACAGCGGATCGAGCGAATCCCAGTAACGATCCAGCTCCTCGCGCAGGCGTTCCAGCTTGGGGGCGTCTTCGGGGCCGAGCAGGCCGCGCAACTCCTCGAGCTCCTTCGTCATCGAGCTGCGGATCTCGAGCAGTTGCTCGCGGTAAAGGCCTGCGGTCAGGTGCGAAGGATCCAGCAGGTAATCCCGCACCAGAACGCCCGACAGATGCACCTGGTTGCGCAGCTCGTTCAGCGTGTGCGCGCTGCGGTGGTAGTGATCGTACAAGGACCAGATTTCCGCGTAAATATGGCGCGTGGTGCGCAGCATCGCCAGGCCGGACAGCGTGATGAGCGCCAGCAGCGTGCCGAACCCGACGGCCAGAACGGGACCTGTGCGGCCTTTCATCCCCTCACTCCGGAGCTACCCTCATTTTCGCGCCGGATTCCCGTGCCGCGGGGATAGTGCCGGGCGACTCGGAAGTTTATGGTGAAAGCGTGCTGGTGGTCTTCTCTGACCTTGACGGGACCCTGCTGGATTCCGTCACTTACGATTTCCAACCTGCTCAACCGGCGCTGGACGCCTTGCGCGCAAGCGGAATCCCTCTGGTGCTGACCAGCAGCAAAACACGCGGGGAAATGGAATACTGGCGGCGCCGGCTCGACAACCGGCACCCCTTCGTAGTGGAAAACGGCGGCGCAATCTACGTACCCGAAGGCTACTTCCCCTTTTCCTTGCCTGGCGCGATTCGTCGCGAAGGCTACGAAGTGATCGAGCTGGGACGGCCCTACCTCGAGCTGGTGCGCGCGCTGGATGAAGCAGCAGAAGAGACCGGCATCCCCGTGCTTGGCTTTTACCGCATGAGGGTGGGTCAGATCCGGGGCCGGGCAAAACTGCCGCTGGCGATGGCTCGGCTGGCCAAGCAGCGCGAGTACGACGAACCGTTCGAGATTCGCGGCTCGCACCCGCCAGACCCCCTGCTGAAGGCGATCGAGCGGCGCGGCTTGCGCTGGACGCGCGGCGGGCGTTTCTACCATGTGATGGGCGAAAACGACAAAGCCAGGGCCGTTTCCGTGCTGATCGAGGCGTACCGTCGCATCGAGCCCGACCTGTGTACGGTGGGCCTGGGCGACGCCCTCAACGATGTGGAGTTCCTGCGCCTGGTGGACATCGCGGTAATCGTGCGTAGCCCGGCGGCTGACGAAATGCAGGCCGCCCTGCCCGCGGCTCGCGTCACGCAGGCGCCTGGACCGGAGGGCTGGAACGAAGCCATTCGGAGCGTGCTCGAATCCTGCCGTCACTCAGAGATGGTTCCATAGGGACTTTTCCTCGCCGTCGCCGCTGTGCGCGGGCTCAGCCAACCGCCGCTTGAGGGCCTCGTGGGCGCTGAGCCCCAGGGCGATGCTGCCTGCGAGGACCATCCCTCCCACCACCAGCAGGAAGGCCGCCAGGAAAACGGTACGCGCGAAGTTCAGATGGTCCGCCGCCACCACCACCGCAACGAAAACGATCAATACCCGCACAGCCGCAGCGATCCGGCGCGGTTGCGGCAGGTTTTCGTTGACCGCCCAGATCAGCGCGCTGCGGGCCAGATACTGCGCCAGCCACACGCCGGCCAGCAGGATCAGGCCGGCGGCCGCCAGCTTGGGCAGCAGGAAGACAACAGCCTCCACCATCTTCGTGGTGAGCGCCGTGTTGAATGCGTTCAAGCCGGTAAGCAAGCCCACCAGAAGGATGAGCCAGTAGATCACGCCGGCCACCAGCGGGGCGGTCTCCAGCGGCCGGTTCCGCCCGAACAGGGAAGACAGGCCGCTTTCCACCACGAAGCGGTCCAGCCAGGCAGTCTTCGTCAAACGAAGGAAGGCGGCGCGGACCACGGTGGCAATGAGCCAGGCAGCCACGAAAATGACGAGTGCCGCGAGCAGCGGCGGAACGTAGGTCTTGGCCGTCGTAGCCAGCCGTTGCAAGGATTGCTCCAGAATCTCCGAAAGCGTGCCGATCATGTTCTCACCTCCACAGGCGCGGGCTGGGCGGGCGCGGTTTGGCTCTTGCCCACGGAATTCCAGCGTTCCAGCAGATACGGCTTGGCGGCCTCGAAGGCCAGGCAAAGCTGTTCGATCCGATCCTCCACTTCGGACGAAATCATCGTTTCGGTTTCCATGACGAAGGAAGCCACGCGCCCCAGATACAGGGGCGTCAGGGACCGCAGCAGGTGGGTGCGCTCGACGGGCATGCGTCGGTGAGCGCAGGCAAAATCCATCACGATGCGAGCCCACAGATCGTCGGGCAACCGCCAGCCGCGCGGGTTCTGCTCGGCCTGGCGGCACACCGCGGCCAGGGCCTCCAGGTTGCTCTTCTCGAGCGCCAGCGACCAGATCTCGCGCAGCTCGCGGTAGCCGGTCAGGAACGCTTTCGTCATCCTTTCCAGGTTCACGGGCACGGGGTCCAGCCCGACGTCAAACCGAAAGCCGAACAGATCCACCGGACGGCTGCCTTCCACCTTGCGCCAGACGTGCTCGTACTCGCGCATGAGCGTGAAGACGCTGCCGACCACCTGCTGGAGCATCGCAGTGAGGTCGGCGGCGGGGTCCTTGGCGTCGTGCAACTTGGCGCCCAGGAAGCTCTGGCAAACCTGGTAGCCTTCGGCAATGGCGATGGTCGTCATCCAGATGTCAATGCCGTAGCGGGCCACGTCGGTCTCCCAGTCGTTGCGCTCCAGGTAACGCAGGAACAGGCGCCGGGCAATGCCGAAGTCGCCGCCGATGGGCTGGCGCACGCGGAGGCCGTAGAGGGCGCGGGTCAGCGGATAAACGATGCTGTTGGTGATGGTGCCGTCGTATTTGTGCCGGTGATAGTACGGCGCGACGAAATCGTAGCCGGCATGGAGCACCGGTCGCACCAGCAAGTCCACCCACTCCGGCGTGATCGAGCGCAGATCGGCGTCCACCACGGCGCAGGCGCTGGCGCCCAACTCGCGGGCCATGGCGAAGATCATGCGGAAGGCGCTGCCCTTGCCCGGTATGCCGTGATAGGGCAGCGAGAGCTTGTGCACGGGCAGCAGGGGCGTGTTCAACAGCAGCAGGCAGGGATCCTCGATCGAGGCTTTCAGCACCGCTTCCTGGGTGCCGTCGCGCGAGCCGCCGTCCGAGTTGATGATGACGGAGGAAAGCTGGGGAAAATACTTGGCCAGCCCGGCCTGAGCGGCCCGGACCACGTGCCCGATCGTGCGGGCGTTGTTGTAGCTGGGGATGCCGATGACGATGTCGGCTTTCTTGAGCTGGGCGACGGCGCGTCGCGCTTCCTCGGTCAGCATACGGGCCGGTCCCTGCGATTCAGGCGGCTGTGGCCACGCTGCGCTCCAAGTGTTGTCTCGCGTCCGCCTCGACGGCTTCCAGCAGATAGCGGAAGAAATCGGGGATGGCGGAAATCACGCGGTTCCAGTTGGGGATCTGTGGTGGACCCAGCGGATCCTCCAGATACTCCTCGGCTGCCTGGCGCAAGCTGCGCGCGAAAGTGGCCACCGCCAACTCCTCGGCGTGGCGGTCGAAATGCAGGCCGTTGAGCAGCGCGTCGGCGTAGTACCGATTGATGGTGTCCTCAGCCAGGCGCACGTAACGCACTTGCAGGCTGCGGAAGTGATCGCGCGTGAAGACCAGCCCTTCGCCCGCCATCGTGCGGAACAGGGACTTGGCCACGTCTACCGCCATTTTGCGCAGGCCGGCGTTGGGATCGTCCGGAGACAGGGACTGGTGTTTGTGCTCGTAGTTGTCCGCCAGATCCACCTGGCAAATGCGCGAGAGGGCGCAATTGCGGTAGACCTCGGCGAGCACGCCCACTTCCAGGCCCCAGTCGCCGGGGATGCGATTGACACGCGCGAGATTGGCTTTCATGGCGAACTCGCCGGCCAGCGGGTAGCGGAAGCTGTCCAGAAACTTGAGGAAGCCGGCGCCGGGGGCCATGCCTTCCATGGCCCGGATCAGAGGCGTGACGAACAGTCGCGTGACGCGGCCGTGCATGCGATCGGTGACGCGGGCATAGTAGCCCTTGCAGAACTCGAAACCGAGGTTGGGGTTGGCCACCGGATAGCACAGCCGCGCCAGCATGCGCCGGTCGTAGTTGACGATGTCGCAGTCGTGCAGCGCGATCACCTCGCAGTCGCCCATGGCCAGGATGTAGCCGTAAGCCAGCCAGCACGAGCGACCCTTGCCGTCAGCCCCCGCCGAGAGGCCGTTCTCTTCGAGCAGCCGGAACAATTCCTGGATTCTCGGACTGTCAATCCAAAGAACAGTGACCGGGGCCGGGAAATCCTCGAAGAAGGAGCACGCCCGCCGGTACTGTTCCGCACTGGCGCGTCCCAGAGCGACCACGACGCGGCGCAGGTACCGCACCTGCCTGAGCTCGCCCGTAATGCGGCGCATGGCCGGCGTCTCGAATTCCGAGTACAGCGCGGGCAGCACCAGTCCGATCGGGCGCTCGGCAGAGAACCGCTCCAGTTCGTTTTCCAGCCGCTCCAAGCCGTTGGGATTCAGCCGGTGAAGGGTCGCCACCACACCCGTCTGGTAGAAGTCGGCCATGTGCCTCGCCTCCTGTTCCCAGCGTACGGGCAGAGGGCCGGGCGAACCATACTGTCGAAGCGCGACTGGGCCGGGCAAAAGTCGGTAGGGAAAGACCGCCGAGGGTGGGGTTCAGGCCCCTTCCAGGCTCTGGCCGATCAGCGAAAGGAACTCCTCGCGGGTGGCCCGGCGCGTGCGAAAAGCGCCCAGCATGGCGCTGGTCACGGCGCCGGAGTGCTGCTTTTCGACCCCACGCATCATCATGCAGAAGTGCCGCGCCTGGCAGACCACGCCCACGCCCAGGGGATTGAGCACGTCTTGCAGCGTCTGCGCCACCTGTTGCGTCAGCCGCTCCTGGAGCTGCAAACGGCGCGCGAACATGTCCACGATGCGCGGGATCTTGCTCAGGCCGATGACCTTCTCGCGCGGGATGTACGCCACGTGCATCTTGCCATAGAACGGCAGCAGATGGTGCTCGCAAAGGCTGAAGAACTCGATGTCCCGGACGATCACCATCTCGTCGTACTTGACCGTGAACAGGGCGCCGTTGATTACTTCCTCAAGGTTCATCCGGTAGCCGCTGGTAAGGTACATCAGCGCTTTCTCGATGCGCTCGGGAGTGCGTTTGAGGCCCTCGCGTTCCGGGTCCTCGCCCAACTGACGCAGCACCTCCTCCATTAACGCGGCCACCGAGCCCGGGGCACGCTTGCCAGGCAACTCACGCACGACAGCTTTGGCGCGGGATTTCACTGCTACTCCTCCTCCATCATCTCAAAACTGTTGCGCCGCGTTTCCCTCAGACGGACGCGCACCAGACGCCGGCCGGGCGGGAAGTTCTGCTCCCAGTCCTTCCGGAGGCGTTGCCAGATCAGGCGCAGCAGATTTTCCGAGGTGGGCGGAAAGTTTGCGAACTCGGGTGTCTCCGCGTTCAGGTTGCGATGATCGAAAGCGGCGAGCACGCGCTCGCGGACCAGGGCATCCAGGCAAGCCGGATTTAGCACGCGCCCGGTCTCTTCATCCACAGGGCCACACACGCTCACCTCGAGTACGTAATCATGGCCGTGACCAAGCCGATTGTTGCACTTGCCGTAAACAGCCCGGTTGATTTCCTCGCTCAGCGCCGGGTTGTGCAAGCGATGGGAAGCGGAAAAACGGTAGCGGCGCGTGATAGTCATGCCGGCGCTCCCTCGCATTCGACGAAATAATCGTCGGTCTCATAAACGCGAACCGTGCGCAGCCGCCGGTGCGGTCCGTTGACGCGAGGCTCCAACCTGCGCCAGATCTCGCGCGCTACGTTCTCGGCGGTGGGCACGACGCGATCGAAGGGCGGAACCTCGTAGTTCAGGAAGCGGTGGTCCATCGGTTCCACGATTTCCTGGTGCAGAATCTCCTTAAGCACTTTCAGATCGAAGACCATGCCGGTCTCGGGGTCCGGCTCGCCTTCCAGTGTGACTTCCACCACCCAGTTGTGCCCGTGACCCAGCGGATTGGCCGCCTCCCCGTACACGGCCCGGTTCTGTTCGTCGGACCAGTCCGCGCGACGGCAGAAGTGGGACGCGGAGAACTCGGCCCGGCGGGTGATGCGAATCTTCGACACAGCACTTCCCCCTAGTGTTGGATGCGGCGTCCCACGGCGGCGATCCTGCCGGGTGGCCGGCTCACCTGCGCACGCCACAGTTCATTAGACTACTCACGGACAGGGAGGTTGTCGCGTGACGATCAGTCGCCGCAGGTTCTTGAGCAATCTCGGCTGGGTGGGCGCGCCGCTGGTGGTGCGCTCGGGTTTCGGCATGGTCTGGCGAGCCCAGGCCCGCTCCGCCGCCCGGGTCTCGCTCGATCTGGAGCGTCGCCGCGCAGTCATGGATCGGCGCCTGCTCGGCGCTTTCCTGGAACACTTGGGCCGGGCGGTTTACGGCGGGGTCTACGAGCCCGGTTCCCGGCTGGCGGATTCCAACGGCTTCCGCAAGGACGTGATGGCCGAGATCCGCGAGCTCGGCGTGCCCATCATGCGCTATCCGGGCGGCAATTTCGTCTCCGGCTATCACTGGCTGGACGGGGTCGGCCCCAAGGAAAAGCGCCCCACGGTGCTGGATCGCGCCTGGAACTCGATCGAAACCAATCAGTTCGGAACCAACGAGTTCATCCAGTGGTGCCGCCTGGTGGGGACGGAGCCGTTGCTGGCGGTCAACCTCGGATCCGGCACGCCCGAGGAAGCGGCCGCGCTGGTGGAGTATTGCAACGTGGACAAGGGCACGCGCTGGAGCGAGCTGCGTCGCCAGCACGGCTTCCCGGAACCGCACAACGTCCGCTACTGGTGCCTGGGCAACGAGATGGATGGTCCCTGGCAGATCGGTCACATGACGGCGCGCGAGTACGGGCGCAAGGCCGCGGATGCGGCGCGCCAGATGCGCGTCCTTGACCGGAACCTGCAACTGATCGCCTGTGGCTCGAGCAGTCCTTCCATGCCCACCTGGCTGGTGTGGGATCGCGAGGTGCTCGAGGAATGTTACGACGTGGTGGACGCCATCTCGCTCCATCGCTATTTCAGCAATGCCGCGGGCGACAGCCGGCGCTTCGTCGCCTTGAACCTTTCCATGGAGCGGCAGATCCTGGAGGTCATTGCCGTCTGCGATTACGTGCGCGGCCTGCGCAGGACGCGCAAGCGGCTCTGGCTGTCCTTCGATGAATGGAACGTCTGGTACCGCGAGCGCAGCGGCGATGGCAAGCGTCAGTTCGCCCCGCGTCTGCTCGAAGAGGTCTATAACCTCGAAGACGCGCTGCTGGTCGGCGGCTGCCTGAACACGCTGCTGCGGCAGGCCGAACGCGTGCGCGTGGCATGCCTGGCGCAGATCGTCAACGTGATCGCGCCGCTGGTGACCAACGAAAGCGGCGTGCTGCGACAAACGATTTACTATCCCTACGCCTGGGCGCTGAAGCATGCGCGCGGCGCGGTCCTCGAGCCGCTGATCGAGTGCGAGACCTACGAAGCAGCCGAAGCTGGGACCGCACCGTACGTGGACATTGCCGCCACCTGGGACGAGAGCGCACGCCAGGCCGCACTCTTCATCCTCAACCGCGATCTGGATGCTGAGCGCGAGCTGCGACTGGAATGGCGGACGGCACCCGCCCGCGTTCTGGGCTGCGAGACCCTGACCGGACCGGATCTGAAGGCAGTGAACACCTTCGAGCAGCCGAAGCGAGTGGTTCCGCAGCCCTGGGAAGCGCCCGCCCCCGGTGCACTCATGGTTCTGCGGCTGCCTCCGCGCTCCTACACTCTGCTGCGCTTGGGATTCGCCTGAGGTCTCTGCTAGCCTGAAAGAAAGATGGGCGTGCACCGCGGGGGAGCAACCGTGCGGATGAAGGTCGAAACAGGCTTGAAGCTGGGCATTGCCTGCTGTCTTGTGCTGCTGGCCTATGGCGTGGTGTCCGCGCTGCGCACGCCGGTGGTAAACGTCAACGATACCGCTCCCGACTTCACCATCACCACCGACGACGGGCGCACCATCTCCCGGTCCAATTTCGGCGGGCGCCTGCTGGTGCTGAACTTTTGGGCCACCTGGTGCCCGCCTTGCATCGAAGAGATGCCGTCGCTCGACCGCTTCCAGAAGCAGTTCGCCGGATCGGGCGTCGTCGTGCTAGGCGTCAGCGTGGATCGCGACGCCAACGCCTACCGCCGCTTTCTGGAACGGGCGCGCGTCTCCTTTTTGACGGCGCGGGATCCCGAGGCGCGCATCAGCTCGCGTTACGGCACCTTCAAGTTTCCCGAGACCTACGTGATTGACCGGCGAGGGCGCGTCCGGGAAAAGATCATCGGCCCTGCCGACTGGACGGAGGCCGCCATGGTGGAGCGCGTTCGTCGCCTGCTGGAGGAATCATGATCCCGGAGCAAGCCCGCAGGGAGTTGGCCGCGCTGCTGGGACCGCGCGGCTATCTGGACCAACCCGAAGATCTGACGCTGTACGAATACGACGGCAGCCCGGACAAGGGCCGGCCCGACATGGTTGTCTTTCCGCGCTCCACCGAGGAGGTGGCAGGCGTGATGCGCATCGCCAGTCGCTACAGCATTCCGGTGACGGCGCGCGGGGCCGGCACCGGCTTGAGCGGTGGCTCGATCCCGGCTTGCGGCGGCATCGTGGTCGCTTTTACGCGCATGAAGCGCATTCTGGAACTGGATCTGGACAACGAGCGCGCCGTGGTGGAGCCGGGGGTGGCCAATCTCGACGTGACGCTGGCCGTGCAAGGCCGCGGATACTTCTTCGCCCCGGATCCCTCGAGCCAGCGGGCCTGTACGATCGGGGGCA
>Ga0272449_1004652_pt1 | contig 11071 bp, 13 predicted proteins | sample YNPCB0241_FD_198679 | JGI IMG/M metagenome (GOLD analysis project Ga0272449, IMG submission 198679) | Hot spring sediment microbial communities from Yellowstone National Park, WY, United States - YNP-CB-024-1 | ecosystem: Environmental > Aquatic > Thermal springs > Hot (42-90C) > Sediment...
TGAAATATAGTTATGTCCTGTATATGGGTGATAGGATACTCCCCTTTGGTAAAAATCCCTTTGCCCTACCTATCAGTATATTTTTCTAAACCGCCATTCTTAGTAATCGAAGATTATTAACCTATTTGTAATATTGCAATTGTAAAAGAATGTGTTTTATTATCACTCCATCCTTCAGGATATCTACGGATCTGTTTTTAGGATCCAATAAATTATGTCATCTCTCGCGGGCTTCTGATCATAATAGATATTTAGGTTTTCTATACCTGATTTTATGAATTGTAAAAAGTTGTTGTAGTATGTCTTATTGGGAATTTCGTATATCATCCTGTGTCTACACTTCGATAGAATCTCGAGATTCTCCTCGCCTGTCCCCATAATCCTTGAATCGTAGATAATATGGAGTATCTTTCCCTCGATAACATCTGAACATATATTTGAAAAACCAACGGTGTCAGTTACTTTAACATTGGTTCTGAAATCAGAAAAATCCTCGAGCCGCGAGATAAACTCCTTTGTCGCATAAGAATCGAGTATCAGGGTAATCTCCCGTATCCTTGACTCTCTCAACTCCTCTACCTCGAACCTCTCGGGCAATCTCTTGAATGTGAGAGAGACCAACGCGGGTTTGAGCCTCTCAAGACCCGACAAAAACTTCCTGTTTACAAATCTGTCCACGACATATTCCATCTTTGTAAATGAGAGTTGTTTGAGATTATCCACTCGTAACCCATCTATTTCACCCCTCACAACGATATTGTATTTGAGGGATTTTCTGCTTTTAAGAAGGGCAGCAAGTGAGTCATCTACCCAGTTGTCCATCAGATTTATGGTTATATGACTCCGACTTATCTTCTCTATTCTCGAAAGCAGGGATTCACTTATTGGCGGTACAAGAATAAAATTTTTGGAGTATGGTCTTACATTGAGATCGGGTATGAGGAGAAAGATCGATAACAGAACTATCTTTTTCTTAAATGAGACTTTATCCATTTTATGAATTTGTCTATTCCCTCTCCGGTCTTTGAAGAGACCTCGATTATGTCGATATCGGGATTGAGCTTCTTTGCATCGCTCTTGATCTTTGCTATGTCTACGCCCAGATATGGCTGCAGATCTATCTTCGAGATAAGCAGGAGAGAAGACTCTTTGAACATCAGCGGGTATTTCAACGGTTTGTCCTCACCCTCAGTAATCGAGTGAATCATTATCTTGTAATCCTCTCCAACCTTGAACTCCGCTGGGCAAACGAGATTGCCAACATTTTCTATTATTATTATATCCAGTTTCTTGCCTTTGAACTCTGGATATGCATTTCTAATCATATTGGCATCGAGATGGCAGGCGCCACCTGTATTTATCTGCACTACTGGAATTCCAATTTTCTCGATCTGTTCTGCATCGAGTGTTGTAGCTATATCACCTTCTATAACGCCTATTTTGTAATCACTCTTCAGTTTCTTCAAAGCGGTCTTCAAAAGGGTTGTCTTCCCGGCACCTGGTGCACTCATCAGATTAAATACCGTTGCACCCATTTTCACAAATGCCTCACGATTCGACCTTGCAATCGAGTCATTTGCCTCTAAGATATCCTTTACAACCTTAATTTTCATCTTCTACCTCCACATTTATAATTCTTATCTCATTACCCTTGATTAACTCCCCGTGCATATCCCCACAATTGGGGCATATCCATATCATATCCTCAGGCGAAAACTCACTTCTGCAATTTTTACACAGTACAATCGGCTCTATCTCTGCTACCTCAAGTATCCTCGAGTCCTTCCTATCGAGAAGTACCTGCAGAGAAAATTCGAGAGACTCCGTTGACACACCCGAGAGTCTGCCGATCTCCATATATATCTTATTCACCCTCTTTATGAGTGAGTCACCTATCTCCTGCCTTATACTCTCGACGATGTTCTGTGCAATACCAAACTCGTGCATAACTTGTCTGCTATTACCACAATATTTCCCACAAAGCATCAGAAAAGTTTATACCTTTGTAATCATTCAGTTGAGGGTATTTTTATTTGTTTTGCCAGATAATCGGTTTATAGAATTTCAGGTTGAGGGAGATGAGCATTACGGAGATAGAGGAGAATACCATAGCAAGTGCCGAGAATTCGGGTTTGAATATTGCACCAGAAATCGAATATAAGAGTCCCATAGCAAAGGGTATCATTAGGGCATTGTAAAATATTGCCCAAAAGAGATTGAACCTTATCCTATTCATTACCTTCTTTGAGAGTTCAAAAAAAACCTTTATCAGATTCAGACTTCGGTCCGGGCAAGTGTTATTTGGAAATAAGAGAAAAGGTCTATGTCAATGTTTGGTTTCATTACGGTAGATAGAAGAGAGGGTTGCGGGCTTTGGTGTTGTCTCTTATTTCGAAGTGGAGGTGTGGTACCTCGGCATTTCCGGTCTTCCCCACCTCACCTATTACCTGTCCCTTCTTGACTACATCGTTCTCTTTTACATAATTTACCTTATTGTGGGCATATACAGTAATAAAATTGTCTGAGTGTTTTATTATGATTACATTCCCGTAACCTCTGAGTTTGTCATCCGAGTATATTACAGTACCACTATCAGATGCTACTATCTTAGTCCCTTCCGGGGCGGCAATATCTATACCCTTGTGATTCCTCCCACCCCTTACACCAAAATAGCTTATGACCTTCCCATTGACGGGCCAGATGAATCTGCCTTTATATGTCTTTATCTCATCTGACCTGTGCTGGGCTACTTCATTCTTTGGTTTGCTGGTAGTGGTATTGTTCTGATTCTTGTTCTCAGGTTCAATAGTTTGGGTATTCTCCACAGTTTGAGGAATCTCGACCTTCTTGACCTCCTTTGCCCCGGGTATAAATATCCTCTGACCCACCTTTATCTGAGATATATCCTCTATACCATTTATCTCAGCGAGCTCCTGCAGGTCGACATTGTATGTCTTTGCAATTCTATAGAGGTTCTCCCCTCTGTTGACTGTGTGATATACCCCGTCTCTCCCCTCCTCAACCTCGTCCTCCTCAATTATATTCCATCTCGGGGATGGGCAGGCTGAGAGTAGAAATGCGGTTATAATTATGATTATATCAATCAGTATGGTTTCTCTATCAAAGGGTGGGGTCATCGCTCACTCACCCTTTTGAACCTCTTTTTTAAAAGGGATATCTTCTTTATGTCTGTCTGGTCAATGCTGATCGGGGTTATGGATATGCGATTGTGATTGAGGGCATAGACATCCGTACCCTTCCCGTTGTCCGTATTCATAGGTTCGCCTGCGATCCAGAAATATTCCCTGCCCCGGGGGTCCCTCCTCCTCTCTATTACCTTCTCGTATCTCCTGCTCGATAGCCTCGTAATCTCGAACTTAAATGGTGGACCTTTTATCTCAGATGGCATATTTATGTTTATAAATGCCTTTTCGAATATGGAGTTTATAGTATAAGTCTTTTCGACGAAGTATTTTATAAATTCTGCGTGCCTCTTCAAGTCTCTTACTTTTGGATCCACACAGGAGGCGGCGATAGATTTTATACCAAGTATAGCCCCTTCGAGTGCCGCTGCTACGGTCCCGGAATAGGTTACATCGGTTCCAAGGTTGGGCCCGTGATTTATACCTGAGATTATCAGGTCGGGATATTCTTTCAGGATGTGAAAGAGGGCTATATTGATACAGTCGGTTGGAGTTCCGTTTACGGCGAAATGGGTATCGTCAATCTTCTTTACCCTGAGTGGTGTATGAAGTGAGATAGAGTGGGATGTGGCTGACATCTCCGTCTCAGGGGCGATTATCACTACTTTATTTGATTGTCTGAAAATCTCGTATAGATGGTTTATCCCATCACTCCCTATGCCATCATCATTTGTCAACAGTATAAACATAAGCACATATGTCCATTTTTATTATGGATTTACCTTCTTCTCGTTTCCCTGCAGGAGTGCCATAAGCTGCCTTATGTTTCTATAATTTGGATTTTGCTTGTAGACCTTGTTTAAATAGAATAGTGCCTCCTGTTTATCCTTCATCTTCAGGTAGGCGTTCCCTATCTGGTAGAGAAACTCAAGGCGCTGCTCGTCTGTTATCTCATCGTAATTCAGAAGCTTCTTGAATATGGATATGGCATCGGTATATCTCTGCCTCTCAAGATTTATCATAGCAATCATATTGAGGGAAGGGATCTCTTTCTGCTCGTTCTGCATAGCTATCTTGAATTCCTCGATAGCCTCGTCGTAGAGTCCCATATCTTTATAGGCGCACCCGAGGTCAAAATGTGCCTGCGCGTCATTGGCGTCTATTATCTTCGAGATCTGCTTTCTGGATTCGGAGAGTATCTGTTCAATCGGGATATTGAGGTCCTCCCTTCCTTTCATAACCTCCTCTATGGACTCTGGTTCTTTCTGGACGCCCTTAGTAAGCTCCTTCAGTTTTGCCTTTGCTACAGGATGATCAGGGGCTCTCTCAAGGATGTGTTTATAGATCTCTATGGCATCTTCTATGAGTTGCTGAGATATGAAGAATTCTGCCTCTTCCAGTTCTGCCTCGAAGTCCTCTTCTGGCTTCTGTGTAGTGGCCCCCTGACTGGCCTTATTCTCCTCCTTCCTCTCTTCCGCACTTATCACCTCTACCTCTACAGGTTCCTCCTCCTTCTCTTCTGCTACAACCTCTATTACCTCTTCCTCTGGCTCGGCTTCAACCTCCACCTCGATCTCGGGCTTCTTCTCTGGTGCCACCTCTCCATTCCCCTGGAACTGATACTGATCAAGTTCGACTATCTCGTCTGAGACCTCCTCGATCTTACCCTTCTCAAGCATATCATAAGTATTCTTCGCTGTCTCATTCAGCGGATCAAGCTCTATTACCATAAGCAGGTATCGTTTTGCGTCCTCGATCCTCTCTCTCTTCAAGTAGATATTGGCTATGTTCATATATATGGGTATCAGTTGTTCATTATCACCATCCTCCTCAAGGAGATTTGCGTATTTTATGTGAGCCTCCAGATTCTCGGGGTCTATGGAGAGTATCGTCTTGAGATGGTTGATCGCCTTCTGTTTCAGTCCATATTTCAGATACACATCTGTCTCGGTGAGCATCCTGGGGACATCAGCCACTGTGGGCTGTTTGTCCTTCTTGCTTGCAATGGGCATCGCCTTTGAACTCGATGGCTCGGGCGCGGGCTTAGGTGCTGAGGATTGGATGGGTATCTCTTTCGATACTGGTTTGAACTCCTTAGGTTTTACTGGTTGTGGAACAGGCTGGGATGAGATTGAGTCAGACATACGGGTGGAGAGTTCTTTTGAGATAGGCGCCGCAGATATATCCTTCCCTGTGAGAGTGACTATGATTCGTCTAATACCTTCAGCCTCTTTTGTCTTACCCATCTGGGTGTAGACATTGAGGAGTTCCTTATATGCGGCAACAGCGTTCACTGTCTGATTATTCTTTCTGAAGACATCGGCTATGAGGTTCAGGACCCTCGGTTCTCTGGGATTTATCTTGTATGCCATCTGGAGTTTCTGCATCGCCGCGGTGAGATCACCTCTCGAAATGAATATCTCTGCCATCTCGATAAGGTGCTCCAGATTGTCCGGGTCTATGGCACTCAACCGTTCTATGACCCTTATGTATTCATCAAACCTGTTGTTCTCCTTTAAAAACTGCGACGTACTCTTATACTCCTCTATGGCCTCCTGATTCATCCCCTCCCTGTAATAGAGTTCTGCCAGTTTCATCCTCATCAGGATATCATTAGGGGAGAGCTCGAGTATCTTCTTGATAACCTGAATGGATTCTTTGTAATTTCCGTTCTTCTCATAAATAGCGATAATGGAGTTGTATTGATTTATCGCCTCATTCACGATCCCCAGGAGGGTGTAAGCCTGCGCAAGCTTCTCGTAGATGTCTATTCGAGAGGCATCTATCTTGAGTATATTTTTATATATGGCTACAGCCTTCAAAAAAAAGCCCTGTTTTGTATATACATCAGCGACTCTGGAGTAGTTCTCTATGGCATTTTTACTGTCCCCCATTCGGGCATAGAGTTCGGCTATCTTCTGAATAGTCCTGACATCATCAGGATCTTCGGCTACAATCTTCTGTAATTCCTTGATGGCCTTGTCAAACTGGCCCTTCTGAATATATTTTATTGCTTCCTGATTTATTTTGTCTTTATTTACTGGCAATTTTTACCTCGATTATACCAGTTATTTCTTCAGGGCAACTCGCTCGATATACTCACCGGTTCGCGTATCAATCCTTATTACATCCCCCTCATTGATGAATAGCGGGACCTGGACCTTCGCCCCGGTTGTGAGTTCCGCTGGCTTTGTGGTATTTGAAACTGTATCCCCCCTTACACCTGGCTCAGTCTTTGCTACCTGTATGTCCATAAATGTAGGTAGTTCAATCCCGATCACCTTTCCTTTGTAAAATAGAATCTGTACGACCGTATTTTCCAGCAGGTAGAGTCTTGCGTCGCCGAGGGTCTCCTTGTTTATCTCGATCTGCTCATAACTCTGCTGGTCCATAAAGAAGTACGAATCTCCCTCAGAATACATAAATTGCATCTCTTTTTCTTCAAGGTCGGGTTTGCCCACCTTCTCTCCCGATTTCAGGGTAATATCCAGAACATTCCCGGTGATTAGATTTTTTATCCTCGTGCGGGTGAAGGCATTCCCTTTCCCTGGTTTTACATGCTGAAAGTCGACTATCTCGTATGGTTCTCCGTTGTATTCGATCTTGAGTCCTTTTCTGAAATCAGATGTGTCGTACATAAATCCTCCATATAACTATAGTTGCGATTTAATATCATCTTCTATTATGCGAAGTATATATCTCGCCTTCCCTGAGATTGCCTGTGGATTCAAAACAGAGGTCAAAAAGTATGATTCGGTAAGGGGTTTAATAATCAGTATGTATTTGTCTGTCCTGATGGTTATCTCCTCAGTCTTGCCGAAATTGTTGTCCCTTATGAGATTTATGGTCTGTTTGAGTTCGTTTAGTATCTGGAGTATCAACTCGGATGCCTCTGAACTCTCATTCTGCTGAGGATAGGAGGCGACAGGTAGCCCCTCTTCGTCTATGACTGCACAGAATATGGCGCCATCCATCTTCTTGAAGGCATTTGAGAGAATATCTTCAAACATTATATAACTCCTTGTTGTCTCTGTCGTTTTATGACCTCAATTCTTTCGAGCATACTGTTCAGGATCTGGATCTTCTCAGCCTTTGGCCTTTTGCTGAGTACCTCCTGTGAGAAGTTCCCTGAGATCAGATTTATAACGCTGAGGATAGACTGCCTCGTGACCTCTTCAATAAACCCGAGTAAATCACCTTTATATTTCATAGTGGGTGCTGTTGCCCTCTCTGCTACCGGTGCGGTGATCTGTGGCGTCTTCTCGTGTGGTATCTCTTCTGATCTTTGTAATGTGGTAGATATTGCCACACCTGAAAAAGAGGGCTTTTCTAACTCATGGTGGTGGCTGGATTTCAATGCTCTAATCCTGTTCAGTATATTTGAGAGTCTTATAGCCTTCTTCTCCCTCGTTGCCCTATCCATCGTCAGAATCGGGTCTATCCTTTCGACCTCTGTGAGAAGACTAGAGTATCTACGGGGATCCGAAAGCATATTTCTCTTTATCAGTTCTTTGTAGATCCTGAATGCCTCTATGTATTTCTTCTGGGCTATCAGGATGTTCAGCATATTTTCGTTCAAAAACTCATCCTTCATAACTATGTAATTAAAATATAAGGTATAAAAAGTCAATAGTAAATACAATGGGCAAATTTTGAATTTACAATAATGAAAAAGGTGATATAAGCAATCTGGAGATTTTATCCATTGTCTATGGAGGTTTTCTATGAGTATTTATCAGAGAATTCTGGAACTGGCAAAGAGGTATGAGATGGATACCGCCCACTTTTTGGGGGATATGGTGAGGATCCCTTCTTTCTCAACAAAGGAGAAGGAGGTGATTGAGAGAATCGCCGCAGAGATGAGGAAGGTCGGTTTTGATGAGGTGAGGGTAGACGGGCTCGGAAATGTGATAGGAAGAATAGGGAATGGGAAGAGGATACTGGCGTTCGATGCCCATATAGATACGGTCTATCCAGGCGATGAGTCTCTCTGGACCTTCAATCCTTTCTCTGGTGAGATAAGGGATGGGAAGGTGCTTGGACGGGGTTCGGCAGATCAGGAAGGGGGAATGGCATCTATGGTATATGCGGGGAAGATTATAAAGGAATTGGATCTGAATAAGGATTTTACGATATATTTCACGGGGACAGTTATGGAGGAGGATTGTGATGGACTACCATGGCAGTATATTATAAATGAGGATAAGATTGTTCCTGAACTGGTAGTCATAACTGAGCCTACCAATCTAAATATCTACAGAGGGCACAGGGGGAGGATGGAGATTGTGGTGGAGGTACAGGGGAAGTCCTGTCACGGTTCAGCCCCTGAGAGGGGGGATAATGCTATTTATAAGATTTCGAGGATAGCCCTTGAGATAGAGAAGTTAAATGAGCGACTCAGAAACCACGAGTTTTTAGGTAAAGGGACTGTAGCGGTGACACAGATATTCTTCTCTTCACCATCTCAGTGTGCCGTCCCCGATGGGGCAAAGATTCAACTCGATCGCAGATTGACTTATGGTGAGACTAAAGAGAGTGCGATCTCTGAGGTAAAAGAGGCCTGCAGGCTTGCTGGATACCCCGATGCAAAGGTCATTGTGCTGAGATACGAGGAGACATCTTACACGGGGATAAAGTACCCTGCTGAAAAGTACTATCCAACCTGGATACTGGATGAGAACTCTCCGTATCTTTCAGCCGCAAAGGATGCGTACAGGGGGTTATTCTCAAAAGAGCCGGTAGTTGGAAAGTGGACATTCTCTACAAATGGTGTTGCAATAATGGGTATGCATAATATCCCCTGTGTCGGTTTTGGTCCGGGGAATGAGGTATATGCCCATGCCCCTGATGAGTTCTGTCCAGTTGAGCACTTAAGCGCCGCATCTGCGTTCTATGCGGGACTGGTTGCACGACTGAATGAAAAGGGTTGATTATGCACTTTGTTTACAGATGTTCCCTATGCAATAGGGAGTATAAGAGAGATGAGGTGAGATACCTCTGCCCATCGTGTTCAAAGGACTACAGACCCGGTGAACCTCTCAAGGGTGTGCTCACTGTAGAGTTCGATTACGGGTATTTAAGAAGGAGGCTCAATGGTAAAAACCCGGATCTCAACCTTCTGCTGGCTGTGGAGAAGAGATACTTTCCGAACTATCCTGTAGGTAATACACCCCTGATTAGAAGCGACAGGCTCGGATCTCTTTTAGGAGTCAGGGATCTGTTTATTAAATTTGATGGACTCAACCCGACAGGTTCTTTGAAGGACCGGGCCTCGTTTTTAATGGTGGCTGAGGCGAATAGATTGGGGGAGGAGAAGATTGTGTGTGCCTCTACCGGGAATGCCGCATCTGCCCTGTCAGGTGTCTGCGCCGCTGCAGGGAAGAAGGCGGTTATATTCGTGCCGAAGAGTGCACCAAAGGCAAAGCTCGTACAGATACTTCTATATGGTGCAGAGATAGTTTTAGTGGATGGTACTTACGATGATGCCTTCTCTATGTCCCTCAGGTATACAAGTAAGAGAGGGGGACTCAACAGGAATACGGCCTATCACCCGCTCACCATAGAGGGTAAGAAGACAGTTGCCTTTGAGATTGCCACACAACTGGGTTTTAAGTCCCCAGATGCGGTTTTTGTACCAGTTGGGGATGGGGTCATTATCTCTGGAGTTTATAAGGGATTCTTTGACCTGTATATGGCTGGTGTTATAAAAAGGATCCCCCATCTGATCTCGGTTCAGGCTGAATCATCAAATGCAATCAATAGATTTATCAGAACGGGGAGATACGAGAACGCTTCTCATCCCTCTACCATTGCAGATTCCATATCCGTCTCTGCGCCCAGTAATGCCTATCTGGCTAAGAGAGCAGTCGAGTCATCAGATGGGGATTGTGTAGATGTGACTGACAGAGAGATATTGAGGGCTCAACGGATACTCGCCTCATCCTCCGGTATCTTTGCCGAACCCGCTGCCTCAGCAGCCCTTGCTGGGGCCATAAAGATGAAAAACAGGCTCAGTCAGTATAAGACTATCGTTTTACTAATAACTGGAAACGGACTTAAGGATATAGACACCCCTCTAGCGGGAGTAAAACTACCTGAGCCGGTGAGCAAGGTCTGGATATAGGGTTCTATTCTGTAATCTGGATATCCACCTCGGATATGGAGTAGGAGAAGGCACTCCCTCCCGCAAAACCCTTTGGTACGCCCGTCGAGGTGTATCTTCTGACAATGATATTTGCGGTGCACTTCTTGCTATCTGAAAGTTGGTCGAACTTGAGGGTATTACCTGTGATGATATATTCACCATTGTCAGTCTGGAATATCTTTGTGTGCGGGTCTATGCAGTCTCCATCTATTGTCAGATCCATCTCCTCTGTGGATTTGGGCTCCCAGGTTACTTTGATATCCTCGCTGATCTTGAATGACTCGGATTGTTTTGGGGCCGTGATGTGTACATCTTTGAGTTGTGGTACCTCTATTATATATTCCTCATCCTTTCTCTTGAATTTGAAGACATACTTCTCACCGGCGTTCTTCTTTGGCAGGGTGGCTATATATTCAACAGATCCTATTACAGTGGTCTTCTCACTAAGCTTCTGATCATCGCAGTAGAGTTCATCCCCTTCTGAGAGCTTTAAAAATGAGCCTGTCATCCCCCCGACCTGTAGTGTAGCCTTTGCTTTGACTGTGTTCTCTCCATATTTATTCTCGATGGTGAATATGGCATATATCCCGGAAGTCTTCACATTCTCGGAAGGGGTGCTGGAACACCCCGCCAACAAAATAAGTGCTATAAATCCCATAACCAGAAGAATAACTCTCTTCATTCATATACCTCCTGTTAGACAATATACTACCGAATCTTTTTGACAAAGACAAGAATTTTTTCATAAATGCGATTTAAATTTTCGTACTCTTTTCATCATTTC
>Ga0272449_1004653_pt1 | contig 11071 bp, 6 predicted proteins | sample YNPCB0241_FD_198679 | JGI IMG/M metagenome (GOLD analysis project Ga0272449, IMG submission 198679) | Hot spring sediment microbial communities from Yellowstone National Park, WY, United States - YNP-CB-024-1 | ecosystem: Environmental > Aquatic > Thermal springs > Hot (42-90C) > Sediment...
AGCGGGGAGAGGGCTCGCTCGGCCGGCTGTTGGCGGACGACGGCAAGGTGTACGAAGACCTCCGGCAAATCGCCGCGAACTTGCGGAAGACCTCCGACGACCTGGCCAACGGCAAGGGGATCCTCGGCAAGTTGATCTCGGAAGAAGACACCACATACGAGGACCTCCGGCAAAGCGTGGCGGCGATTCGGAACGTGGTGGAGGGGTTGCAACGTGGGGAGGGCACGCTCGGGAAACTACTGAAGGAAACCGAGGTGTACGAGGAGTTGAAGCAAGGATTACGTGAACTGCGCGCCACCATCGACGATTACCGGGAAACCGCGCCGATCACGACGTTCAGCAGCATCTTCTTGGGCGCGTTTTGACGACGGAGGCACACCGCCGCATCGTCTCCGCGGTGCAGTCGGTTTCGGTTGGACCGCACAGCTTGCACTCGCCAGTCTATGAAGATGTCCCCTCCGCCGGACTTGTCCAGGGTCACCCGACGAGAGCGGAGCCACTCGCTCAGTGCGGTTGAACGCGAAGAACGTATAACTCTCGGGCCAGCATCCGCGCCGCTTCGCGCATCTCCGGATACGGAGTGTCCGCGATGTCGACCAGGCCGATCTGGTAGTTCTCCCCGTCGGCGCGTCCCGTGGTGGGTTGGTCCCAGTACTGGAACCAGTGTACTCCGACGACGTTCGGGTGCCGTAAACCGCTTCGAACGTACCGGGCGAACTTTTGGGCCCGTTCAGCCTGGTCGCGCGCCGACCGCAAGCCCGTGTGGAACATCCCACGGTCCAACGCACCGAAGTGGAACTCCCCGATGATGACCGGTTTGTCCACACCCTCGGGCAAACGCAAACCATCCAGAGTTTCGGTATAGCTATTGAAGCTGATCACGTCGCAAAACTTGGCCGCGGCGCGCACAGCCGCGTCGTTCCGCCACGCGAAACGACACCCCAGGTACAGCTGCCCGGGAGCGCGAGCATGCAGGACCTCAGAGACCACACGAAAGTACTCCTCCGCAATCCGGCTCGTGAGTTGTTCGAGGTCCGATCGAACGCGTGAGTTGGTCGGAAAGTCGCCCTGGCCCACCTCCTCCCAATGGGACCACGACGTGCCCCACGACAAGTTCAGCGCGGTGAGGTCCGTGTACTTTTGTTTCAGAGCCGCGATCGCTGCGGTGCGTGCCGGCTGATCCATCGGAGACGCCAACGCAGCTTGACCAAGCTCGTGGGCATGGTTACCCCACGACAGCTCGTTGTGAACGAAAAACCCCAAGCACCAAGGGTCGCCGATCGCCGTGCGCACGGAGGGGGCTTGCAGAGCTCGTTCCAGGCCTGCCCTGAAGCTCTTGTCGAACGGGTCGGGAAATTTGCCCCAGTACCCACGCGAGCCTTCGATCGGCTTCGAATGAAAGTGGATCGTCCCGGTGTAGGGGATCTGCCGCCGTTCGTAGACGTCAGGATCAGACCAGTTCGCAATAGTGTTCCATCCCCAGCTTCGCAACCGCCGCAAAACCAACTCGACCCACAGATGGCTCCAGTTCTCTCCGTACTTTCGTTCGAGATTCGCCGCCGCAAAGTCAAAGGTGCGATACCCCTGTTGGGCGAGATTGGTGTAGTACCCGTGCGGAGCCCAGGTCCCCCGCCCATAGTACTTAGAAAACGGAGATGTGGGCTCGGGCAGCCACTCGAAGTACCGCTCCCGGTCGGTGATGGGCGTTGAAGAACTAGGCCGCACGCCAGTGACCCCCAACGACCAGAATAACCGCCCCGACGGGGTGACCCACCACCAGCGATCTTGGTATTTCGTGACGCGAAAATACCGCGATGTGCTCCACAGCGGACCCGACTTCCAACCACCCCATTCATCACGGTCTGGGGGCCCGGGGTGAGCGGCAAGGTCGCTGTTTTCTTCAGTGCGACGCTGGGCGAAGTCCTGCTCGTCCCGAATTTTTCCCGGCCACACGTGATGACGGAACTGCCCGAACCGGTCGATGAATGGAAACCACTGTGCGGTCGGAATGAGCCGGGCCAATTCGGTGGGCCGAACCGCCAAGAGCTCGAATGTGCGCGCATGGTCGGACTTCGACAGGAATACTTGGACGCTGGTCACATGACGCGGGTCGAACGACCAGTGGCCGGGCCAGCCTCGCATTCCAATGAGCTCAAGCGGTTCCTCCGGTTGTACCGGAAACTCGAACCACGTGACAGCCACTGTGCCCGTCGCCCGCCCTGGGATCGTCGCGGATCTTTGAAGTGGCCGCATATCTGGGGGGCTCGATGCGTCGATGCGAAGAGATACCGTCAGAGGCTGTTCATCTGGGTTGATGATCACGCACTCCAGGCCGCGCCAATATCGCAGGTCGAGAGGATCCTTGAATTTCCACACGCACGCGGGCCAGTCGACTTTAGGCTGGCATTCCACACGAACCGCCCCAGTCGCTAAGGGCGTGATCACCGCATGTCGCCCCGAACCCTTCGTAGGAGCGACCGCGTCGAATACATTGGCCCATCCGAAGGGAACGATGAGTATCCAGCCGGTGATGAGCACGAGTTGCCGAATCATCGCGATCTCCTTGTCGCCAGGCGTTCGCCCGCATGTGTCAGGCTATCCTGTCGCGCCCGATTGTGCAAAGTGGAGAGGGGCGGACCCGCTGAACTCATCCCGTCCGTCGGGCAGCCCAAGGTTCGGAACGCGTGCGAATCATTCGCTCCACGGCCGGCTTGGCAAGACTCGCGATCGGTGCACTGGATGCGAGTTTGTCCTTGGTTGGATGAGTGCATAAACTTGTGGAACGTCGAGTCGTCCGCCACGGAGAAGACACGCGATGCAGAAGCCAGTTCGGATCATGCCTTGTTTGGACATGCAGAACGGGCGGGTGGTGAAAGGCGTCCGGTTCGTCAACATTCGCGACGCAGGAGACCCGGTCGAATGCGCTCGGGCATATTGTCGTGCGGGAGCCGACGAACTGGCGTTATTGGACATCACGGCGACTGTGGAGGGTCGTTCGGCGTTGCTGGACGTGGTTCGACGTGTGGCCGAGGTTGTGACGGTGCCCTTCACGGTCGGCGGCGGGATTGCATCGGTGGAACAGGCAAAAGCGGTGATCGAGGCCGGTGCGGACAAGGTGTCCATCAGCACCGCAGCCTTTCGGCGGCCGGAGCTGATTGCCGAACTCGTCCAGGAACTGGGCGGGGACCGTGTGACCGTGGCGATCGACGCCGCTCGTAATGCCGCCATGACCTCTGGCTATGAAGTATACGTGGACGGTGGACGGACCGCCACGGGCCAAGACGCTGTCACGTGGGCGCGCATCGTAGATTCCTACGGCGTCGCGGTCATCCTTCCGACGAGCAAATCTTCCGACGGGGTGCGGACGGGATATGACCTGCCATTGATCCGTGCCATTCGCGCCGCCGTGAGGGCAGAGGTGGTGGCGTCGGGTGGGGCGGGGACGCTCGAGCATTTTCGAGAGGCCGCCGAGGCCGGGGCGACGATCCTTTTAGGGGCGTCGGTGTTTCATTTCGGAATTTTGACCATTCCGCAAGTCAAGGGTTACCTGCGTGCGCACGGTATTCCTGTTCTCGACACCCCGCGCCAGTCCTCGACCTAAGCGCCGGAACAAGAACACCGGCTTCCCTCGGGGTCTGTGCAAAGTTCTTGTGGGCGGGTGGATTGCATGCGGTGTGGAGAGGCACGCTTTGGCCTCGGAGTTGACCGTGGGTCACCTGGAGGGGCTTTCATCCGAAGTCTTGTTTCGCCCAGCGTCGGTGGCGGGCGTGTTATCCAATACGCCCCCGGTGCTGTTCTTTTTCCATGGCCAAGGAGGCCGGCCCACGATTGAGCCAGTCGCGACGTGTCCTGCGTCCTCCAACTTTGTCTTGGTTGGCCTGCCGTACGTGGCATTGCGCGCCGAGCCTCAGACGCGGGACGCGTACGAGCAGGCGCTTCGTCAAGAGTGGGATTTTCTACTTCGAGCGCGAGAAGCAGTTTCACGCCGACTGGGATTGGGACCAAGGTCGATGCTCTACGTGGGCGGCGTCAGCATGGGCGGCTGGACGGCCGCAGCGCTGTTGGAACGCTACCCACAAGAACTGGCCGGCGCGGTGATTTTACTGGCGGGGCGAATGCGTACGGGTCACGGCAGCCCCCCACCGGGCATGCGATCGCGCGCCGTCTATATCGGGAGCGGTGAGACAGATCCCAATTTGCCTGCGGCGCGGAGAGCCGCCAGCTGGTACCGTACGGCCGCGGCTCGGGTAACTTTCGAGGTGTTCACGGGCTGTGGCCATGAGGTGCCGCCGGCCCCTCCGTTGTTGGACGGGTGGTTGGCTTGGGAGGCCGTGCGAAATTCCCCTGCGCAGGCAGGTCGCACCGAGTTTGAGGAATGGTGGCGAAGTCAGAGAGATGCCCTGGCCACGCGGATGGACGTTTGGGAACGCTACGAATGCCTCAAGCGGTTGCGATCGGATCCACGGATCGCGGCGATCGCACCGGCGGAATTGCAATGGGCCCGTGAGCTATGGGCGGAGCTCCAACGAGATCCGAGAGTGCGAGACGACGGCGCGGCGGAAGATGAACTGGAGGCCGCCTTGCAGGCAGAGTGGAAAGCTCGAACTCTCGTGGAGTTGATGGCAGTCCGCGAACAACTGGATACCATTGCCCGCACGTATTCTGAGCACTTGGCGGGGCGTATCGCACGCGCCGAGGCTGAAATCCTGGCACAAGCCACCGTGCGCGGGGTTTCGAATTCGCCTGGGAAGGGAGCTCCAGGGACCAACTCGATCGAGACGCCCACATCGCCATTGTCACGACCGAGGCCTCTGAGGGTGCCGCCTCTGCGTCGGTAGGGCGGGCTTACACGTCCCCATGGGATGGCGGAGTTTCCGACGGCCATTCGGCCTGCCGTACGGCGAGCTGAAAATGGTGTGCGAGTTCCGACGCCGTGGCGTACCGGTCTTGGGGCGAACGCGCAAATCCACGGTTCAAAACTTCACGAACCGAGCCCGGCAATTCCTCGGAACTCACCGGGCGGTACTCCGTTGGACTTTTCGGCTCCGACGATCCAGCGTGATCTGGAGGCGATCCTGTCAATAGCTCATGCAGGAGGACCGCCATCGAGTACACGTCCATCCGCGGATCCCCCATGGCACCCTCGGCCAACTCCGGACTCACATGGACCCAGTGATGAGGCGCATCTTGTCGGAAGGCTAAACGAGCCAGCGAGCTGAATCCAAAGCCTAACACACGGAGCCGGTTGTGGGTGTCCACCATCAGGGCATCTGGCCGAAGCCGTAGGTGACAAAGATGATGTTCCAACGCATGCTTCAACGCGGAAGCCAGTGAGGTCGCAATCGCCGCAACGGTCATCGGAGGCAGTTTCCCCAACTTGCTCAAAATTCGACGCAGCGTACGGCCTTCAACAAAGTCCATGACGAAGTACACCGTACCCCCAACGCGGTCCAGCAGGTGGATGGCCACGATGTTGGAATGGGACAAACGAACGACTTCTCGAGCCTCGAGAATCAGCGACTGAACTAACTGCGGGTCCGAGGCGAACCGAGGCGCCAACACCTTCAGGATCACAGGGATGTTCAGCATTGTATCCCGCGCATGGTACACCGCGCCCACGCCACCGGGATCCAACAGCCGCAAATCGCCATAGCGCGCCGCCACGGTGGGGAGGGGCAGCCGCGGCGCGAATGTCCGCTGGATTCGCCCATTCATCGCCGGTGGAGTTTCAGTGGTCGAAGGTTTCGGCGCCGGCTTAATCCGGATGACCAATGGCTTTTTGGCGGCTGGCGAATGGGCTTCGGCGGCTTTGGGAGGTGAAGAGGTTCTTCGGCTGAAAAGTTCCAGGGCTTCCCGCACCCATCCGATCAACCCTTCGACCTTCCAGGGCTTTTCGACAATTTTCCACACGCCACCGTAGTTGACTGCTTCGATCACCGCGTCTTTTGTGGCTTGCCCTGTGACCAGAATCCCTACCGTCGCGGGATTCCGCCGGTGGACCTCGGCGAGAATCTCCACTCCGCTTCGCCCCGGCATCACAAGGTCGCAAAGCACGACGGAAAAGTCGGTGGTGGACACAAGCTCCATCGCCAAGTCTGGGTTCGAACACACCAATACCTCCAGATCGGGTAGGTGGGCGCTGATATGGCGACGGGTCACTTCCGCAACTGTTGGATCATCGTCTACAATCAGTATAGGTGTGCGTCCAGGTTTGCTCATTAGAGTCCAGTCAGCTCAGCCCAATTCTATGAGTTCTGAACCGGCGACTCAACAGCCGTTCCGCGGACCGCACATCCCACGATTCGCTGGTCAACATCTCGCTGTGGCGCCGTGGACCATTGCCCGTGACGACCTTGGACAGCTTTGGGAATCTCGCATCGTACAGGACGATCCCGTACGTAGTTCCAAGGATTGGACGAACCACGCGTGATTCTGTCCAAGGCTTGGACGGCTATGACCTGGATATCCTCTTGGGAACTCCGCCGGCAGCGGACCTGAGCCGGCGGATAGGGAACGGCTCTCACGTCACATTCAAAACAACCACATCGATCCCAGCGCGGAGATGGATCAATCGTCCCCGCGTAGGTTCGAGTTATATGTTGAAGTACTTGGCTTGGGGGTGATGGGCCACCAACGCGGACGTGCTCTGCTCGGGGACCATTTCGTACGATTCGGTCAGCGTCACCCCGATTTGCCCGGGGTCCAAAAGTTGAAACACGATGGCGTGGGCGGATAGATCGGGGCAAGATGGATAGCCGAACCCATAGCGCGACCCTTGGTAATCCTGCACTACATAGCCCTCCAAAGACGCAGGCCGTTGTGTTCCGATGCCCAATTCGTCGCGCATACGCTCGTGCCAGTACTCCGCCAGTGCATCCGTCAATTCGACACTGAACCCGTGCCAGAGTAGGTAGTCTTGATACTCGTTGGATTCGTAGAGGCGGCGGATGTATTCTGCCATCTCGGAACCAATCGTCGCGACGAAGAATCCCACCACATCCCCGCCATCGGCGGCAGGACGAAAATAGTCCGCAATGCACAGCCGAGGCGGAACCGTGCGTCGCGGAAAGCGCAATTCGTATGTTCGGCCTTCGTGTTCGACCCAGAGGGAGTTTCCTTCTCCATGGCATCGGTAGTACCCATAGGCCACCGCAGGCCGAGCCAGCTGCTTTTCCACGCACTCGCGGATGATCGCCTCGAATTTCGGCCGCACCTTGCTTTCGATCAGCTCACGGTATTCTTCCCTGGACAACCGACCTCGGCGGTATCCCCATCGGCCCCGGAACAGCGCCTCGATGTTGATGTACCGGATCAACGCCTGGACATCCAGGCCGTGTACGTGCCGTGCTCCCCAAAAGGGGGGGGTTGGAATCGGGATGTCGCGGCGGATTTCGACTTCGGCGCTGGAGGATTCCGCCACGGCCGTGCTTGTGGAAGCGCCGACGGCCGGAGGTTTCCATGTTGTCGAGCGAAGGGTTCCCGCCTCATACTCACGCACGGCTCGAAGGCCTGCGAACGCGTCCGCACAATACACTACGGGTTGGTCATAGAGCGGCACGCATTCTTCTGCCACGAACTTCGGCGTCAGCGCTGCACCGCCAAGCAGGATGGGAACACCCAGACCGGCCGCGCGGTATTGGGGCATGCTGTCGCGCATGACTAGCGCCGACTTGACCAAGAGCCCGCTCAGCCCGATGAGGTCCACCTTCAGTTCCCGAGCTTTCGCAATGATCGTCTCGGCCGGCACCTTGATACCGAGGTTGTACACTTTGTACCCGTTGTTGCTCAGGATGATGTCCACGAGGTTCTTACCGATGTCGTGCACATCCCCTTGGACCGTCGCGAGTAGGATGGAGACGCTGCGCTGTTCGGCGGCGCGGTCCATGTATGGCTCGAGATATTGAACCGCGCGCTTCATGACCTCCGCCGACTGCAACACGAACGGCAGCAAGATTTCTCCGCGCCCAAATAACTCGCCCACGTGCCGCATCGCAGGAATGAGGATTTCGTTGATGATGTTCACCGGCCGCCGACGCAAGAGTAGAACGGCCAACAAGTCCTCGAGCCCATCCTTCTCGCCCCGCAGCACTTTTTGGTAAAGGGCTTCTTCCGCAGGGCTTGGACGTGTGGTGCCGCCAGTGTTTTCCGTGGCCGGCTCATCGCGGCGGGCCCCGAAATGAGCTAGAAAAGCGGCCAGGGGAGTTGTGGAAGGATCCCGGACCCGGTTGTACAGCAGGTCGCGGCATACCTCGCGGTCAGCTTCCGGAATTGAATTGAGAGGCAGGATTCGCCCCGCGTGGACGATGGCAGCATCCAGCCCGGCTTCGACTGCGTCGTGTAGAAATACACTGTTGAGGATGCGGCGCGCATGGGCTGGTAGGCCAAACGAAATGTTGCTCAGACCCAGCACGGTATAGACGCCCGGAAGCTCACGCTTGATGCGACGGATCGCTTCCAGGGTTTGGACCGCAGCGTCGCGTAGCGTCTCGTCGCCTGAACCCACCGTGAAGGTCAGCGGATCGAAAAAGATGTCGCTAGGACGAAGTCCGTGGCGGATCACGGCGCGCTCGTAGATTTTTCGGGCGACCGCCACCTTGGCATCGGCGGTCATCGCCATGCCGGACTCGTCGATGGTCAGGGCAATGGTGGCGGCTCCATATCGCCGGATCATGGGGACCACGCGGTCCAACGTTCGGCCTCCGTCCTCCAAATTGATCGAGTTGATCAGGCAGCGCCCAGGGTAAATGCGAAGAACCGCCTCGATGCATTCGGGCGTGGTGGAGTCAATGCACAGGGGGAGTCGAAGGTGCCGCGCCATGAGGGGCACCAACGCGAGGAGATCCCGCAACTCGTTGCGGCCGGCATACGCCACACAAAGGTCCACCACATGGGCGCCCTCGGCCTCTTGCTCCTTTGCGATCTCCAGGCAGCCTTCGAAGTCATCGGCCAGCAGCCGCTCGCGAAAGGCACGCGACCCGTTGGCGTTGCAACGTTCGCCTATCAGAAGCGGCGGCGGAGATTGCTCCACTTCGACGGCCTGGTACAAACTGGCCAGCGACGATTTCATCGGTTTGCGTTGAAAATCTACTACGGAACCTTTCCAACGCAATCGGCGTTCAAAGTGCTCGGCGATCATCGACCACCGCGGTACCGGTGCCGGCTACGTTCAGCGGAAGTGGTTGGATCGGATTCCAACGGTGAGTAGTGGAGGGCTTCACGGTCCGAAAGGGTGCCGGCACGTTGCCGTTCGCGGATCTTTCTCATCGCCGCAGGCTCAATGGCCGCGCCGGAACTGCGGAGGGATTCCGCTTGCGATTCGGGGAGGGTGGGCAAGGTCCATGTGGCGGCTTCGTGAGCGGCTAAGATGCCCCAACTCGCGAGCACCACGGCGACCATCGCCCCGAACAGCACCGCGTGATGCCACGGTGCGTGTTCGGGTCGAGGTCGGGCGGTTTCCAACCGGCAGCGGTCGCACACGAGGCAATCAAGGTCGAGAGGTCGGCGAACGCCGAGATCGCAGCAACGTGGACGCACGCGCGGCCAGGCACCGGCGAATGGACGCGCTGCGGACGCCACGGACAACGCGGCGCCGACTGGGCAAAGCGTTCGGCACCAAAACCGCGGGACCCACAGCGAAGCCAACACCAGTCCCACAATCCACCATGCGGTGGCAGGAGGGACGTTGCCGGAGAATACCCACGCCAACGGATCGAGGTTTTCCACTGTGGCATCCGGACGCGCTCGCAATGCGACCACAACCAGCGCAAGCACTGCGAACTTGAGCCAACGGCCCCAGCGGTATACTTGGGGCGGAAGAACCAGGCGCCAGCGCGCCGGCCATACCTCGGCCGCCAATTCTTGAAGAGCGCCGAAGGGGCAAACCCACCCGCAGTAGACATTGCCCACTAGGAACACCAGGAGAGGAATCCCGAACGGGAGAAGAAACGAGAGCGACGCGGCCATCGTGGGCCGATGGAGCTCCAACCAGGGGCGCAGATGAGCCACGGAGAGCTGTAGGTTTTCAATGCGCCCGAACCAGAGAACCACCGCCGCTAACCATGCGAGGCGAGCGATTCGGCGCAGCGACCGCGTACGTAGCCAAAGAGCCCCCCCGAGCGTGATCAGCAGTCCCATCACCAGACGGGTAGGAAGGCGTAGGCTGCGCGCCGTCGCGACAGCGTGCAACGTTCCTCCCGTTGCAGCCGCCCATTGCCGCCCGGAATTGCGCAGCAACTCAAGAATCGCTGTAGAAGATACCGTTGCGCCCGTCACCGCGTCCACCGGCGGACGGTCGCCACTGCCGATCCGCCAGCCAACGAGCGCATCGAGCCAGGGTCTCAACCGTTCGAAGTAGCGGGGCGTTTCGCGGGAACGTAGTACGCGCACGCCTTGCAATTTTCCTTCAGTATCCAGGCAAACGGCCAGTTCGATGGGCCCTGCGTAACCCAGGACCGGTTCTGAAAAGTCTGCCGTAGAAAACACAAACTGCTGAGGAGCCGCCGCGTTGGGCGCCACGTAGACGCGCACGGAGTGTCCGCGGTAGCCGGGCAGCGTGATCGCCTCTGTGGGCTGTCCCTGCACAAGTTCGCGGGCCGCTTGAGCCAAAGAGTCGGCGGCATCGAGTGCCCGCTGAATGCGCCACTCCGCTGCGCCGACGACCCACACGACGGCCAACCAACCGAGAATTAGCCCGATGATGCGGGCGGCTCGGTCCCAGACGTCACCCTCTTCGGCAGACGGGCGCGCGAACAGTGAAGGAATTGCACATCCCACCGCCAGCGCGAGGGGACGCCACACTCGGGTCAATCCGAGTGCAGGCAGAAGGAACAAACCGAACCCAAACGCGCCCAAGGTGCCTCCCAAATGGTCCAACATTTCCAGCCAAGCGCCCACTCGCCCAGAGTCCGACATGGAAACGCTCAGCTGTCGTGTCACTAAAGGGATGTGGGCGCCGCCAGCGATACCTGCCAACAAGGCCACCGCCACTCGGTGCCAACTCTGTACCTTGGGGCCAAGGCTGAGCGCCAGCAGCGCCAGTATGGCCAAATGGAATACGAGCACGCCGAGCAGT
>Ga0272449_1004654_pt1 | contig 11069 bp, 11 predicted proteins | sample YNPCB0241_FD_198679 | JGI IMG/M metagenome (GOLD analysis project Ga0272449, IMG submission 198679) | Hot spring sediment microbial communities from Yellowstone National Park, WY, United States - YNP-CB-024-1 | ecosystem: Environmental > Aquatic > Thermal springs > Hot (42-90C) > Sediment...
GACAACCGGTGGATCTCATCTATAAACAAAACGTCGCCTTCCTCTAAATTGGAAATTATGCTGAGAAGATCTTTTGGCTTCTCCAGGGCTGGGCCGGATGTAGACACTATGCTGGTGTTCATCTCTCGGGCAATGATGTGGGCAAGCGTTGTCTTGCCCAAGCCGGGAGGCCCGTGGAAAAGCACGTGATCCAGCGGCTCCCCCCGGTTTTTCGCCGCTGTTATGGCGATTCGGAGGCTTTCCACAACCTGCTTTTGGCCGATGTACTCGTCCAAACGCTTCGGGCGCAGGCTTTTTACAACCTCCTCAACATCGCCTGCGGCTTGTTTGCGCGCATCACTTCTCAGAATTGGTTCACGCGGCATGCTTAGGTCCTAACTCAAGATTTTCTCGCCTGGCTCCTGAAAATTTCCTGAATCAGCTCATCGGGAGTGGATGCATCCGGAAATTTTTTCATGACTTCGTCTACCAACTGCTTGGCTTCAGAGCGGCGGTAGCCTATACTTACCAGCGCATCCATCGTCTCCGAGCGCAAATCTTCCCTTGCAGGAGGAATATCGGCCAATCCCTCGTCCAGCATCATTGCTTCCTTAGCGACCTTGCCGCACAAAGCCGCCACGATCTTGCCCGCAGTTCGTTCACCGATGCCGGGCAGTTGCTTCAGCGTTGCGACGTCTTTTTCCTCGATAGCGCGGGCTATCACCGAAACCGAGCGAACCAGCGCCGCCGCGGCTCGCATTGGGCCGATATCTCCAACCGAGAGGAGCTTTTCGAAGAATTCACGCTCAACCTCGCGCTTAAATCCTATCAGTATAGGCCTCGGCTGCCGCTCTGCCACGTAGTAGTAGGTAACGAATTCGATCGGGTCGCCCTCCTGGACGTCTCTGTAAGCCTCCCGAACGAACGGCGGAACCACTATCTCATAGCCGACGCCGCCAACGTCCACCACCATTCGGTCTTCGTCTTTGCGGTGCAGAACGCCTCGGATATGGCTTATCAAGGCGCAACTCCTCCGGTGGAACGAGACGCTAAAACCGTCAGGTTTCCATGGCAGATGGCCGCGGCCAAAGCATCTGCAACGTCGCTGGGCCTGGGAACGCGTGAAAGGTCCAGCCGTGCTTGAATCATGCGCTGTACCTGCTGTTTGCTGGCGGTTCCGCTGCCGGTTATCACGCTCTTTATATGGGTTGCGGAGTAGCTGTAAACCGGCACCCCGCATTTGGCCGCCGCAAGACAAAGCACACCCCTGGCATGGCCCATAAGTATGGCCGTTTTGGGGTATTCATAGTGGGAATAAATCTCTTCAAGCGCCATGGCATCGGGCCGGTGTTCGGCAAAGACCTCCGTAATACCGTCGTACAATGCTGAAAGCCTTTGCTCCAGAGGCAGAGAAGGATCGCTGCGCACCACGCCGGCCTCAACCAACCACACGTCCGAGGAGCAGAACTCCACGATACCATAACCCGTGGTTATCAATCCCGGATCCACGCCCAAGATGCGCATTGGAGACACACTCCTCGGAAAGGCAAGAACAATGTTTAAGCCGCAACCCAGACGAGGCGCGGCTTCGTTGTTGCAAAAGCCGCTTCCCTACGCCGGTACTAACCGGATCAGGTTCCAAGGGTCTTTCTCAGCCCGCTCAAGGCGAGCACCCCCAGCGGCAAACCTCAATTGATACCACTCACAGTGTAGCAGTTGCAAACCCCTCTGTCAAACGTCGGAACATCTTAACAACAACTTAGACGCGCGCAGAGAAATCTTTTATGGTCCGATAATGTATATTTTCGTGAGTTAGGCTTCTGCAGAACATTCTCCATAATAAATGCCAAACCAGCTTTTACCCACCCCAACCCTAAGCAGTTCCATTTAATGCATTAACCCTTCTGCCGATGATGCTTCATTATTGCTGAACCATCGGAAAATCATCTTTTGATCCAAACAATCGTTGAAGGCCTTTCCCGCTTTTGCTATCTCTTGCTCCAATCTCGCTTTTGTGCGGTTTGCTATGTCCACTTTATTGTTAAACGAGGCTATATTTCTTTTGTACCTCCTTACAAGCGAATTATGCCGGTCTACCAAGGAATTGTAGGCGCCAAAACGACCTGAGACATACAAGAGATCCAATTTAGACCGCATCCGCAAAATAGCCTCTTGGTCGGCCTTAATCTGTTTATCCTGCTCTGAAAGAGTGTGCTCAATCTGCTCCAAAGTCTTTATGTCATTGTCAATAGCCTTTAGGAGTACTAAAAGCTCATCGAAACGAGAGGAGTACCCGTTGTCTTTCAACCACTTCCCAACGTAGTATTCGTTCTTCGCATCCTCAAGCATGCCCAATTCGCCTTCTGGTATTCTGCCAGACTGAGTTAACCCCCCGAAGATCCGAGCACCGGATTCCAAAACCCGCGCGTTAAAATAGGCTGCCGCCATGAAAGACAGCTCTTTTTCTAAAGTGCTTAGAACTCCTGCTCGCTCTTCTGGAGAAGCCGACGACGCCATTTCTTTCAAAGTCTTCGTATAACCCTGTGCCTCCTGCAATGCGTGTTGGATAGTCTCTCGGTGAGATCCGATCAAAACGCTATCAAACTCTGCATAGTCCACATTGTAAAGATAGACGACGCGGTTTGCTTCACGAGTAACTCTAGCAATTGGCATGCGTTGCTCAAGGTGCTTTGAAATCTCACGAAATGCCTCCTCGCATTTCCTTCGCGACTCCCCGATTAGTTCAAGATTTTCCTCGGCATCTGGAATCGTTTTGAGAACCAGGCCGTGGCTTGTCGTTGCTTCTGGAGCGCTATCAGAAGACATGGTTTCGGCCCGGTAGAAGGCGTACGAAACCATAAAATAGAAAAATGCCGCAAGTGCAGCGTTAGCTAATAGAATCCTGCCTTTATCAGTCTTCGCTGTATAGGTTTTCTGGGATTGTGTATAGGAGCGAATTCCCTCTAAAAAGGCCTGTAATTCCTCATTCGGTTGAAGTTCGAGGCTGCGCAAACCGGCATCAAGAGCTTCGGCATACCGGCCTTGGCAAAAAAGCTGGTAGCTAACCAGCGCAAGTAACGCAGCGTTGGCATCCTTCGGTTGAATCCCGCCAACAGAGTTCCTCAGCAATGCTCCAATGGAGAAAATAACGCCCCAAGGGAAACCCCACCATCCAAACAACCATACCTCCAGATTGAAAAGAACACTGTACTTGAGCCGACATCTGGAGCACAAAACGCCTCCCCACCCCCGCCTAATGGTTACTACCAAAAGGCCGAGCACCCAAAGAAAGATGGTCGCCCTCAAAGTGGAATCCACTCGTCCGCACCGCTCGCACCTGCATTCAGGGATGTAAAACTCCTCGTCAGTAGATTCCGCCTCGGCCGAGGTAGTGGTGCTATCGAACACATCCCGCTGTCTCGTAGAGAGCTCTAAATTCATGTCGTACTCCGACCGCTTTACCGGATCTTTGAGGGTGTTGTACGCCTCATTGATCAACTGCATGGTCCTGGTGGCCGACTCTACGTCTGTCGGATTTCGATCGGGATGGTATCTTTTTGCCAGTTCACGATACGCCTGCTGTATATCAGCCTGGGTCGCATTCTGATCGACGCCAAGCACTTCGTAATAGTTCTGCATTCCTACCCCCCAAAAGCTAAAAAGGTGGGATATGGTAGTCGGGTCTTTTCAATCTATTGTCCCATACTTGGTGTGAAAAATATCTTCACTGAGGCTTAAGCATTGTTGTTTCATTGGAAACTTGGGGAATTTACTCTGCCAAACAGAAGGCTTTACTTTGTGGTAGCGCCGTTCTGCGTTTGCTATAATGGAGCATGAGATGAATCCAACGGAACTTCAAAAGGCTTTTCAGAACGCCAAGCGGCTTCTTATTATTCGACTCAGCTCCATCGGTGACGTTATCACCGGAACACCTGTGCCAATTGCTATAAAAAAGAGCCGACCGGATTTACATGTAGCATGGGTTGTTGAAGATAGATCCCATCAGGTGCTTCTCCAAAACCCCTGGATCGACGAGGTGATAGTTGCACCCCGCTCCGAGTGGACTTCCAAATGGCGACAGCGCAAATACCCCGAGGTTCTGGGCGAAGTTGCAGAATTCGTCCGCAGTATAAGAAAACGCGGCTTTGATATAGCGTTAGATCTCCAAGGAAGGTTCAAGAGCAGTTTACTGGCTTACCTCTCCGGTGCGCCGGTGCGCATTGGCCACGAGGATGCCACGGAAAAAAGCAGGTTTTTGTACACCCACGCCTTCAGAGTGACAAAAGAAGTTCGGCGCGCCTCGGAACGGTCTCTTAGGCTCCTGGAGCCCCTCGGGATACCCTATCACCCCACAGATCTATATATTTCTTTGGACCGAAATGACGTTGAATCCGCGGAAGCCGTTCTAACCAGCATTGGTGTTAAAGAGCCTTTTGCCGCTTTGTGCCCGGCAACCACATTCCAAACAAAATTCTGGACCCCCTCCGCTTTCGCCCAAGTAGCCGACGGACTGCGGCGAAGACTCGGTTTGCTCTCAGTAATCATGGGAGGTCCAGCAGACATGCCTCTGGCGCAACAGATAGCCTCTTTGGCATCGGAAAAGGTTGCCGTGGCTGCGGGATTGACATCCCTAAGGAGCGCCGTAGGGATTCTAAGCCGCGCCTCCGTGGTTGTATCTGTCGATACAGGCCTTCTATTCGCCGCCCTGGCTGTCGGAACGCCGGTGGTTGGCATATTTGGTCCCACTCCACACGAACACCTGAGGGATGAGCACATTGTTGTAGTTCGCAAAAAGTTTCCGTGCTCGCCCTGCTGGCGCAAACCGCGGTGTGCCAGTGGCAGAGACTGCATGCTGGCCGTAACCCCGGAAGAAGTTCTAAACGCCGCGGAGACACTGCTTCCAAGCTACCATGCACCATCAAGCATTGCTTCACCCTAAACAGCCGCTTGAGCGCCTGGAGAAGACCGCATGGGCTGTGGTGTGTGGTTTCGCACTGCTTAACGCCTGGGCCGCGCGCCATACAGTGGACGCCGACGGCTTATCCTACCTCGACATCGCCGATGCAATCCTGCGCGGGGATTGGAAGAACGCGGTTAATGCCTACTGGAGTCCGCTGTACCCCCTGCTCCTCCTTCCAGCGGTTGCCGTGGGCAGAGCTTGGCCCTATTGGGAAGCGGCGGCTGTTCACGCAGTGAACCTCGCAATATTCTTCGGGGCATTGATTGCTTTTCGGATGCTCCTGCGCGAAGTTGCCGCAAATACCCGGCACAGCAGTGCTGGAGGACCCGGTGAGAAATGCCTGCCAACAGATGTTTATCTGTTCATCGCCTCTGCGCTTTTTATGTGGACATCCCTAGAGTGGACATCCGTCCGCAGGACCACCCCCGACATTCTGGTTTCCGCATTGGTGTACCTAACGGGGGTCTTTCTGATTAGGTGCAGAAAAGAACATCAAAACCGATGGAACAGCCTTCTTCTTGGATTTGTCCTAGCCCTTGGTTACTATGCTAAAACGGTGTTCTTTCCGCTGGCGGTGGTTCTGCTTGCGGTTCTGACGACTGTTGAAATGCGGCAACGCAGGCGGGCTGTAAACGCAATTGCGGCGGCCTTGGCGTTCTTCACTCTCAGCGGGCCGTGGGTGCTGGCGCTATCTCTGAACAAAGGTCGCTTCACATTCGGAGACAGCGGCTTGCTGAACTACGCATGGTACGTCAATGGGGTATGCCTGCACGTTCACTGGCAGGGCGATCCCCCCGGATTTGGGCATCCGTTGCATCCAACCAAACAGCTCTCCACCCACCCCAAAATATACGCTTTCGCGAGTCCGGTTGGGGGCACGTACCCTCCTTGGTTCGACCCTTCGTACTGGTACGAAGGCGTGCGACCTCGCTTCATCCCGGCACAGCAGATGGCCAGAAGCGCTCATAACCTCATCATGCTTCTTTTGGCTGCGGTGCCCATCCTGCTTGCCGCAGTAGCCATGGCGGCAACGCGAAACTGGAGCTGGCGGATAGACTGCGAAGCCCTCAGAAACCAATGGCCGCTTTTGTTTCTGGCCGCTTTGGGCTTGGTATCCTACCTGCTGGTGCTGGTACAGCGTCGGTATATTGCACCTTTTTCCATGTTGCTCTGGATATGCCTGCTGTCGTCGGTTCGTGTGCGAGAAACCGGGCGATCAGAGGCTGCGAGCTGGAAAATCGCCTCAGCAGTAGTCGTTCCGATATTTGTGTTTGTGGCGGGGTCTGCTCTGCATCAACTGCAACGCGCCGCCTCGGACCAGCTCCGCGAAGGACCACACCCACACTGGACCGCCGCTCAGGCGCTTAGGAGTTTGGGAGTGAAGGAAGGCTGTTCGGTGGCATGCTTGGGCTTGGGCTGGGGTGTTGAATTGTATTGGGCGCGGTTGGCGCACGTGAGAATTGTGGCAGAAGCGTACGACGCCACCGCCGACAGGGACAAAAAACACGACTTCTCCTCCGCAGGTCGAACAGAAGAGCTGGTTACAAGGGATGGCTCGCTGAGGCGGCGAGTGAAGGATTTATTCTTAAAAACCGGCGCAGTTGCTGTGGTATCTTGCAATGTGCCGAGCTTCGTAGCCCAAAAGGGATGGCACCGGCTCGGCCGCACGAACTACTACGCCTATCTTCTGCGCTGAGGCTTAAACATCGAAGATTACCTGGGCGCGCCAGCGGCTTCCGTCCCACCTCACCTCTAGACCGTGGTACGTAACGGCCTTCACAACCGCTCCGTGAAGCTCTGCCTGCGAAATCGGAATACCCCACGTGGTTGCCGTCAGCGAAGCCGGAGATTGGTGAATCTGCGAAACGCGAAATCGAGTCCAAAGAATACCTTCAACCTCAAAGGAAAAGAGAAGCTCGCGCAGCCAACTCACCAGAAGATCTTCCAAACCGTCAGCTTCCAGGCTCCAATCCTGACGGTGCTGTGGATTCTCCACATTGAGATTGGCCATCAGCGAAAACATACCGTGGGCGCAGGCCTCGAAAAGCTCTGCCAGATCAGATCCATACGCTACCAAACCGCGATCTGCAGTATGGTCTAGCACCTCGAACAAGTATGTCGGTTTCGCATCCATCGCCAAAACTCCCAGGGGCCAGTTCAACCGCCGAGAACCCACCAAATCAGCAGCTCTCCAACTGCGGCTGGCATTTCCAGCGGTTGTGGAACCACATCCACTGATCCGGGCGGCGCCGCACCGCGTCTTCGATGACCTTGGTGAAGATTTGTGTTGCCGCCCACACGTTTTCCTCGTAATCTCCAGCGGCAGAAGGCAGTTCGATCGGTTCGAAGCGCGCCAGGTGTGTGTTGTCCGCCTGGCGCTCTATGAACCCGGAAACCACGGGTGCTCCGGTGCGTATCGCAAGCTCTGCAGGGCCGGTTGCGGTCGCCGCCGGCCTGCCAAAGAAATCCACAAAGATGCCGTTGACAAAGTTTTGGTCAAGCAGTATCCCCACGACTTCGTTCCGCTTCAATGCTCGTAGAACCGGTATAAGGCTTCCGCCGCGGCTCAGCACTTTTAGGCCAACGCGGCTCCTGATGCCATTTATAAAGCTGTCTGTCAGGCTGTCGTCGGCGCTCCTCGCCAAAACGTTCATCTTAAAGCCCTCAAGGACCAGCCGTGCTCCTAACATCTCCCAGTTGCCGTAGTGCGCCGTAATAAGTATACATCCCCTCCCCGCTTCGAGGGCGCGGAACATGCATTCCAAATCTTCAATTTTGACAAGCGCGCGTATCTTATCGGGAGACATGTAGGGCAATCTGATGAACTCCACCGCGGTGCGTCCGAAATTCCGAAATACACTTCTTGCAGTCTGAAGTACCCGCTCATCGCTCCAAGCATCGCCGTAAACCCGGGCGAGATTCGCCAATGCCACCGTCCGAAGCTTTTTTGATACCGCATAGAGGGCATCCCCAACGCGGTCCCCAAAGGCCGGCAGTTGTGGTTCGGGCACCATGCGGACAGCCGCGGCAAAAGGCAAAAGCAGGCGCCCTAGCGTCCAAGCCTTCAGCCTGCTGAGATTTGCCTTGGACGAAGCTTGTCTGCAAAACTCGGTGTTAACGGCCATACATCACTTGGATCTCCAAGAGATCGGACTGCTCAGCCAACCATCAACCGCAGACATCACATCCTGAGCAGAAACTCCGATAATGCCCGGGCGCCGCTCCGGGACAACGCCGTCGGCTGGGGTTTCGACGACAACGCTTACCCGCTCATCAGAAATTTGATGAGGAGAACTGCAACTACGCACAACCACCGAGGGAGTCCTCACTGCGGCCGCTATCGATACTAAGCCGGTGTCAACGCCGATGAATATGCGCGCAAGCCGCAAAACAGCGGCTGCCTGTCTTATGGTGGTCCTGCCGGCGAGGTTTGCTGGCAGAGAACCACTCCGCGCACTAATGCGTTCAAGCAACCATCTGTGGCAGGCAGAACCGATCAATACTGAGGGCAGACCGTATTCAACCAGCAGTCGGTCTGCCACCTCCGCGAAGCGATCAGCAGGCCACCGCTTCCAAGGGGTATCGGTTCCCGGGCCGATAACGGCAAACAGCTGACCCCGAGCTATTCCACAGCGCTCAAGAATCGACGCCGCCGCCTCGATATCATCTGCGCTCAGCGCAAACAACGGTTCGAAACTGTGGGGGCGAATCTGAAGCAGTCCCAAGATGTCTAAAAACACTTCGCTGGAGTGAACGTAAAAGTCTCTGGGTTGTGCAATATGGGTTAAAAACAGTGCCGCGGCTCGCGTTGTGAAAGCACCACCGAGCCTGTAAGGAGCTCCCGTCAGCCATGCAGCACACGCACTCCACCACTCCCCATCCAGATCGATTGCGACGCTGTACTGTTCCGACCTGAGGGACCAAGCCGCAAAAAGCGCTCCAGCACGGTGGTCTTTAAAAAGCGCCCGCCGAAACAAGCCGTTGGTGATTGAACTAGCGAGCGGCCTTGGAGCCGCTATCACGCGGTCCACACTTGGGTGGCTCTGAAGAAGTTCGGCGCCTTCCGGAGAGGTTATCCAGTCTATATGCGTTTTCGGCAAACGCTTTTTAAGTTCCCGGGCTAATGCAGTGCCGGCAACTGTGCTCCGCAGAGATGCCACACTGATTATCAATACGCGTTGTATTTTATCCCCAGACAACCCCTGTCTCCAATTCAAAAATAAACAACGCCAAAACCGAAAGCAACGGCACCTTGCCAATTATATCAAACGCCTTTGCATTATGCATCAAAAACACTTGTTCGAACTTGATGCTGGAACCGCTTTTTCCGTTTTTGCAAAGCGAATTTTCACTCAGGGCATTCTCGAGAAAAAGAGGCGTATTGACACAAATGCGCTTTGAAGCTAACCTCTGCTTGAGGAGGCTCGCCTCCAACTGCGGATGAGGAGCGAAACAAACTGTCAGCATCCGGTAACATTGCGCGAATTCAAGATGTCTAATCTGACGGAACCGGCCGGAGCGCCAACGCTCATGGGCTCGGGAAAAAGTTGGGGACTCCCCCGTTGGAGGATATGGGCGTCTCAAACATGGGCATGCTTGGTGGAACAGCATCTCAGATCGCGCTGGAGGTGCCGAGAGTGACCTCCAATGCGCACACTCAAGATGACGACCTGCTTCTGGTGGCAATGCACAAGCGCGGGGATCCGCAGGCTTTTAACATCCTGTTCAAAAGGTACCACCGGCGCATATACGCCCTGTGCCACCACATCCTCGGCAACAGCGAGGATGCCGAAGACGCCTGCCAGGAAACCTTTGTCAAGGCGCACAAGGGGCTGAACTCCTTCCGAGGCGACAGCCGGTTCCTGACTTGGCTGACCAGGATTGCAGTGAATGTGTGCCGCTCGGAAACGCGCCGTTTTTGGAGGAAACGCGTGACGAGCCTGGACGACCCAACCATCCATACACCCATTGAACTTGAGCCAAATGTGCACGCACAAGTTTCCCATCAGGTTGAAAAAGAGGAGGTCCGGCAGGTGTTGGCGCAGTTGCCAGAGCGGTTCCGAACAGTGCTTGTGCTCAGGCACTTTCAGGAGATGAGCTACGACGAGATAGCTGAAACTATGGGGTGGTCTCTGGCGCAGACCAAGGCCACCATATTCCGGGCGCGGCAGGCTTTCAAGGAGAAATACGCCGCCTGCCTGAAAGATGGAACAGATGCATGAGAATTTCTCCCTGGCCGAAGGGGTTTTGATACCGGGGGTAACAAAGTGAAGCGCAACAGGTGCCGAATTGTGAAAAACGCTATTCCGGCGTATCTGGAGGGGGACCTGCCACCAGACAAACTGCGCCTGGTAGAGGAACACCTGGCGACATGCTCCTCCTGCAGAGCAGAGGAGGCCATTTTCCGCAGGTCCATGAATGCGCTGGACGCGTTTGCCGCCTCTGAAAAGGAGTCTTTGGCGGTTCCAGAGATGTGGGACGCCGTCGCGCTTCGTATAAACGCCGAGCAGCAGCGTTTGTCACGGCGGGTTGCGGGGATGCGCATCGGCGCAGTTGCTGCGGCGGCGGTCGCCGGAGGAGCCGCAGTGCTGAGTTTTTTCCTGCCACCTCAAAACCGTCCTGCTCAGCACTTGGAGAAGCCCCCCGCTCTTGTTGCAAAGGAGCCTCAAGCCGCGCCCAAGAAACCTGGGCTTGAAACTGCAAAACCAAACGAGGTCAACCCCCCGCAATCGGTCACAAAGGCTCGCGATCGCCGTAAATCAAACTTCAAACATGGCACAGAGCGCTTCCGACGCCCCTCCCACAAACAAAAAGAGAACGGTGTGCGTGACGTCCCACGAAAGAGTATCAACCCGCAGGCTCCAAAACCAATCCAACAGCCGCAGGACAACCAGGAAATGGGGTTCGGTGGCCCTGAACTGCTGGCGGCGGTGCGTGAAATGGGCGAATCCCTGAATCCTGTTCCGCCCGGAATAGCCCAGGCCGAACTCCACGAGTCGTCCGTGAAAGCCGACCAAAAAGCGATGGAAGCCCTCGAAAAGGTTAAAATGGCGGCGCTAGTATCTCTAACAGCGGAGCACTCATATGAGATTCACTACGACTTGTAAAAGATTTCTGCTACGCGCAAACA
>Ga0272449_1004656_pt1 | contig 11067 bp, 9 predicted proteins | sample YNPCB0241_FD_198679 | JGI IMG/M metagenome (GOLD analysis project Ga0272449, IMG submission 198679) | Hot spring sediment microbial communities from Yellowstone National Park, WY, United States - YNP-CB-024-1 | ecosystem: Environmental > Aquatic > Thermal springs > Hot (42-90C) > Sediment...
TCCTCAAGTTGGCCTGGGAGCCCGGCTCCCCGCAGGAGAGGAGAGCCACGAGGCAAAAAGCACCCAGGGCTAGGAGGATAGCCTGCCTTGCCGCGCCCACCTCGCCACTCCGCGTCCCCCCGTGCCCTTTATACCGGCCGCCTCCCCTCCAGTGCCCGGGCCAGGGTCACCTCGTCGGCGTACTCCAGGTCGCCGCCCATGGGCAGCCCCCGCGCCAGGCGCGTTACCCGCACCCCCAGGGGGGCCAGCTGCTGGTGGATGTACATGGCCGTGGCCTCCCCCTCAAAACTGGGGTTGGTGGCCAGGATCACCTCCTCCACGCCCCCGGCCCGCACCCGGTCCACCAACTCCCGGATCTTCAGGTCGTCCGGCCCCATCCGCTCCAGGGGCGAAAGGACACCGTGCAGCACGTGGTACACGCCGCCGAAGGCCCCTGTCCGCTCAATGGCCCACACGTCCAGCGGCTCCTCCACCACGCAGATGAGCCGGTGGTCCCGCGCCTCGTCGGCGCAGATGGAGCACGGGTCCTGCTCCGCCAGGTTGTAGCAGATGTGGCAGGTGACCACCTCCGTGCCCAGGGAGGCGATGGCCGCGGCCAGGGCCTCCCGCTGCTCCTCCGGGGCCCGCAGGAGGTAGAAAGCCAACCGCGAAGCCGTCTTGGGCCCGATGCCCGGCAGCCGGGCCAGTTCATCCCGCAGCCGGGCGATGGGCGCTGGCACGTTCCCGCGGCGCATGCTCTACAGAAGACCGCCCAGATCCAGGCCGCCGGTCAAAGCCCCCAGCCGCTCCGCGGCCAGGGCCTGCACCCGGTCCAGCCCCTCGTTCACCGCCGCCAGGATCAGGTCCTGGAGCATCTCCACATCTTCCGGGTCCACCACCTGGGGGTCAATGGTGATGCTCTGGAGGCGCTGATGGCCGGTCAGGACCACCTTGACCGCGCCGCCCCCCACGGAGACCTCCACCGTCTCCTCGCCCAGGGCTTCCTGGGCCTTGAGCATCTCTTCCTGCAGTTTCTGGACCTGCTGAAGCACGCCCCCGGAAGTCCGGGGCACGCGCAGCCCACGCGGTTTCCCCTTTCCCTTGCCCACGCCTGACCTCCTAAGGCTGTCCGTCGTCTTCCTCGGCTTCCGGGAAGGTGCCCCCCACCTCCGGGGCCTCCTCCCCGGTTCCCCACGATCCCTCTCCCCCCTGGTTCACGATGTCCACCACCTGCGCCCCGTAGCGGGTGACGGCCTCCTGGATCAGGGGATCGGCCGCCACGGCCCGGTAGGCCCCGTCCAAATCCTCCTGCTCCCCTCTCGCGGGAGCCGCCGGCCGCTCCACCTCAGGCGTTGGAGCCTCCGGCGGAGGCTCGGGCGGCGGAGGAGGCCGCCTCTCCCGAGGGCCGGAGCCCTGGGCCCGGGCCCCACCCTGCACCAGCACACAGCGGATGCGGTGCGGAGCCCCCAACACGCGGCTGATGGCCTCCTGGACCAACTCCCGGTTCCGCGCTTCTTCCACCTGCCCCTTGTGGAACTGGTGGTAGAAGCCGATGGTCACCACCCCATCCTCAATGGACAGGGGCTCGCAGGACCCCCGCAGCACGGCCTCCACCTGGCGGCTGTGGGGGCGCACCTCGGCCAGCACCCGCCCCCACGCGGCCTTCAGCGTCGCGGCGTCTGCCTTGGTCCCCGGGGCCGCGGGCCGCGCCGCCTCGGGCGCGGGACGGGGGCTCGCCTGCTCCCGCGCCGCCGGCACCTCCCCAGGCGTGCGGGAGGTCCGTGCCGGTGCAGGCCCCGCCGGCGCGCTCGCCACCGCAGGGCCAGGAGCGGGCGCCACGGCCGGGGCTGGTGCCACGGGGGCCGCCTGCCCTGCCCCCTCCGCCCCGAGACAAGCCTCCACACAGGCCAGTTCCAGGGGGATCTGTGGCAGGAGGTCGCCCTTCATCTCCTCTACGGCCCGCTGGAAGACCCGCACCCAGCGCACCAACTCCTCCGCCGGAGCCCTCCGGGCCTGCTCCTGCATGGCCGCCACCTCCTCCGGCGCCCGGTTCAGGAGGCGCGCTTCGCCTCCCACCCGCAGGAGGAGCAGGTCCCGCAGGTGCTCCACCAGCGACCGGGCCGCGTAGGCCAGGTCCGTGCCTCCACGGGCCAGGTCGTCCACCAGCCTGAGGGCCCGGGGCACATCCCGGGCCAGGAGTGCCTCCACAAGCCCGCTCACGGCGGCAGCCGGCACCGACCCCAGCACCGCCTCCACATCCCGGACCGACACACGCCCCTCGCAGAAGGCAAACAGTTGGTCCAGGAGGCTCACCGCATCCCGCACGCTCCCGGTCGCCTGGCGCGCGATGAGGTCCAGGGCCGCCGGCTCTACCTCTACCCCTTCCGCCCGAGCGATCTTGGCCAGGTGCTCCACAATGAGGTTCAGGGGCACGCGGCGGAAGTCAAAGCGCTGGCAGCGAGAGAGGACCGTGGCCGGCACCTTCTGGGGGTCCGTCGTCGCCAGGACGAAGAGGGCATGGGGAGGGGGCTCCTCCAGCGTCTTAAGGAGGGCGTTGAAGGCGTGCTCCGTGAGCATGTGGACCTCGTCCACCACGTAGACCTTGTAGCGGGCCTCGTTGGGGCGGAAGTTCACCCTCTCCCGGATCTCGCGGATCTCGTCAATCCCCCGGTTGGAAGCAGCGTCAATCTCAATGAGGTCCAGCAGGTGTCCCTCGTTGATGGCCTGGCAGATGGCGCACCGGTTGCAGGGGCGCGCTGCCAAGTCCTCCTCCAGGCAGTTGACCGCCTTGGCCAGAAGGCGCGCCGTGGTCGTCTTGCCCGTGCCCCGTGGCCCGGCAAAGAGGTAGGCGTGCACGATCCGCCCGTCCTGCAGAGCGTTGCGCAGGGTCCGGGTCACGTGCTCCTGTCCGATGACTTCCTCAAAGGTCTGAGGCCGATACTTGCGGTAGAGCGCCAGGCTGGCCATCTGCCTCTCCTGGGCACAGGTGGGATTGGCCTGCACCGCCCCGCGGGGCGCATCCAGCGCAAACAGGCCTTCTACCCCCGCTCGTCCCAAGTCTAACACCGAAAGAGGATTTTGGCAAGGGCAGCGGGGCCTTGTCCTCACCCGCTCTCTGCGGGGTTGGCCTCCCCACGCCGAGGCCGTAGGGCTCGCTTTTAGCGCAACGTGAGGGCGCCACGAGAACCCACGACCTGGTAGGGACGATTCCCGGATCGCCCCATCGCCACCAAGTCAAGGGGCGGCACACCGGGAAGCACGTCCCCCGCCTCCCGGAGAGAAGCCGTCAACGAATGGGCCAACGAATAAACGAATGGACCCGGCGCGGGCGCAAGCCACCCGTTTATTCGTTCCTCCATTCGTGGACGGCATTGCCCGTAGGGGCGATCCACGGATCGCCGTTATCAGGACGGCGGGCGCGAAAAGCGCAGAGGCCCCCTTGCGGACACGGCCGTACCCCTGGCGTCACCGGGCGCGCAGGGGCGCGCGGGGGAGTTCCAGAAGGCCGGGGGAGACCCGCACCTGGGAGAGGACAGCCGCGAGGTCGTCCCCTTTGCGGACGAAACAGGTGGGGATCCCGCTCCCCTCCAGTTCCGCAAAGGCGGCCCGCGAGGAAGGGGCTTGGGCAAAGGTCTCCGCGGCGAGGAAGACGGCCAGCGTCCGCACGCCCCGCCGCCGCAGGTGCCGCAGGGACGCCACCCAGTCCGTGGAAGGGTCGGCCGTGATGGCCACGATGGCCACCCCTCGGCCCAGGGCGGTCCCCTCCGCCGCCAGCACCTGGGCCAGGGGGACCGCGCCCCCAGCGGTGATGACGGCCAGCGTCTCCAGGACCTTGTTCAGTTGCCGGTCGCCCCGGTCGGCCTGGACCACCTCGCGGGTCTGAGCGTAGGCCACGAGCCCCACCGCTCGGCCCAGGCGCAGGTAGTAGCGCGCCAGCGTGGCGGCGATGGTGACCGCGTACTCCTCCGTCGCGGGAGGCAGTTCCAGTTCGCCCCGCCGCTGCCAGAGGAGGGCCGGCCCGGTCCGCTCGGCGAAGAAGGCCTCCGTCCACGGGGCGCTGAAGTGGGCGTCCCGGTCCATGTCCAGGAAGAGCCAGATGTCCGCCGTGGGATCCAGTTCAAATTCCTTGACGATGAGGCGGCCAGTCCGCGCCGTGGAGGGCCAGTGGATGCGGTTGAAACTGTCGCCAGGGACGTAGTCCCGCACGCCCGCCACGTTGGGCGTCACGTGGTGGGTCCGCCGCCGCGTGGCATCGCCCCCCGGGTACTCCCCCACCAGCGGCGGGAAGTAGAGGAGGTCCACCGTGGCCGGGTAGACCACCGCATAGCGCACCTCGGGCAGAAGGCGCTGGACGCGGAAGATGCCGAAAGGGTCGCCGCTGCGCAGGGTCAGGGGGCCCAGGCGGAAGCGCCCACGCCGCTGGCACCAGGTGCGGACCAGCCACTCGCGCCGCTGTCCCGGGCCCAGGGCAGTGACCACCTGGCTGGCGGTGTGGCCGGGCAGGGTGGAGTCATCCCGCACCTCCACCCACAGTTTCGTGAGCGGTCCCCGGTTGCGGATGGAGAGGCGCTCCTCCAGGATCTTGCCCACCTGGGAGCGGGGGGAGGCCAGGTCCCGCTGGACCTCAAGCCCCAGCACGTTGTACCAGGCCCAGAAGGCCGAAAGGATCACGACCCCCGTGAGGAGGTAAGCCAGGTGGTAGAAGACTGGTCGCCCGCTCTGACCAGCGGCCAGCCACGCCAGGAGGGCCAGCCCGAGGAGCGCCAGGCCCCGCCTCACGACGAGCCTCCTCCCACCGGCGCCTCGGAACGCCTCCGCCTGCGGCCCTCCCGCCCCAGCACGGAGTCCAGCACGATGGTGGCCGCCTTGGGCAGGTTCAGCCGCAGCCCGGAGAGGGGCAGTTCCAGTTCCCGCTTCTCGCACACGGTGGAGTGGTTGGCCCCGTCCACCTGGGGCTTGAGGGCCGAAAGGAGCCGCGCGCGCCGCCCCTCGTCTGGGATGGACAGGATGTCGTCAATCTGCTCCATGAGGCGCACGGCGCGGCGGATGCGTCGCTCCGTGGCTGCGGCCACCTCGGGGTCCAGCAGGCCGTATTTGGCCTTCAGGCGGTTGAGGCGCAGGCCGGCCTCGTAGGTCGCGGCCACGATCTCCTCGCGGGTCATCCACTCCGTCTCGTAGTTTAGGACGTACTTCCAACTGGGCTGCACGAGGGCCCGACGGTGCTCCTCGGCCGTGCGCCAGAAGAGGCGGTAGCCGTACTTCTCCGGGGCCTCCCACACCTCGCTGCCGGGGTCCAGGAAGGGGGCCAAGGGCGAGATGAAGGGGAAGAGCCGCCGGTCCCCGGGCCGGGTGAAGCGCTGCAGGAGGTGCTCGCAGTAGTCAATGGTTCCCATGACCGAGCCGTAGGTCTGGTAAGGCAGGCCGATCATGAAGTAGACGTCCACGCGGCGCGCCCCCACCTCCAGGGTGTGCGCCAACGTGGCCTCCAGGGCGGCGTTGGTGTAGGGCCGGCCGAAGGCGTGCCGCACCCGCTCGTCGTGGGACTCGGGCGAGATCTCCAGGGTGAAGTTCGGGAAGGCCCGGGCCAGCCGCTCCAGGAACCCACGGTCCGCCCCGTCAAAGAGTTCCACGATGACCGGGCCCTCGTACCGCCCGATGGCATCAAACACCCGCAGGGCGTAGTCCTCGCCCGGCTGGCGCAGGTCCCCCAGGATGAAGATGGGGCCGTTGGAGAAGCGGCCGATGTTGCGGATGTCCCGCACCAGGTCCTCGGGGCTGCGGAAGGCCGGCTCGGCGCGGTTGTGGATGCGGCGGTAGGCCTGGCGGGAGCCGCCACAGGTCTTGCAGCCGTAGGTGCACCCCCGCACCGTCAGCGCGGCGGTGATGGGGTACCGCAGCCAGTCGCCAAAGGGGATGAAACTGGCCAGGTCCAGGTACCGCGCCACCGCCCGCACCACATAGGAGTAGTCCAACATCACGTGGTCCAGGTTCGGGGGCGAGAAGGTGATGGGGTTCTGGTGCACCTGGCCTGCCGCATCGGTCCAAGTGAGGTTGGGGATGGCCTCCCAGGCATGGGGGAGCGGCTCCCCGCGGGCCTGGGCCCGAAGTTGCTCCATCAGGAGGCGCACCGGCTCCTCGGTGGAGTCCCCCCGCACGACGAAGTCCACCTCCGGCCGCTGGACCAGTTCCTCGGCGAAGTAACTGGCGGAGAAGCCCCCCAGGATGACCGGCGTCTGAGGGTGGTGCTTCTTCACCAGCCTGGCCACCTCCAGCGCGCCGTGCACGTGGGGCATCCAGTGCAGGTCAATGCCGAAGGCCAGGGGGTTGAGGGACCGGATCGTCCGCTCCGGGTCGTACCGCCGGGAGCGGAGCATCCGCACCGCCAGGTTCACGATGCGCACGTGCCAGCCGTGCCGCTCCAGGTACTCAGCGATGGTGGTGAACCCGATGGGGTACATCTCAAACACGGTGGAACTGGGCACCAGGTCGCTGATGGGCCCGTAGAGGATGGACTCCTTCCGAAAGTCGTACACGCTGGGCGCGTGCAAGAGGACCAAATCGCTCTGTACCATTCCCCTCTCCAACGACGCAAGATCTCACCACAGAGGACACAGAGGGCACAAAGTTTTTTTCAAAAGATTTTTCCTCTGTGTTCTCTGTGTCCTCTGTGGTGTTCCCCTTCCTCAGCGGGGACGGGCACGGGCCCCGGGCACGGGGACCGATTCCAGGATTTCCTGCACCACGCTGCGGGCGTCCACATCCTTGATGCGGGCCGAAGGGCTGATGATGAGGCGGTGGGCCAGGGCCGGCTCGGCCAGGGCCTTGATGTCGTCTGGGATGACGTACTCGCGCCCCTGGATGGCGGCCAGGGCGCGGGACGTCTTGTAGAGAGCCAGCGACCCCCGGGGGCTCGCGCCCAGGTAGACGTCCGGGTGTCTGCGGGTGGCCCGCACCAACTCCACGATGTACTCCTTGATGAGGTCGTCCACGTAGACGTCCTTCACCCGCTCCTGGGCCTGGACGAGTTCCTCCGCCGAGACCACCTGGCCGATCTCCTCCACCGGGTGGATGACCCGCTGCGAGTCCAGGATGCGCATCTCCTCCTCGGGCTCTGGGTAGCCCAGGCGGATGCGCAGCATGAAGCGGTCCACTTGCGCCTCCGGCAGGGGGAAGGTCCCCTCGTACTCAATGGGGTTCTGGGTGGCCAGCACGAGGAAGGGGCGGCTCAGGGGGTAGGTCACGCCGTCCACCGTCACCTGGCGCTCCTCCATCGCCTCCAGGAGCGCGGACTGGGTTTTGGGCGTGGCCCGGTTGATCTCGTCGGCCAGGACGATCTGGGCCATGATCGGCCCAGGGCGGAACTCAAACTCCCGCGTCTTCTGGTTGAAGACGGAGACGCCGGTCACGTCGGTGGGGAGCATGTCGGGCGTGAACTGGATGCGTCGGAAGGTGCACCCCACCGACTTGGCCAGCGACTTGGCCAGCATGGTCTTGCCCACGCCGGGCACGTCCTCCACCAGGAGGTGGCCCTGGGCCAGGAGGGCCACCACGGCCAACTGCACCTCTTTGTGCTTCCCGAGGATCACCCGCTCCACGTTGGCGATGATCCGCTCGGCCACATCTCGGATTTGGTCCATCTCACCATCCCTGACCAGAAACTCTCTTACCTGCTCTCCATTCCAGCACTTGATGCTGCAATTCTACTGAAGTGTACTGCGCGCGGAGGTCTTTCAAAGCGCCGGCCCAGTCAAATCTGGGCTTTCGCTTCCCTCTCCGCGCCCGCTTCTGCAGGAGGAACTCCACAAAATCCCGCACTTCTTCCTGGATTTCCTGCGGGAGTTCCTTCACCAACTCCTCAAGGGGCCTCTGACGCTCCATCGCCTTGCTTCTCCTCGCTTCGCCTTTCACCAGGGGGAGAACCTTCATCGGTTCCCCCGCTGGGGCTGATCCCTGCCTGGCCCTCCCACCACTTCTTGAGCCGCTCCGCGATCTCCCGCTCGTACCCCTCGGTCCCCGGCGTGTAGAACCGCCGGCCGCGCAGAGCGTCCGGCAGGTACTGCTGGGCCACCCAGTGGCCGGGGAAGTCGTGGGGGTACTGGTACCCCTTGCCGTGGCCCAGGGCGCCGGCATCGCGGTGGGCGTCCTTCAGGTGGTCGGGGACCTCCGTCTTGCCCTCCTCTTCCACTGCGGCCAGGGCCTGGAAGTAGGCCCCACACGAGTTGGACTTGGGCGCGGTGGCCAGGTACAGGGTGCATTCGGCCAGGTGGTACTGGGCCTCCGGCAGGCCGCACCACTCCAGGGCCTGGGCGCAGGCCGCGGCCACCACGATCCCCAGAGGGTCGGCCAGGCCGATGTCCTCCGCTGCCAGGATGAGGAGCCGCCGCATGATGAAGCGCGGGTCCTCCCCGGCGTAGATCATCTTCGCCAGCCAGTAGAGCGCGGCATCCGGGTCGCTCCCCCGCACCGATTTAATGAAGGCCGAGATGGTGTCGTAGTGCTCGTCGCCCCCCTTGTCGTAGCGCACGGCGCGCCGCTGGATGGAGTCCTGGGCCACCTCCAGGGTCACGTGGATGACGCGATCCTCCCCCGGCGGCGTGGATTCCACCGCCAGTTCCAGGGCGTTGAGGGCGGCTCGGGCATCCCCGCCGGCCACCTCCGCCAGGTGCTGGAGCGCATCCTCATCCACCCGGACCGGCCGGCGGCCGTACCCCCGCACCGGGTCCTCCAGGGCACGGCGCAGCACCGTCAGGGTCTCCTCCGGCGTGAGGGGCCGCAACTGGAAGACGCGCGAGCGGGAGAGGAGGGGCCCGATGACCTCAAAGTAGGGGTTCTCCGTGGTGGCGCCGATGAGGATGATGGTGCCATCCTCCACGTGGGGCAGGAGGGCATCCTGCTGCGCCTTGTTGAAGCGGTGGATCTCGTCCACCAGGAGGATGGTCCGCTGGCCGTACATCCCCATCCGCTCCTGCGCCTCCTGCACCACGCGGCGGATGTCCGCCACGCCGGCCAGGACCGCGCTCAGGGTCTCAAAATGGGCTTGGGTGCGGTGGGCGATGATCATGGCCAGGCTGGTCTTGCCGGTCCCCGGCGGCCCCCACAGGATGATGCTGGAAAACAGGCGGTCCGTCTCAATGGCGCGGCGCAGGAGCCTCCCTGGCCCCACGATGTGCTCTTGTCCCACCAGTTCGTCCAGAGTGCGGGGCCGCATCCGCGCCGCCAGGGGGGCCTCCGCCTTCATCCGCTCCCGCCGGGCATGGTCAAACAGGCTCACGGCTCCATTGTACTAGAGGGGTGACAAACGGTCAAAAAGGTGGGCTGAACTGCCTGCAGGGGCATCCCACACCCCTGGTCGGGACAGGCCTCGTGCCCGCCGTGGACACCGTCAACGGATTCCGGGAACGGATTGAACGGACCCAGACCGGCTGCAGGGCGCGCCGGCCCCCTAGACCCCGAAAGCCAGGTGCAGGGCAGCGCGCAGCCCAGCCGCCAGGAGCGCCGTGAGGGGGATGGTGAGGAGCCAGGCCCAGGCGATCTCCCGGGCCACACCCCACCGCACTTTGGAGAGCCGCTCCCCCGAGCCCACGCCCAGGATGGCCGAACTGACCACGTGGGTAGTGCTCACCGGCCCGCCCAGGAGCGCCGCCCCCAGGATGACCATGCCAGCCGCCAGTTGCGCCGTCACCCCGTGGATGGGGCGGATGCGGTAGAACTTGCCCCCCAAAGTGCGGATGATGCGCCACCCGCCCAGGGCCGCGCCCAGGGCGATGGCCCCCGCGCTGACCACGACCACCCAGCGCGGCACGACGAACTGTGGGAGCACCCCCGCGCTCACCAGGGCCATGGTGAGGATGCCCATCGTCTTCTGGGCGTCGTTGGCCCCGTGGCTCAGGGCCAGCCCCACTGACGTAGCCCACTGCAGGCGGCGGAAGAGCCGGTTCACCCGCGGCGAGGCCCCCCGCGCCAGGAAGAGGGTCGCCCGCATCACCGAGTATCCCACTGCAAGCCCCAGGAGCGGCGAGAGGAAGAGGGAGAGGAACACCCGTCCCAAGCCCGCCAGCCGCACGGTCCCCAGGCCCGCGCTGGCCCCCACCGCCCCCACCAGGCCCCCGATCAGCGCGTGGGAAGAACTGGAAGGGATCCCCAGGAGCCAGGTCAGCACGTTCCAGGCTATGGCGCTCAGGACCGCCGCGAGGATGGTCCCCACCGTGACGGCGGCCGGGTCCACCACATCGCGCCCTATCGTCTCCGCCACGGCCACGCCGAAGAGGAACGGCCCCAGGAACTCCCCCACCCCGGTCACCAGCAACGCCCGTCGCGGCGACATGGCCCGCGAGGAGATGACCGTGGCCACGATGTTAGCGCTATCGTGGAAGCCGTTCAGGAAGTCAAAGGCGACGGCAGCGGCGATGAGGGCCACGAGGAGAGGTGAAGGATGCCACACAGCAGGTGCCGCTCCTCCCGTGGGGAAAGCCCGACCCTTGTATCTGGTGGGTTTGCAGTCGTCGCATCCAGCGGCCCAAACCGTCAGTGGCAGGGGCGACCTGCAGGTCGCCCTTGCGTCCCTCCAGGGGGACGGCTGGCCACCAGACCACCTCGTAGGGGCGATTCATGAATCGCCCCCGCACCAGCCGCTACTCCTTGGCGCGGCCAACGAGATGCAACCGCAAACGGGAGCCTACCCAGCCCGGTAGGCCCGGGCCAGATCGGCGAAGGCATCGGCCACGTAGTCCAGGTCTTCGGGCGTCAGGTGCTGGTGGCACCCCAGGTAGAAGCCCCGCTCGCCCAGGTATTCGGCGTTGGGCACGCGGCCGGCATAGGCTTCGGCGAGGTGCGCGTAGGCTGGTTGCTGCGTGGGGATGCTGCGGAAGAGGGGCCGTGTCTCAATCCCCCGCTCCGAAAGGAGCGCGCACCACGCATCCCGCGAGAAGGGGGCCTCCGGCCGCACCACCAGGGGATACCCCAGGTACCCTACAGCCTCGTCGTACTCTGGCAATTGGAACCACTCCCGCAGGCCCGCCAGACGCTCGTTCAGGCCCCGCACGTTTTCCCGCCGCGCCCGGAGGATCTCCTCCGCGTCCGCCACCTGGG
>Ga0272449_1004658_pt1 | contig 11066 bp, 8 predicted proteins | sample YNPCB0241_FD_198679 | JGI IMG/M metagenome (GOLD analysis project Ga0272449, IMG submission 198679) | Hot spring sediment microbial communities from Yellowstone National Park, WY, United States - YNP-CB-024-1 | ecosystem: Environmental > Aquatic > Thermal springs > Hot (42-90C) > Sediment...
CTGATTTAGCCAATATTCTTGGAGTTACTCGTCAAGCAATCCAAAAACGTTTTAAAAATGAACCAAATATTAAAACAATTCAGGTGGGAAGTAGTTTTTTGTATGTGGTTGATACTCTACCGGAAGACATAAAAGAAAGAATTAGAAAAAGTCAAAAAGAAGCCGCTGAAAGTGTCATAAAAAAATCAAAAGAGAAAATGGGTAGCGTTGATCTTAAAAAAGAGCTTTGGACTGCCGCTGATAAATTAAGAGGCAATGTCGACCCAAGTGATTACAAACATATAGTCTTAGGATTAATTTTTTTGAAATATGTCTCTGATGCTTTTTATCAAACAAAAAAGAAAAATGAATTTCAAGTTTCTGATGTTTCTAGTCCTTATTATTTAGAAAATGAGGAAGCAAGAAAATTTTATCTCGAACAAAAAGATCCATATTTAAAAGAAGGAGTTTTTTATGTACCAGAAAAAGCCCGATGGGACTATCTGCTTCAAAACTCAAGTCAACCCAATTTTGGCCGTCTTTTAGATGAAGCGATGGAAGCTTTGGAAGAGGAAAATTCCCAGCTTAAAGGCATTTTGCCAAAAGAATATTCTAGAACTTTAATTGATAATCATGTTTTAGTCGAATTAGTCAATCTTTTTTCAAAGATTAATTTTTACGACTTTGAAAAAGAAAGAGATTTGTTAGGTGAGGTTTATGAGTATTTTTTAGGTCAGTTTGCTGATTCTGAGGGAAAAAGAGGTGGTGAGTTTTTTACCCCACAATCAATTGTTAAGCTTTTGGTTGAAATTTTGGAACCATTTGAAGGGGCAAGAATTTTTGACCCGGCCTGTGGTAGTGGCGGGATGTTTGTCAAATCTGGTGAATACTTAAAAAATCATTTAAAAGATAAAAATAAAATCTCTTTTTATGGTCAAGAGTTGAATCAAACTACTTGGAAACTTTGCAAAATGAATCTGGCTTTGCGAGGATATACCGGAATAATTGAGCAAGGAAACTCATATTATGATGATAAGTTTTTAAATATGCGATTTGACTTTGTTTTGTCTAATCCGCCATTTAATGCTGAATGGGAGCCAAAAAGGCTTTCTCCTTCTGATCCAAGATTAAAATATGGTATTCCCCCATCAAGCAACGCCAATTTTTTATGGATTCAACATTTTATTTATCATTTAGCCCCAAATGGAATGGCTGGTTTTGTGATGGCCAATGGTGCTTTGGCAGTGGGAGGTAAAGAAGGAGAGATAAGAAAAAAAATCGTTGAAGATGATTTGGTTGATGTGATTATCGCTTGTCCGGCAAAACTTTTTTTTAATGTTTCTTTGCCAGTTTCTTTGTGGTTTATAACTAAAAATAAAGCCGATGGTCGTTTTCGAAGTCGCAAAGGAGAAACACTTTTTATTGACGCGCGAGAAATTTTTACTCAAATTTCTAGAAAACAAGTTGAATTTTCTCAAGAACAAATTGAAAAAATTGCAAAAACTGTCCGTGCTTGGCGAGGGGAGGAAGGAGCGGGTGAATATAAAGATATTCCTGGTTATTGCAAATCAGCCACTTTAGATGAGATAAGAAAAAATGGTTATGTTTTGACACCAGGAAGATATGTTGGAGTAAAAGAGGAAGAAGACGATGGAGTGCCTTTTGAGGAAAAGATGAAAAAATTGGAATCAGATTTAAAACAATACTTTACTGAAGGAGCAAAATTAGAAAAGGAGCTTTTGGAAAATTTAAGGAAAATAAAAATATGAGGACTTTATCTTTATTTATCGATGAATCTGGCGATCCCAATCCTAGAGTCCCGCGTTCAGAAGTTTATATTCTTGCTGGTTGCATGACTGATGAATATAGTAGAGAAAAGCTGAAAATCGGGTCTGACCAGATTAAATTTAAATTCTGGTCACGCACAAACATCATTTTTCATTCCAGAGAAATTGGGCGAAAAGAGGGAGACTTCAAGATTCTTAAGGACCCAAAAGTATACAAAGAGTTCAAGAAGGATCTCTTTAATTTCTTAAATAAAAACTCTTATCAGATGTTTTTTGTGTTGGTTGATAAGAAAAAGGCTCTTTCTCGAAATTGGAATGATCGTAAGGTGTATACAGAGACATCTTTTGCTATAATTAGAAATTTCATACTTTCTTTAGTTGCCCAAGGTAATGCAAAAGGAAGATTAGTAGTAGAAGCAGCCACATCTTTAAAAGATTTTTACTTTCATAAAGCAGCTAGTTATTTTCTTTCAGCGGGATTACCAGAAGTTGGGATTAGCTATCAAACAGTACAGGATGTTCTTACGGAAATTTCTTTTGTAACTAAAAAAAATCACGATATTGAAGAGCAGATATCAGATTTGTTAGCTTTTGGAGCAAAATTAAAATTTTTAGGTAAAAAACATACCTATATGGATGAATACGAAAAAAAATTAGTAAAAGTAGTATCGGCGAAAATTTTTAAGATGGATCCAAATACTGGAGCTAAAAAGAAAAAATATTATTCTAAAATAGATAGTTTTAAAATTTTACCTTAAAGTGCAAAAAACTGGTTCGCGGCATCACGCTCGCTCCCCAGTCTTTAGCATTATTTATTAAAACATATCTTTTATAATTTGTCAAGGGGTTATTAAAAAAAATAAAAGTTAAAATTTTCAAAATGGATAAAAAAACTAACAACAATCAAAATCTTCCCTCTGGCTGGCGGAAGGTGAAGTTGGGGGAGATTGTAAATATTAAAATGGGGCAATCACCAAGTTCTCAATTTTATAATTCTAGAGGCGAAGGATTACCTTTTTATCAAGGAATAACAGATTTTGGTTCTAAATATCCCAATAAATCTGTTTATTGTACTAATCCAATAAAAATTGCAGAAAAAGGTGAAATTTTATTTTCAGTACGTGCTCCAGTAGGAGAAATTAATATCGCTATTGAAAAAAGCTGTATTGGTCGAGGTATTGCTGCACTATCTATGAAAAATAATAACAATGCTTTTTTGTATTATTTATTAAAATATAATACCCAATACTTCAAAAATATTTCTGGAGGAACAACTTATGAAGCTATTGGAAAAGATCAAATTTTAGAAATAGAAATTGAAATCCCCGAAGACCCAAACGAACAAAAACGAATTGCTGATATTCTTTCTGATTTTGATGATAAGATTGAGGTGAATAATAAAATCATAAAAACCCTAGAAACAATGGCGCAGGAGATTTTTAAGGAGTGGTTTAATAAAAAGTCAAAATTCAAAAGTCAAAAGTCAAAATTTGAAGATTGGGAAATTGGATATTTAGGTGATGGAATATATAGTGAAATTATAAAACCAGGAGTAAAAAGATTTGAAGGAGAAAAAATATATTTAGCTACTTCTGATGTTGATAGAAATGAAATAATAAATGAAAAAACAAAAGTCAAATATAACAATAGACCTATAAGAGCTAATATGGAGCCAGTTTTAAATAGCATCTGGTTTGCAAAGATGATAAATACTTATAAAGTTTTGTTCTTTTTTGAAGGAAATAAAGAAGATATCGAAAAATACATTATTTCAACAGGCTTTATGGGAATTAAAGCATTAAAAAAAATGCATTATTATTTATATTTATTTATCAATTCGAAAAAATTTCATCAGATAAAAGATACTTTAGTCCAGGGCGCAGTTCAAGAAGCAATAACTAACTCTAATGTGAAACAAATTAATTTTTTAATTCCACCAGAAAATTTACTAGATGAGTTTAATAAAAAAGTAGAGCCAATTTTACTAAGAGTTTATAAATTAAAAAAAGAAAATCAAACATTAGCCGCAATTCGCAATTTGTTGTTACCAAAGTTAATGAGAGGAGAGATAAGGATATGAAAAAATATAACCTGAAAGACGTATTAATTTATTTGAATAATATTATTAACAGAACAAATTATGATATCTTAGACAATTTTAAATTAAAAAGAAGAACTACTTCGTTATTAAAAAAAGCTTGTAAAATTACTAAATTATCAATCTCAGAATTATTAGCTAGAATATGTTTTAAGCCTAATAGCTCTAATATTGAAGATTTTGAAGCTTTTCTTGCTGAGTTGCGGGCTATATTTTGGTTAAAAAATTTTGGTTTTTCAAATATTATACCAATAGAACCTAGAAAAAAGTTTCCTCAACCAGATTTTCTAGCTAATTATAAAGGTAAAAAAAGCGCAATTGAGGTTTTTTGTTTAACAAAAACTCATGAACAAAAGAAAGATCAAACATTGAATGTCTACGTAAATTTCAATCCTCAATTTGAAGGATCAAAATTTGGACGCGATTTTATTTCTAAAGCACAGGAAAAACTTTTACAATTAGATAATGTAAATACCGATATTAAGATATTACTTTGCGTGGTAAATTCTGAACCTATGATATGCTTAAATGATAAAGATAAATGGGATAAAAATGCTGAGTATCTTTTTAAGAGATTAAATTTAGAAAGTAATTATTATATTGGTATTCTAACTGGAGCAGTGGTAAATGGCGAGTTAACTGACACCATTTATCCTAAAATAAAATAAATTTATGAGACATCTTAATGAAACAAATTTAACCGAACAACCAGTGATTGAGTGGTTTAAAAAGTTGGGGTATGAGTATAAGTTTGGGCCGGATATTTCACCAGGCGGGATTTTGGTGGAAAGAGATGATTTTAAAAAGGTTTTGCTTGAGGATAGACTGAGGGCTTCTTTGCGAAGACTAAATCCATCGCTTATAGAAAAAGCCATTGATGAGGTAATTTTTAAGATTAAAAAAATAAACTTTTCCAATATAGAGTTGACCAATAAAGAGTTTTATCAGTTATTAAAAAATGGAATTAGGATTGATGTCAGAGATAAAGAGGGTAATTTAAAGGGCGAGTTTGCAAAGATTGTCGATTTTGAAAATCCCCTAAACAATGACTTTTTAGTTGTTAATCAGTTTACTATCCAAGGATTTGAAAAAATCCGCCGACCTGATGTGGTAATTTTTATAAATGGTATCCCCATTGCCATCTTTGAACTAAAAAATCCAACGATTGAAGAAGCCACCATAAAAGAAGCCTTCAACCAACTTCAAGAGTATAAAAAAGACATTCCAGAAATTTTTAAATACAACCAGATTTTAGTCATTTCTGATTTGGTTGAAGCAAAGTATGGGACGATTTCTTCATCTTTTGAGTGGTTTAAAAAATGGCGAGGGATTGACAATCCTGATGAAAAGTCAGAAGGCGTTTCCGAGCTTGAGATTTTAGTTAAAGGGCTTTTTCAAAAATCAAGACTTTTGGATATTATCAAAAACTTTATTGTCTTTGAGGCTGATAGCGAAAAAGAAACCTCAAAATATACCAAAAAAATATGTCTTTATCATCAATACTTTGGTGTCAATAAAGCTATTTTAAAAACCCTTGAAAAAATTAGACCAAAAGGAGATGGCAAGATTGGTATCCTCTGGCATACCCAAGGCAGTGGCAAAACTTTATCAATGGTTTTTTATGTCAATAAAATAAGAGAAATAAAAGAGTTAAAAAGCCCCACCTTTTTATTCCTAACCGACAGAAATGACTTAGACGGTCAGTTTTATAAAACATTTCTAAGAACTGGTTATCAGTATCTTGCTAAACAAGCATCAACTATTGAAGACTTGAGAAACAAATTAAAAAATCCTGGCAATGAGATAATCTTTACCACCATTCAAAAATTTGCTGATATCGATGAAGTTCTTTCTGAAAAAGAAAACTTTATTGTAATTGCTGATGAAGCCCATCGTTCTCAATATGCCATTCTTGCTGCTAAAGCAAGAAAAGCCCTACCCAACGCTTCTTTTATGGGAATAACCGCAACACCGATTGAAAATAATGATAGAAATATAAGATATGTTTTTGGTGATTATATTGACAAATATACCATCAGTCAGTCAATAGCTGATGGAGCAACGGTTAAGATATATTACGAGGGAAGATTAGTCCCTTTACACCTTACTAATTACTTTATTGATGACGAGTTTGAAGACTTAACTCAAGAGGTAGATTATCCAATAAAAGAAACTTTAAAGAAAAAAATAACTAAGTTGGAATCATTGATAATGGCTGATAATAGACTAGAGAAAATAGCCAATGATATTGTTTATCATTATAACAATCGACCAATTGAAGGAAAAGCAATGGTTGTCACAATCAGTCGTAATGTGGCGGTGAAGATGTATCAGTTAATCAAAAAAATTCCTAATTCACCGGAAGTGGCGGTTGTCATTTCAAATCCCCAGGAGTTTAAAGATAAAATTCAAAAGGAAATTGATAATAATGAACTTGAAAAAAGATTTAAAAATCCTGATGATCCTTTGAAAATGGTTATTGTTTGTGATATGTGGCTTACTGGTTTTGATGTCCCAAGCTTAACGACAATGTATTTTGATAAACCACTAAAAAATCATACTTTAATGCAAGCAATTGCCCGCGTCAATCGTGTTTATAAAAATAAAACTGGTGGGTTGATTGTTGACTATATTGGTATTGCCGATGATTTAAGAAAAGCATTAAATCTATTTGACTCAAAATTCAAGGATGAAGCTTTAACTTCAATTAAGGAAATAAAGAATAAGATGTATGAAAAATATGATATTGTTAAAGCAATGTTTGAAGGAATTGATTATTCCAAATGGAACTATTTATCCGGAGAAAAATTAGCTCAACTTTTTCAAAAAAGCCTTAATCATATTGTCACTGATCCAAATACTGGTAATCTTGATGAAAAAAGAAAAGAAAGTTTTTTAAAGGAAAGTCTCGCTTTGATTAAACTTCACAATTTTGTTATGCCGGCAAAAGAAGCCTATGAGATAAAAAAAGATGTGGATTTTTTTAAAACCTTAAGAGCGGCTTTGATTAAAAAAATAAAGGTGAAAACACCGATTTTTGATGGAGACTTAAAATTGGAAGAACCATTAAAAGAATTAGTCTCAAAAAGTATTGCCGCTGAGGGAATTATTGACATCTTTTCTTTTGAACAAAAAGAAAAATTGGATATTAGTTTATTGGATGAAAAATTTTTAAACAAAGCCAAAGAGTTAAAATACAAAAATTTAACAATTGAAATTTTAAGAAAAATTTTAGAGGATGAGTTAAAAATAAGAATTCGAAAAAATAGATTTCGTTATTACTCACTTTTGGAGTCAGTGCAAAAATTAATTGAAAGTTATGAAAATCGATTAATAAGCGCCAGTCGAATTTTAGAAAGATTGGTTGAATTGGCTAAAGAAATAAGAAAGGTTGATGATGAAGTAAAAAATATTGGCTTATCTGAAGAAGAGTTGGTTTTTTATGATGCAATAAAAAGTAAAAAAAACATTTTTGAAGATGAGAAATTAAAAAAGATTGTTAAAGATTTAGTAAGAGAAATTCGGCGTGATTTGATTATTGATTGGACTAATAATGAGATTATAAAAGCAAGAATTCGCGATAAGATAAGATTTTTACTTCTTAAAAACAATATCAAAACTACCGAGATAGAACCTTTGACTAAAGACTTATATGAGCAAGCTTTCTATGTCTTTAAAGATTATAATTTTTCCTCTTAAAATCTATGCCCATTCAAAAATACTCAGTTAATCAACACCCTATCCAAACTCTTTTATCATGGATAAACTCCTCAGAAATTGCTATTCCCGAAATCCAAAGACCATTTGTTTGGGATGGGGTAAAGGTGAGGGATTTTATTGATTCTTTGTATCGTGGTTATCCGGTTGGTTATCTTATCTTATGGCGAAACCCCAATGTTAGATTAAAAGATGGATCAATATCTTTTGGCAAAAGGATTTTGATTGATGGTCAACAGAGGATTACCGCTCTTATGACTTCAATTTTAGGCTGGGAGATTGTTGATAAAGATTATCAAAAAAGACGGATAAAAATTGCTTTTCATCCAGTTGAAAAAAGATTTGAAGTAGCCAATCCCGCTATTGAAAAAGACAAAAGTTGGATAAAAGATATCTCAGTTATTTTTTCTTCTGATTTTCGCCTTTACAAAATGGTTGACGAATATTGTCAGCTAAATCCTTCTTATAAAAAAGAAGATATTTTTGAAAGTTTAGAGTCACTTCGTGGGATTGTTAACAATCATATTGGTTTAATTGAGCTTAACTCTGATTTAGATATCGATACTGTTAATGAAATTTTTGTTCGGATAAATTCAGCTGGTGTTTCTTTGAGTCAAGCGGATTTTTCTATGTCAAAAATTGCCGTTAATGAAAAGTTTGGCGGGATGGAACTAAGAAAAGCGATTGACTATTTTTGTCATTTGGCGATAAAGCCAGAGTTTTATGAAAACTTAAAAAAATTAGATCCTGATTTTACCAATACTTCATACTTTCAAAAAATGGAATGGTTAAAAAAGGAAAATGATAATCTTTTTGATCCCAAATACACTGATATGCTTCGGGTTGCTTTTACCTATAAATTTAAACGAGGAAAACTTCAAGATTTAGTTTCGCTTTTGTCAGGACGTAATTTTGAAACTCGCGCTTATGAGGAAACTATTGCCGAAGAATCTTTCAATCTTTTAAAAGAAGGAATTTTTGATTTTATGAATGAGAATAATTTTAAAACTTTTTTGATGATTATCCGATCATCTGGTTTCATTGATCCGGAAATGATTGGTTCAAGAAACGCTTTGAATTTTTCCTATATTTTGTATCTCACTTTAAAAAATCTTGATTTTAATCGAGCTTTGATTGAAAGACTGGTTAGACGTTGGTTTGTTTTTTCAATTTTAACCCGTCGTTATTCCGGTTCACCAGAGTCAAAATTTGACTACGATATCCGCCAGATTCACAAAATTGGACCAAAAGAATATCTTGAAAGTGTCATTAATGCTGAACTTTCAGAGGTTTTTTGGGACGAGGCTTTGCCGCAGCAGATGAATACCTCAGTTGCCTCAAGTCCATTTTTTAATTTGTATCTTGCCGCTCAAATTATCGATAATGATAGGGGATTTTTATCAAAAGAGATTAAAGTTAAAGATTTGGTTGAAATAAAAGGTGATGCTCATCATATCTTTCCCCGTCAGTATCTTAAAAAGTATAATTTTTCTCGTGGTGATTATAATCAGATTGCCAATTATGTGATGGCTCAAAGTGAGATAAATATTGCCATTGGTGCAAAATCACCAAAAGTCTATTTTGCCGAAATTTTAGAGCAGTGTCGTAGTGGTAAATTAAAGTACGGGGGAATAGATAATGAAGAAGACTTATTTAAGAACCTTGAAGAAAACTGTATCCCAAAAGAAATTTTTGAGATGGAAAAAGATGATTATCAAAGGTTTTTAACTCTTCGACGAAAACTTATGGCAAGGAAGATAAAGGGATATTTTGAGAGATTGTGAGTTTGGAGGATTGTTTAAAATTCTAAGTAAGGAAATTTTTGAAAATCTATTGCGAGAAAAAATCTTTAAGATAAAAAATAATTTTATACGTAATTTAATAAATTCCTTAAAAATTTAATTTTGCCAGAAAATTTTAATTTTTTTTGGTATATTATTATCCTAAAATATGTCAGAAAGATTTAAACCAAGACCAGATCAAATAGATTTTGGAAAAAGAAAGAACCCTTTTTTAGATATTTTAAATAAAATAAAACAACCACCGAAAGGCAAGCCAGAGCATATAAGACCACCTCAAATTCAAAATCCAGTTCAAAAACCTCACCGTCAACCAAATAATAGAAATAACAGAAGAAAATAATATTATAAAAAATAAATTAATTTATTCTATGCTAAAATATTTTTAAATATTTCCATCACTTTAGAATCTCTTAATAAGGAAATTGAAAAAATTAAAGAGAGAAATAAAGAAGTTTGGAAGAAATGGATGTATAAAATTTAACTATTTATTTAGACTTCCACAAATTCCAATAATTCCCGCAGGAATTAAAACGACAGTATTTATTAAGGTAAAAGTAGTTAATGCTTTTGCTTTTTCCGCAGCGATCATTTTTGAAGTTTCATCAAGTGATTGATTACTTCCTCTGTTCTTTAACCATATAAAAATTCTTTCAATTGTTGAAGAAATATTAGCAAAAGTTGTTAACGCATCAAGAAATGGTTGCATTGGTTCATTAACAAAAGGAATATTTGTCTGTGGGTAAACAGTGGCGCTAACAGCCAAACCAACTCGCCCCAATCTAGTTCCAAGAAATGAGAGGGGATTTTTTCCGCTTTCGGCAACTATTACACCGTTTTTTTCTGCCATCGCTCTTGTTAAACTGGGCAAAGGATTGGTTAGTCCGGCAAAAGTCGCCGCCAAAACCCCAAAAGGATCTCCTCTTAATGAAGCAGTGGCAATCCGGGAAAGAGCAAGAACCGTTTCCTGAGCTCTATCGTTTAATACATCAACAATTACTCCATGACTACTTTTATCATCAGGATTCTTTTGTCGAGCAACAGCGCCATCCAATCCATCAAAAGCAACTCCAAGACCAATTAATCCTAATGAAAACCATGAATAATCTTGTCCTAAACCTTCTGAAACTGCTCTTAATGAAGCACCAAGTGCCACAAAGTCGTTCCAGCATAGGTGATATGGTCAGCGGTTAAATCAGGAAATCTTTTTACTAAAGATGAAGCTAACTTGTCAACTGGTTTTTGTAAAAAACTTCTTACTGGAGAATTTCTTGATTTTTCAAGCGGCATATTTTATCTATTTTACAATAAAAATTTAAAAAAGCAATTAATTTTGATTTTTTACCATTCCAGCGTTTTAATCAAATTATCAATTAAAAATACTCTAAAATTTAATATAATTTTTTTAAAGAAGTTTGGAAGAATATGAATTTCTTTTTAAATAAAAATTGTTTTATTTTATTAATCTAAAATAAGCTGTTTTTAGAAACTATTTTAAAAATAAGCAAGCTATCTTATTTTTAAAATTTCCCCAAGTTGTCTTATTGATTCGCCATATCTTGCCCAGTCACCTTCTTTTTGTGAAGATATCGCTTGGTTATATAAATCTTGAGCCCGTCTTAAAATATCTTCTAGTTCTTGACCTGAATCTTTTTTAACAAAATCTTCTTTTGATTCTTCTTCTGT
>Ga0272449_1004659_pt1 | contig 11065 bp, 16 predicted proteins | sample YNPCB0241_FD_198679 | JGI IMG/M metagenome (GOLD analysis project Ga0272449, IMG submission 198679) | Hot spring sediment microbial communities from Yellowstone National Park, WY, United States - YNP-CB-024-1 | ecosystem: Environmental > Aquatic > Thermal springs > Hot (42-90C) > Sediment...
TTTCCTTGTTGTTGGCGGGGGTGCTTCCCCTTCCTCCAGCACCGTGTCTGGCTCTAATCCATATGGGGCTTCCCATTTCTTCAAAGGCCTTTTCAATGTCTTTTTCAGCGTGTATCTCCATGGTTTTTGCCACTGGCACGCTTTTTTCCATCCAAACTTTTGCAGATTCAAGTTTGTCTTGGCATGTTTTTACAGTCTTTTTTGATGGTAAAAAGACGTTTGCCTCCAGTTTTTCACGGTTTTCCGAAATCACTTCCACTTCAACATCCGTTTGAGCATGCAAAAACTCGGCCTCTTCTTTCCGTATAATCTCGTTTAATTTGTCAATATAGCCAGATTCTTTAGCTTTTGGAACCAAACATTTCTTATCTGCTGGTGACAAATGAATAAAATATTCGTCGGCTTCTGTTCCTATAATAAAAATTTTCTCTGGTGCAATGCGAAGCGACATAATAAAATTTACTCCAGCAGGCCCGCCAGCACCCGTAGCAATAATTCTTTTCAATACATCACCCTTTTATAGGATTCGGCTTAACTACTAAAGACAAAACTCTTTATAAAATATTTATTTGCCATGTCAAAACTTATTAAAGCAATTCCCTTAAGATTTGTGAAAAGAGGGCCGGTCGTCTAGTTCGGTTAGGACATTTGCGCTGGGCAATTGCGCAAACCTAAGGCAGCCCTTACGAGGCTGAGGTCGCCGGTTCAACTCCGGCCCGGCCCATTAGTGTTTTTGTGTTGGACGTTTATACGAAAAGGTTTATTAAATATTAATATTCAGCATACGTATAGGTTGTTAAAGATGGCAGACTCCTTAACTTTATTAAAGCACGGTGACGAGCGCTACTTTCTCAGAGAAAAGCAATACGATTTGGTATGTGCTGAGTGTGGAGAGAACTTTCCAAAACCGATCTTGGCAAGTGTTTCTTCAGGCAACGTTCTAAAGACATATTATGCATGCCCCCGCTGTCTGGCCAAGGTGAAAGAGGTAGGGCCTTCAAAACATGAAGAAAAAGAGAGGACTGCGCCTGAAATAAAAAGCATTGGACACCCCGCGTCAAAAAGCACTGAATGCAACCATTTTCTCGGATACTTGAAGAAACGCCCAAAAAACACGCCTATATCTGACGAGTGTTTAACATGCGACAGAATGATTGAATGCCTCCTCTAGTAAGGAAAACTTGGCGCTACTCTTTTTAAGGATTAGGAATTAAGATACTGGTAAGTGTGTTTAACGAGGTTAGCCTTTGCTTCCTATAAAGGATTTAAACCGTCCCCTGAGAACACCGCATGTAAACCGTATTCTATTAATTGCGAACACCGTCATATTTGCGGTTTACTGGTTTTCTTCAAACGGGATTTTTATATCTCCTAAAATTGCAGATATAATTGCAGATGAATTCGTCATGGTTCCTCAGAATGTTATCCATGGGCAGAGGCTATATACATTGATAACTTCGATGTTTATGCATGCAGGATGGCTTCATTTGTTTGGGAATATGCTTTTCCTTTATATTTTTGGGGATAATGTGGAGGATGTCCTTGGCCATGGTGGCTACCTAGTCTTCTATATTGTTTCTGGGCTGGCTGCAGCTTTTGCTCATATCCTAAGTATATTTTTTACGCCTATGCTAAGTGATTTAGTTAGCATACCTATGTCTTCGGATTTGACGGTGGGTGTGGTTGGCGCTTCTGGAGCTATTTCAGGAGTTTTAGGCGCCTATCTTGTGCTTTATCCGAAGGCTAGAATTTTAACCATAGTCACTTATTTCATATTGCCAATTCCCGCTATTATTTTTCTAGGTGTATGGTTTGTTCTGCAGTGGCTTTATGGCTTATTTGATGTTTCGGGAGGAGTTGCCTACTGGGCGCATATTGGCGGCTTTGTCATGGGAATGATTTTAGCTTTGGCTTTTGGGTTGAAAAAGAAGAAGGCAAGAGCCGCACATTTCCGTTGATTTAAACTGCTTTTCGTAAAGAGGGGTCTGTCCGTCATGGTTCTTCATCTGCATAAGTTCAGACTGGGACGGCTACATCATCCCCCAAAGTATCAAATGTTTGCCACTTTTAAATTGATTGCTGATAGATGAGCTATTTAATTTTCTTGCGGAGAGCCCTTAAAGTGCCTGAAACAGCCAGCACATGTATTGCAGCTGGTTCTGTCGCTATTTTTGTTATGGAGGCTAATGCCGCCCTAATTTTGTCAACTTCAGTGTGCGCCACACGTATGATGGCAAGCCTCTTTTCTGCACAATAATCAATAAGCGTTAAACTCGTCTTGCTGGCACCACATTCGCCGAAAAGCCTCAGAAGTGCCTCCCATATAGTGTCCATCAAATCTTTTGAGTTTAAGTTTGCTTTAGAATCAATTTTTAAGGCTAGATAGCGGCGTTTTACTTTTTTGGGCAATCTTTACCCCTTCTGATTAGACGGATGCCGGGTGCGATAAATTCTGGGCTAAGTTTTTCCCTGTTTCTTTTAACTATGGCTAGGGGATTTTTTGAAACTGCCTCTATGGCTGAGGTCTTGTCCATGTCGAAAAGTGTTGTTAGAGCTGTCATTTCCAAGGGTTTACGCATAGTCAACTCGTCTGTGGCTCCGCTTGAAACAACAATTGGCACGTGAAAATGTTGGGCGATGACGGTTTCCCTTCGCAGGGTTGATAAAAGTCTTATTCTCTCTTGTCCTTCCAGTGCGAGTAGGGGTTTAATGTCTATCTCCATGGAGGCTAAACTTTTTGAAGCAAGCTCCGCCTCCGCTTCGTCAAAAAATCTTCTGCGAAAATCCGTGGCTTGAAAGTTTAGAAGGTCTACCCTGCGGTCTTTCGCTGCTTGTCTAGCAACAGTCTTTGCCTCGCACACTACAGCAATTATTTCAAATTTTCTCCTAAACTTTCTCAGAAGGTGGGTTAGCTCCTCAGCTGTTTTGGGTTTTAAGTCTAAACGGGATGCAAAATCTATTGATGCCTCTTTGCAGATGCTCTGCATTTGCGCGGCATAGCTTTCGGCGGTTCTCAGTGGTAAGGGCACCGCTATTAGGCGATAGCCAAGCTCTGCAGCCTTAATCACCATTCGCTTGGCATGCTCCACATCAGCTAAATTTGGTTTCAAGTGTATGTCTGCAAAAATTCTCTTCATGAAATTATCCCAAACTTTCTGCAAATTTCAGATATTTCTTTAGGGTTAGATTTCTTAAAATGTATGCGGAAGTGTATGGGATCCGTCGTGCCGAGCTTAAGTTCGTTTAAAAAGGCGGATTGTTTATCAAGCCTTACGTAAAGGCTTCCTTTTTCAATATGCTGCCCGATTTCGTTGCTTAAAATCTCTTTGTCTAAACTGTCAAGTCTGGAAGTCAAATTTTCCAAAAAAGCCTTTATGTGTCCTTCATCTTTAATCTTGGCTTCAAAAAGGATTATTGGATTTCCATGGTGTCCAGTTAAGCTTGTCTTCTTAAAAACAATGTCTTCAGACATTTTTGAGGGAAGCGTGTTGCGTACTGCGGATAAAACTTTCTCCTCGTCTTCGGTTGCGTGAGCAAACACTCTAATGTCAATGTGGGTTACTGGAACTTTAGAAGACAAAGCAGCATCATCAATACTATTTTTGTTCTTTTTCACTTTTAGGTTTTCTTCTTTTCCTCTTGGACTCCGCAGAAGCCTTTTTAGTTTCTAGAAGGGCGTTTAGGGCTTTAACGTTTCCTTCATGGGCTGTTCTTCGCCTAGGGTCAACGGGTATCCCCAATTTCAAGGCTTTTTTAATGTTCAATTTTGCTTCTTTCAATTCGCCTATACTGAAACCTTTTCCGATACGCTGTTTTCCACCTTTCTTGAACACCACTGGTTTTACAGCCATCATAGGACGCTATTCCCCTGTTGCTGCTTTTTTGCTAGGTCTGGCTTTTTCCGCTCCGCGTCCTTTCTTTCTTAAACCTCTGACTTTTTTGCCCGCGCTTGTTAGGCCTCTGAAAGCTCTTCCGCGGTGTTGTTTTTGGCATATCCAGTTTATGTCCTTGTCAGATTTTATTGCAGGGTGCGCTCTGTCAACCATTATAACTTCGAACCATTTGAATCGCCCGTCTTCACCTACCCAGTAGGAGTTTAGGACTTCCATGTTTGGAAACTTTCTGGCAGCTCGTTCTTCAGCGATAAGCCTGAGACTTTTGGCGGGCTTATATTTACTTACACCCATCCGTTTTGGTCTTCTTCCAGACTTTGGACGCTGCTTTCTCAACCCTCCTCGTCTAACTCTGACGCGTACAATAATAAATCCCTGTTTTGCCTTGTATCCGAGTTTTCTAGCCCTGTCTAAGCGTGTTGGTTTTTCAACGCGCACTATTGTTGGCTGTTTTCGCCATTCTATTAACCTCTGCCGCATTAATTCATCTAGGAAGGATTTCTCTGGTTTTTTCCAAGCCTCAGCAATGTATTTGTACGCCATTTTCCTTTTTCACCTCGCTTCTAGTTTAAGGTTCAACCTTTCGGTTACATCCCAGCGGATTTACTCCGCCATTAGCCTTCATTGATTGCATTAACCAGCAAAATAAACTTTTCCAAAATTGCTGCGACTATTTCACTTATTCTCAAGTCTCGCTTTTCTAACTAGAAGGTAGCCTCTTTCTTTTTTCCATATTTTTTCTGCTTCAACAATTTTTATTTTCTTCCTGAAAAACTGGGTGTCAAGCACTAGGGTTTCATACTCGCCTCCTTCACCCACAAGTGATACGCCATATTCCTTGTTCAGTTTAATTAGAGCTTTGACTGTTTCTTCATCCATTTTTCTTCCAAGCCACTCCACATTGAAGCCGTATGCATAAACTCCAGTTATAATAACTTCAAATTTGAGGCCTAAAATTTCTCTTAGAATTTTTTGGGGGCTTTCCTGCCAAAGGGGAGTTATGCATTCTAAATTTAATTGTCTGCAGATTTGTTCTATTCTTGTTTTTTGGTAGGTGGAAGCTATTGCCCCGGAAACTATGCCTTCCACATCAAGTTTTTCAATTAAACGTTTTAGATCTTCAACTTCTAATTCTTTTATTCCCGAAGTTTCAGCCTTTACTAGGGGTATTTCGACAGCTTCGGCAAACAAGTCAATTAGGTGAATGTTTGGGTAGTGGAACATGTAACTGTCTTCTTTCGCTGGGATCATGCAGGCCAGAAAGGCCACTTCATAGCCTTTACTTAGTGCTCTGTGAAGCGCAAGGGTTGAATCCTTTCCGCCTGTAGCTAAAACTGCAACTCGCATGACATCTACTCTATAAGTTTTGACCTTGCCTCCCTAAAAAGTGCCTCTGTTTCCATGCGCCACTTTTCAAAACCTTTGGGGGTTCTTGGATAATCTTTGTAGTGAGCTTTAACTTTATTCATTAGGTTAACGGTAACCCTTAGCTGGTTTAGGAAGCGGATTCTTCTTAACCCTTTGAAAACTCTTTTAGCAGTTTCAGTTATGTTTAGGTGGAATTCTTCGCCTAAGCCAGCCTTTAAAACATCTTCTTCCGTCAAAAGCTCATACTTCATTCCATAATTCAAGTCTTCGTCGCTGCATGTTAAAAGCAGCAGTCTAAAAACGTCAAGCCCAGCCTGTTTCGTTCCATAGCTTTCCATATATTTGATGTTGTATGGCCATAAAGATTCTTGGCTTACATTGTCTTTTTCCAGAGCTTCAACTATTGTTTTTCCAGCCAAGTGCCCGCTAAGCATTGAAGGTCCTATGCCGCCTCCGTGGATTGGGTTTACTAGGCATGCTGCGTCTCCTGTGATTAGTACTCCGTTTCCAACCATGTTGTCTAAGGGTCTACGGGTAGGGTCATACCATGTTCCACCATTTAGAAGTAGAGAACCATCAAAAAGGGGCTTGGTTAAAATATGCTTGTAAAACTGGTTTTTGGGGTTTGGAAAGTTGCCTCGCATGCAAACTCCTAAGCCAGCATTAACCTTTGCTCCGCCTTTATAGAAAATCCATGTGTAGCCGCCGGGAGTTACTTTTTGGTTCAGATAAATTTCACAGTATTCCGTGCCTCCAGCCTCCTGTTTAAGCTGTCTTATTTCTCGGTAACAAGCCTCCACGTCCTCGTTGGAAATTTCGTTTTCTATTCCCATTTCCCTTGGAAGTTTCCGTCTAACCACAGCGAGAAAGCCGCTGGCATCCACTACAACTTTTCCTTTAAGTTGGATTTTTTCGCCGGTTTTCACGTTTTTGGCTAAAACTCCAGTTACAAAATTTTTCTCTAATGTAGGCTCTAGGCATTGGGTTGAATCAAGTAAAACCGCGCCAGCTTCCAATGCCATTTTTAGAAGCCACTGTCCGAAAAGGCGCCTATTCAATAAATAACCTGAAAAGTCCTCATGTTCCACGGTGAAAACTGTTTCTAAATCAGGCGAGTAAATCTTAACTCCTTCAATTTTCTTTTCCAACTCGCCATCTTTGGGCGTTTTTAAGCCAACCGTTTTTAAGTGGTGTTCTCCCAAGGCGTCTCCGCAAACCTTTTCTCCAATATCCTTCTGATTTTTCCTTTCAACCAAACATACTTTTAAACCGGCTTCTGCGGTTGTTTTTGCGGCTAGACAGCCTGCTGTTCCAGCGCCAACCACTATCACGTCAAACTTCATAGATAGACCCAGCTTGGTATACTTTCTATACCTTGTTGTATAAGTAAATCTTTATAAACCTTGAAGTATGCTTGTTCAACTTGGTGTAGTCAAATAAATCATCAATTGATCCTGAGCGGCGAACTTCAAACTTATAGAGGCGCGGATGGAACGTACCCTCAGAGGGATAGAAGAAACCCTTAGAAACGTGCTTGAAAACCAGAGCGTGACCTTTGAAGATTTGAAAGGTGATCTAGAAAGCCTTGAGGAAAGCTTCAACCTGTTATCTCAAAAATGGAATCTGCAAATAATTTATACGCTTTTCCTAAAGAACTCGGTGACCTTCAGCTGGTTAAAGAAAATTTTAGGCGTGAACTCCCGCACTTTGTCAGATAAACTGAAGAACCTAAAAAGCTACGGATACATAGATAGGATTGTGAAAACTGGGCCGCCTCTAAGGGTGGAATATACGCTTACGGCGAAGGGTAAAAACACCGTACTTATGGCGTTACCCCTACTTTACTATTTGAGCAGCCTTGCTTCGCTTTAAATTAGCCACTAAACATTTACTGTTTAGATGGACTCTTTTGTTTGTCTTTTTATGGGTAGAGCCAAAATGGTTGTTTCTTTTGGGGTGTCAAACACTATGCATGTCAAGGTTTTTTCTATACCCTTAACGGTTCTAAGTTTATCAACAACAAATTTTCCGACGCTGTGCACATCTCTTTCCTTAACTTTAATCAGAATATCCCAATCGCCGGATATTATGTGAACCTCTTGAACCTCTGGGAATTTTGCTATCTGCTCAGCTATCAACCTCTGGGATAGGGCCTCCTCATTTTTCCCTGTTCTATAAGAAAAGGAGGCAAGAATGAAGGCTGTCACTCCAAAGTTTAGCTTTTTAGGATCCAGAATAGCTCTATACTCTTTTATTAATTCATGTTGTTCCATTCTTTTTATTTTTGCAAAAACTGTTGTTATAGGTGCATCGATTTTTTTGGCGATCTCTCTGGCGGTTAATTTGCAGTTTTTTTGCAGTAGGGATAAAATTGCCATGTCTTTTTCGTCGAGTTTCAGCATGTTGTAAAATTAACGATTTTCTAGCTTAAAAACTTTGTTTTCTCAGATAAAATACAAAAATTTTTATAAAAAATTTATAACTGCGTTTGCTTTATGGATACACCACACAGCTAACAGCGAAATAAACTTTGGATTGTGAAACCTTGAAGCCTTTAGAAAGCTTAGCCTTTGAGAAGCGTAGTGCAGAAAACTTGCCAAAGCCGTTAGACGAGCTTTCAAGTGTTGAAATTGAAAACAAAAGATTGATTGGCAAAGTGACCACTTACGTGCTGAAGTATCTTTCCAGCAAATTTGTTGACTATGGTTTCGAGTGGCTTCTTCCAGTTGTTTTTTCCAAGTCAACTGACCCTTTATGGCCAGATCCCGGGGCTTCCATCGACAAAAAAGTTGAATTTGAAATTTACGGGGAAACAGTCAGAACTACTTCGAGCATGATAGTTCATAAAATGGTTGCATGTTCCTTGGCTTATCCAAAACTTTTCACTTTCTCACCTAACATTAGAATTGAAAAAAGGGAAAGGGCACACAGTGGAATACACGCCTACGAGTTCACTCAGTTAGATTTTGAGGCAAGGCATGCATCTGCACAGGACATCAGAAGCCTTGTTGAAAAAATATTAAGCGAACTAATTGAAAGCTTAAAGAAAGACTTGCGGGAAGAGCTTATAAACCTTGGAAGATACAAAACCCTTAGAAAAATTGAAACGCCTCTTGATGTTTATGATAGGGCGGAACTTTTGAAAAAGTACGGTGGTAGCTGGGAAAACAAAATAATAAGTAGCTCAAGTAATCCAGTATGGGTAACAAATATTCCCAGAGAATTCTACGACTTTGAAGATTTCGAAAGCGGCTATTGGGATAATTATGACCTTATGCTTCCAGGATATGGAGAGATCTTGTCCGGTTCAAGAAGGGAATGGGAATACCATAAGATAGTTAAAAAGATGGATAGAGACGGCATAAAAAGAGAGAATTATAGACTGCTTCTTAAGCTTGCAAAGGAAGGAAGGCTTAAGCCTTCAGCTGGAGCTGGCATGGGCATTGAGAGGCTGGTTCAGTGGTTAGTTGGTGCAAAACATGTTGGAGAGGTGCAACCTTTCCCTAAGATACCTGGAGTTGTTTACGAACTTTAAAGGTGAATTATTTATACGTATCTGCAATTCATAATTGTTAATTATATTTCCAGCCAACTGTGGAAAACCGTTAAGCAGAGAAGGCGTGTCAACGTGATGAAAAAAGCCTCAGTTAAAAAAAGTGTGCTGTACACTGTTGATTTGACGAAAATTGACGGAGATGGAGCCTTTCCATGTCCAAAATGCGGGGCAATAATATCACCAGACGACGAGACCGAGGAAATCTACCAAATCGTAGACACAAAGGTTGAGGGAGACAGCCTAGCAGAATTAATTATTTTATGCAACAAGTGTGGAAGCACCATAAGACTTGTAGGCTTCTTGCTGGAACTTTAAGCCTTAGAGTATACTTCAAATTTTATTGAACTTACTTTTCTTCCTCCAATCTTCGGCTTATAGCAATGAAAATAAGCCATAAAATGACAGCGTAAAAAATGCCGTTTAAAACTGCGCTTAAATATCTGGAAAATTCACTTGTAACTCCTATAAAAACGCAAATAATGTTTCCAGGAAACATCGGTGAAGGGATAAGCAGCGAAGCAGCTAAGAAAATTGAAAAGAAAACTATTAGGATCCATATTCCCTTCATGTTTTTAGCCTAGGTTGTATTTTCTGTTTAATTCAAAAGTTTATGAAACATTAATATTTAATAAATATTTCCGTCTAAACGTTAAACACATATACAAAAACTTAAACTAGAAAATTGGGAAAGCGAGCACGAAAATCGCCACTAAAACAACTGCCAAAATTTTTCTCCCCCTAGAAAGACTTGATACATCATCAAGCGGCCCTGGATGTCTCTGTGAAGATAAGAAGAGAACAAATAATGCCATTAACCAGAAGCCACCTAAGGTCAGCAACAAAATCGATGCTGCTGCCAAAATCACCCTTGCTTTATCGCCCACTAAGGATCTGGCTATGTGCCCTCCGTCAAGCATTGCTGCAGGCAAAAGATTAAGCACTGTAATAAGTAAGCCCACCCATCCTGCAAATTCCACTGGGTGCATGTAGAGAACTTTTTCTTGAGAAGGTGATGGAGTTAGCCTAAAATTGCTGAGCAACATCCAAATAAAGATCGTAATTAATGGTGTCGGTAGAGTTGTAGCTCCTTCAGTCGGTTGAGCAGTTATCGCCATAGTTGATCCGATGGCAGTTACAACAACCGCTAAAATGAAGCTTACAACAGGCCCGCTCAATCCTATGTCAAATAAGGCATCTTTGTTTGGTGGAAGAGACTTCTGCACTATAACAGCACCGAATGTTCCAATTCCGCCGAAAGTTGGTGGAGGCCCTGGAATAAAATACGGTGGTGTAGCTTCTATTCTGTTTTTGTTTGCAGTTAGCTTGTGTCCCATTTCATGCAGGCCTAGAATCGCCATAATGGCTATTGTAAACATGGCGCCTCCGATAACTGGATCTATGGCTCCGCCTATAGTTGCTAAGTTTCTTGACAGAATGTAACCTGTTGCGAAAGTTGTTCCGATTGTTGCAAGGAACAGTAGCCAGTTAATCCGAACGTCGCTTGGTTTTGAAATTGGCTTTGGAAAAATTTTTAGAACAAGCCTTCCGTTGATTCTCCGCAAAAAAGCTATTAAGTTTACTTCTTCAAGTTTTTTAAGCAGTCTTAGAAATGTTTGTTTTGTTTCCTGTTGCTGTTTAAGATAGAATGTGGGAATGTTATGTTCCAATAGGGCTTCTTCCACCTGAAAATGTTCAGAAACCAGCATGGCCAGTTTTTCGAAATCAGTTTGCTGATTTTGTTCTAGCAATCCGCTTGGCATTTCGCTCATAATTTAGGCCTTTCATTTTAGGATTGCCTTACTAAAATGTGTTGCGGTAGAAAAGGTTTACCGGGGTTTATTCTTGTTTTTATTCGGAATCCGAACCGCTAAAAACTTTTTAATAACGGTCTAAAGACAGACACTTCCAGAAGACACAAAGCAAATTACTGTTCCCAAAAGACGAACTAAACGTGATGGCAAATAATACAGGTGCAAACAACAATTATTACGCTGCTATACTTTTGCCAACTTACTGTGAAGCAGAAAACATTGAAAACCTAATACACAACATTGAAAATTTGGAAATCAAAACCAAAATAATAGTTATCGACGACTCCAGCCCCGATGGAACAGGAAAAATGCGCGCATAAGTGTTCATTAATTATTTTTAGGCTCTTTTTCTTGAAAGAAGCTTTTTCTTTGCTTAGTTAAGTTTTTAGGGTTGAGGGCGTCAAGGGATAGTTGAATCAACCTCTAAAGGAGATGAT
>Ga0272449_1004660_pt1 | contig 11065 bp, 10 predicted proteins | sample YNPCB0241_FD_198679 | JGI IMG/M metagenome (GOLD analysis project Ga0272449, IMG submission 198679) | Hot spring sediment microbial communities from Yellowstone National Park, WY, United States - YNP-CB-024-1 | ecosystem: Environmental > Aquatic > Thermal springs > Hot (42-90C) > Sediment...
GAGAAGTTCAAACTCATCAACGAGGCGTATCAGGTGCTGTCTGACCCTGAGGCGCGCGCCGTGTATGACCGATTCGGACACGCAGGCGCGCCCAGCGCAGCTGCCGCTGACCCGTTCAACATGGCAGAGAACCTGTTCCAGATGTTTTTCGGCGGCGGCATGGGCACGATGACGCGCGGACCCATCGACGGGGCAGACCGCCGCGTCGACTTGGTCATCACGCTGGAGGAGGTGCTGCACGGCGCGACGCACACGGTGGAAGTGGAGCGGCTGCGCGTGTGCCCGCGCTGTAAGGGCGTCGGCGCGGAGCCCGGCACGACGCCCGAACGCTGTCCCGACTGCGCAGGCTCTGGGCGCGTGCGCTTCACGCAGACCACCATCCTGGGCACAGTCACCCGCGTTGCGCCCTGCGAACGCTGCCGCGGCGAGGGCGAGATCATCCGCACCCCGTGCCGCCAGTGCCGTGGCGAACGGCTCGTGCGCCAGCGCGACGCCATCACGGTCAACATTCCGCCAGGCGTCGCCGACGAGACCGCACTGCTGCTGCGCGGGGAAGGCGATTCGGGGCTGCGCGGCGGGCACGACGGCGACCTGTATGTGGTCGTGCGCATCGCGCCGCACCCGCGCTTCAAGCGGCGCGGCGACGACCTCGCCACGCAACTGAACCTTACCTACCCGCAACTCGCGCTCGGCGACGAGGTGGAACTCGAAACGCTGGACGGCAAAGCGACGCTGGAAATCCCCGAACTGACCGAGCCGTACACCGAGTTGGTGTTGCCTGGGCGCGGCTTGCCGAACCCGCGCACGGGCAAGCGCGGCGACCTCTATGTGCGCATCGGGCTGAAAATGCCTAAAAAACTCACCGACGCGCAGCGCAACCTGTTACGCCAGTACGCCGAACTCAGCGGCGTGCGCCTCAAAAAGTACGCCAGCGCGGAGCCGACCAGCTTCTTCGAAAAATTCAAGCGCAGCGTCAAAAAGGAGGACTGAACCGTGCGCCCTATCGCCTCAGTCGGCATCCTGGTTGCCGATGTGGTTGCCAAGCCCGTGAGCCACTACCCAGAGCGCGGCGTGTGCGCCCATGTGGAGCGGATGGAGCTGCATGTGGGCGGGTGCGCTTCCAACACGGGGCTTGCGCTGGCGAAGCTGGGGCTGCCCGTGCGCATCGTCGGTAAGGTCGGGCGCGACCCGTTCGGCGACTTCCTGCTGAGCGAGCTGAACCGCCACGGCGTAGACACGCGGGGCGTCCGACGCAGCGACACGGCGGGCACCTCCAGCACGATGGTGATGGTGCATCCCGACGGCGAGCGGTCGTTCATCCACTATCGCGGCGCGAACGCCGAGTTCACCCCCGACGACATCGACTGGTCGCTGCTCAGCGACTGCGCGGTGTTCCACTTGGCGGGGGTGTACCTGATGCCGCAGATGGACGGCGAGCCTGCCGCGCGCGTGCTGCAAGAAGCCAAGCGACGCGGGATGACCACCTGCCTCGACACAACCTGGGACGCCAGCGGGCAGTGGATGCGCCTGCTGCAGCCGTGCCTGCCCCACTTGGACTACATCACCCCCAACTACGGCGAGGCGAGTATGCTCACGGGCGAGACCGACCCCGAACGCATCGCCGACCGCCTGCTGGCAGAGGGCGTCGGCACGGCGGTCATCAAGATGGACGCGCAGGGCTGCTTCGTCAAAAACCGCGAGGTCGCCTTCCACCTGCCCGCCTGCACGGTAGAGGTGGTGGACATGCTGGGCGCGGGCGACTGCTTCACAGCGGGCTGGCTGGCGGGCGTCTCGATGGGCTGGGATTTGCGCCGCGCGGCGCGTCTGGCAAACGCTGTGGGCGCGCTCTGCGTCTCCGCGCTCGGCGCAACTACAGGCGTGCGCCCGCTTGCCGAAACCCTGCAGTTTATGGAACGGCAGTGCCCTGAGAGGATGTCTGAGTTTCTCGGCGACTATGTTGGGAGCGTGCGAGGCAGCGACGAGCCTGTCGCCGAGCAAGCGGAGGCGATTGTCGGGGACATTCTCGCCGAGAGAGCGCGAGCAGAGGGTTTGGATGTATGATACCAATCGCTAAGCCAAAGTTCATAGGATCACGGACAAATGAGAACCCCTCCTTAAGGTTCCCCCTGCACGCAGGGGGAACCGAAGGGGCGCGCGGCTTGGTTCCCCTCGCGAAGCAGGGGGAACCTAAAGGAGGGGGGCAATTCATAAACTCTGAGCGCGCGATAGGTAGTACCCCACCCGCGCCACTAACGCCCCCAAGAAAAACACCTGCGCCGAGAAGTAGACCCACAGCAGCAGCGCGACCAGCGACCCCGCCGAACCGTACAGCGTGGCAACGCTGGAGTGCGTTAGGTACAGGCTAATCAGCGCGCGCAGCCCCAACAGCAGCAGCGTCGCGAGGGCTGCGCCCAGCAGCGCGTACCGAAACGACGGGCGCGTTGCTGGGAGCAGCCAGTAGAGTAGCGCGATGCCCACCATCAGCAGCGCAGGCAGCAGCGAGCGGTTTATCGCCCAGCCGAGCCAGTAGACGCCCGGCAGATGGTCGGGCAGCCGTGCCCGCGCCGCCGACAACGCCACCTCCAGCACCACACTGCCCACCAACAGCACCGCCAGCGTTAGGATGCCCGCCGCGCCGATCAGGCGACTAATCACCCAGTGCTTGACCCCGCTTTCGGAATGCGGTGGCGCGTCCCAGAGCGCGTCCAGCGACGCCTTGAGGCTCTGCATCAGCCCAGACGCGCCCCACAGCGCAAGCAGCAGCCCCAGCAGCGTCGCGCCTGCGCCCGACCCCTGCAGCACCGTGCGCTGGATCAGCTGCTCGATGCCCTGCGCCGCCTGCTCCCCAAGCCCGCGCCGCACGCCCGATAGAATTTGCGCGGCGACCTGCTCTGTACCCAGAAAGTAGCCCGCAATGCCCGTGAGCGCGAGCAGCATTGGCGCGAGGGTGAGCATCGTGAAAAAGGCGAGCGCGGCGGCATGGCGCGGCACGGCATGACGCGACCAAAGTTCGATAACCTGCGCCCCGAACCGATACAGCCACAGCCGCTGCAGGCGTTCCAGCAAGCCCACTATCGTCGGGCGGCGACGAGACTGCGCCGATAGGTCGGGTGGTTCAGGTGGTCTACCTGCACGCCCCCGCGCTGCCGCGAGCTGTGGATGAAGTACCCATCGCCGATGTACAGCCCTGTGTGGTCAATCTCCTTGCCCTTCACGGCGAAGTAGAGCCTGTCGCCTGGGCGCAGGTCTTCGAAGCGGGTGATCGGCGTGCCTACCTTCGCTTGGTCGCGGGCGCGTCGGGGCAATCGGATACCCATCTGCGCGTAAATCTGCTTCACGAAGCCCGAGCAGTCCATCCCCGTGCGCGGGTCGTTGCCGCCCCAGCGATAGCGCACGCCCAGATAGCGCATCGCGAGGCGCGTCACATGCGCAGGGTCTGCCCCGCGCGGCAGCGTGTAGACCACATCATACGGGGTCAACTGCACGACGCGGCGGGGAACCCAGCCGACCGAGCCGTTGTTCATCAGCACGCCGCACCAGTCGCCCCGCTGCTGCGTCATCATCAAATAGAAGCGCGCAGGCGTCTGCGGATACAGCACCGCGCTGCGCGTGCTGGGCTGCTCGTAAATCGGCGTCGGGCGCAGCGTCATGGCGAGCCTGCCGATGCGATGCGTCACATATTCAGGCTCGCGCGGCGCGCCCCGTCGGGAAACCGAACGGTTTTGGGGCATCTTACGCGCTCTCCACCTCCTGCAACGGCTGGGTCATCAGGTTCCGCACGCGATGACGCTCGGCAATCAAGACGCAGCGCAGCGTCTCCAGCGCGCGGTTCAAATCGTCGTTGATCACTAAGTAGTCGTATCGCGGGATATATTCCATCTCGTCGCGGGCGTTCATCAGGCGCAGCTGGATGGATTCTTCGTCGTCGCGTCCGCGTCGGCGCAGGCGTTGTTCGAGTTCCTGTAGCGAGGGCGGCGCGACGAAAATCAGAATCGCTTCAGGGTACTGCTGGCGCACCTGCATCGCGCCTTGCACATCGATGCGCAACACCACATCGCGCCCCGCCTCGCGCAACTCTTCCATCTCGCGGCGCGGCGTGCCGTACCAGTTGCCGTGAACCTGCGCGTATTCGATAAACGCGCCCTGCTCGCGCAGCGCGTTGAACTCCTCTTCCGTCACGAAGTAGTAGTCCAGCCCGTGTCGTTCGGTCAGTGCCTGCGGGCGCGTGGTGTAGGTGACCAGTCGGCGCACATTCGGCGCGACCAGCTGCCACTGCTCGATGAGCGTATCCTTGCCCACGCCTGCGGGACCCGACAGCACAATCAGCAGCCCCCGTGCGGGAGCGCCAGGTTTTGCTATGGTGTTCAAGATTGCACCTCCTTCACTTGGCGCGTCTGCAGCCCCGTCGCTCCAGCGCAACACCCACCTGTACGCTGTCTCGGTCGCCCTTGCCCCATAGCCGACGGTCACTCTGCCGTTGCCGCCCATACACCCGTATTATCGGCAGCGACGAGGAATCCGCGCAGCCTCTACCTGCGCACAAATGGCTGGCTTTAATAATACACCATCGACGCGCCAATTCCTGCACGCGCCGTGAAACCATCCCACGCGAATTCAGGTATCCTATAAGTAGGATGAGAGGGGCTGTTTGGACGCTATGGATGGCGTGGGTGTGGGCGGTTGCCGCGGGGCAGGATTGGGTCGCCGATACGCTTCAGGGGCGCGGCGTCGCAGGACCCTACACCCTCACTTGGAACCGCCTCGTGGAACGCTCCGAGATTGTGCTGGTGGAGACGCGCTGGCTTGTGCGCGATGCCGACTACTGGATCGACTACACGGCGGGACAGATCCGCTTTGCCGAGCCGCTGCGCGTCGGTCAAACGGCGCGGGTGAGCTACCGTATCACAAGTGGCGTCTCGCAGCGCAACACCACCACCGATGTCGCCCTTGATACGGAGCTGGCGCGTTGGGGTCCCGCCGCGCTGAGCCTGCGCGGGCGCATTGCGGGCGACCCGAACCGCCCGACAACCGACCTCGGACTGCGCGCGACTTGGCAAGAGTCAGGGCGCGAAGGCGAGGCGCTCTACCTGATGCGCAACCCGCGCGACGACGCGCCCGCGCTGCTGCAACTCCGCTCCCAGTGGCGTACCGATACGGGCTGGCAAGGCGCGTTCCGCTTCAGCCGCGTGGACACCGACTTCGGCGACGCCAAACCCTACGGACTCGCCAGCGGGCAGCAAAACGCGGAAGCAAGCCTGCTGTTTCAGCCCGACGCGAACCTGCGCACACGGCTGCAGTGGAGCCTCAACGAGCCGCTTCGCGCAGGCGCGCCCGCCCAGCAACGCTGGAACGCAGGACTGGACTACCAGCTCCAGCAGGTGCGCCTCTCGCTGGAGCGACAGATAGCCGTATTGGGCAATCAGCCGACGCAGGAGACCGACCGCGCCGTCGTGCAGCTGCGCCCCACCGACACGGTGAACCTGCAGATGGAACACCAGACCCAGACGCAGGGCGAGCGCACGACCGAGCAGACGCTGGTGCGCACCCAGCTGGGGCAGGCGATGGAACTGCGCCATCGCACGCTGGACGATTCGCAGCAGGGACGCACCGAAGAGAGCGGCGTCGCCATGCGATTCGGGACACCGACCGTGCAGGGCACTGTCGGGCTGGAACAGCGCTGGCGTGAAGACGCCCAGCACCGCACGGCGCAACTCGGGCTGCAAGCACATCTGAACCCGCGCCTGCGCGTCGGCGGTGAGTACGAAGCCGCCGAGAACGCTGGGCAGATGCGCGGCTACCACCTGCAGGCGCAGCCCATCAGCGGACTGCAACTCAGTCTGCAAACGCGCGAGTATCAGGGACTGCACGGGCTGAACCTGCGCAGCCAGCAGGCGCAACTGGACTGGCAACTCGGCAGCGGGCTGACGCTCAGCGGGCAACTCGCCCAGATCCCGCTGCAGCAAGGCGCGCCGCAGCCCATCCAACGCGAGCAGTACCAACTCCGCTGGCGACAAGGCGTATGGGACATCGAAGCGGGCTACGCCGAGCAGAACCTGCTGGGGCAATCGCTCACTGAGCGACGCTACCTGCTGGGCGTGCGCCGACGCTTAGACGCCTACACCCTGTTGGGATTGAGCTACCAGCAGTCGGAGTGGGAGCGGGACGCCTTCCTGCGTGAAGCCGCGCTGCGCCTTGGGCTAACGCGCCAGATGGCGGGATTCTACCTCTCGCTGGAGGCGCAGATGCAACTGCCCCGCATCGACGCTCAGCCTCAGCAGCGACCGAACTATTCGGGTAGCCTGCGCATGGGCGTGCAGTTCTGAGCGGGTATACTCCCTACGATGACGGAGCAGGGCGAGGTTGTGGTGATGGACGCGGAAGACATGCGCCGCGCCATCACGCGCATCGCGCACGAGATTCTGGAACGCAATCGCGGCGCGAAAGATTTGGTGGTGATTGGCATCCAGCGGCGCGGCGCGCCCGTCGCCCGACGACTCGCGCTCGCCCTCTCGCAAATCGAAGGCGTCGGCATCCCCTGCGGCAGCGTGGACATCACCCCCTTCCGCGACGACATCGAGCGCAAACCCAGCGCGCTCACCCGCAGCCAGACCGATGTGCCCTTCCCCATCACCGATAAGCGCGTGATTCTGGTGGACGAGGTCATCCACACGGGGCGCACAGTGCGCGCGGCGATGGAAGCCGTGATGCAACTCGGACGCCCCGCAAGCATCCAACTGGCGGCGCTGATTGATCGCGGGCATCGCGAGCTGCCCATCCGTCCCGACTATGTGGGCAAGAACCTGCCCACCAGCCGCGCCGAGTTCGTGCTGGTGGAGTTGATGGAGTTGGAGGGGCGCGACCGTGTGGTGCTGCGCAAGGCGACGCCGCCGCTGCCGTAGGAGCGCGCCATGCCCCATGTGCTGACCGCCGCCGAGTTGCCCGTCGCCGAGTTGCTGCGCCGCGCTGAAGCCTGGCGCACACGCCTACAGGCGAATCCCGCGCCGCCCATCCAGCCGCGCGCCGCGCTGATTGCCCTGCTGTTTTACGAACCCAGCACGCGCACCCGCGCCGCGTTCGAGCAGGCATCCGTGCTGCTGGGCCATCACCCGCTGGTCATCACGGCGGAGGCAAGCAGCGTCGCCAAGGGCGAGAGCCTGCAGGACACCGTGCGCACGCTGTGTTCGCAGGGGGCGCGGGCGATTGTGATGCGCCATCCGCAGGCGGGCGCGCCGCACACCGCCGCGCAAGTCGCCGACGCGCCCGTCCTCAACGCGGGCGACGGCGCACACGAACACCCCACGCAGGCGATGCTCGACCTCTACACGCTGTGGCGACACTTTGGGATGCCCGACCCTGCCAGGCAGTGGCTTGCAGGGCGCAAGGTCGCGATTGTGGGCGACATCCGCCACAGCCGCGTCGCGCGGTCGAACCTGACGCTGCTTGCGCAGGCGGGCGCGCAGGTGTGGCTCTGCGCGCCGCCGACGCTGATGCCCGATGCCCCGCTGCCGAACGCCACACTTACCCACGACGCCGACGCCGCCGTGCAGGACGCCGATGTCGTCATGGCGCTTCGCCTGCAGACCGAGCGCATGCAACAAGGGCTACTGCCCAGCCTGAACGCCTACCGTCGCGACTACCAGATTAACGCCGAACGCCTGCGCCTCGCCAAGCCCGAATGCATCGTGATGCACCCTGGTCCCCTCCAGCGCGGCATCGAAATCGACGATGCGGTTGCCGACGGCGCACAGTCGCGGATTCTGGAGCAGGTGCGTAACGGCGTCTATGTGCGCGTGGCGACGCTGGAGTACGCGCTCGGCGAATGAGGGTCGGGGGCGCGGGCGCGCCCCCACAGCGCTACTCGTCGCGGTCGTCGCCCTCGCCCAGCAGGGGCGCGCTGCGGAACATCTCCAGCACCGCGCGGTCGCACGGCGCCTCGACAAGCGCATCGATGCCCTGCGCCCAACGACGCAACAGCGTCGCGTAGCTCTTGCGGCTCCACGGCGGCGACTGCAAGTCCACTGCCCAGCGGCGGAACAGCCCCACATCCATCAGCGCGTCCTGCACAGGATTGACCTCGGATGGCTCGTCCAGCGACCTCCCCAGCATCAACGCGGTAACCTCTTGCCGTTTGGGCAGCAGCAACAGGTCGTACTGCGCGCCGTTGATAAAGCAGACGCTGTAGAACGCCTCGCGGTACGCCAACTCGTCTTCGGGGAACCATTCGGATTCCGCCAGCCGCGCCTCCAACGGCGTGCAAGCCACCTGCCCGAAGCCCAGCAACGCAAGGCTGCGCGCTCGAAACGCTCCGAATGCCGACTCCAGATACGCCGCCAACAGATGGTAATACAGCGCAGGCGTCAGCTCAGGCGCGTTCGACAGCACATACTCCACCAGCGGCGTCAGCTTCTCGAAATACTCCTCGTCGCAGCGTTTGCCCCGTCGCACCTCGACAAGGTACTCACAACGGTGCGCACGCACGGGTCCGAGACAGTCCTCGAAGTCCTCGTCGATCACCTCGTACGGTGTAATGCTCAGCACAATCCCCGTCGGCTCAATCTCTCGGTACAGCTCACAAAACTCCTTCGAACGAATCATCAAGTAGTAGGTTGCATCATACGGCGTTAACACGCCCGTGAATGTTTTTGTGTCCTGCATACGCTTCAGCTCTCTTACCGTCTCCACAGCAGGGATTCGTGGAATCCACCTGCAGTGGCTGACCATGTTCCCCAGAAGGTCGCGCGCTGATGTTGGGACAAGCTATTATACCTATATTCGCGCCCAGAAGTTCCCGCGCCTCTGGAGCGCGGAGGTGCAATATCCACCCTTCGAGAACCCCAGCGCTACCTGACTGCCGTAAGCCCTTCTTTGAGAGTTGTCGGTGCTGTGCCGAAAATCTCCTCCACCTTACGGCGGCGGTACTCGAAAATCTCCTCCAAACGCGGGCGCACCAAGAGCTTGTGAATCACGCCGTCAATTAGCGGCTGCTTGAGCGCGTAGTAAACTAAGTCTTCCATCAGCACGCCCCCTTCCACAGGCGTGAAGGTGTGCCGATGGTGCCAAAAACGGTACGGGCCAAACCGCTGCTCGTCCACAAAAAAGCGCATCGGTTCGACATGCGTGATTTCGGTGACCCAGTGCATGGGGATGTTGAACAGCGGGCGCACTGTGTAGGCGATAATTAGCCCCGCCTCCATCCGCTCTGGCACAGGCGTGAGGATGTCGAAGCCCATATAGGGCGGCGTAATCGTCTTCAGGTTCACAGGGCTGGAGAAAAAGTCCCACACGGTTTCCAACGGCGCAGGAATAACCTGCTCGGTTTGCAAACGGAACAGTTTCATAGTACGAGGATTGTACCTTAAAGCGCGTGAGGTGGGAGAGGTAGTGTGGATGTGGGGTTCCCCAGAACTGAGGAACCCCGTAGGAAGCGTTAGCGCGGGCGATCGTCGTCGACGGTGAAGCGGAACATCAGGCAGGTTGCGCCGCACACGTTCGGGTTGGTCTCCGCCAGATAGTTCAGCGAGACCGCCTTCGCGTGCCCGTCCATCCACACGACATTGGAGAGCTTCATGTGGCGTCCCAGAATCGCGCCGTTGTTGCGGCGGTTCAGCAGCGCGGGGAACGGGAAGGTCTCCACAGCGCGCGTGGGTTGCGGGTCGTTTAGGTCGCGGCGGTAGAAGTCCGCGCTCTGCCCCATGTTCTGCACTTCGGCAATCAGCACGGTATCCGCAGGCTCAGCAGCCATCGCCAGCGGCTTGTTGTTGGGCGGCGTGCAAGTCGACAGGTTGGTGTTGATGTTGCTGCCGCAGCCTGCGTAATACATGTTGTTGATAGCGTAGCTGCCGAAGCGTCGCCCGATGTTCGTCAGCCCGTTCGGGTCGCCGCAGTCCGCCTCGCGGTACACATTGCGTCCGTCGGGCGAGTACGGCTGGTACACATAGCGCTTGTTCTCTGCCAGCGTGTGCGGTGTGCCATCGGGCAGCGTGCCGCGAATTGGCGCGAACGGGTCGCTCGGACAGTTGTGCAGCTGGGTGTTCTTCACATACGGTTGCATCACATCCATCCAGCGCGGCGAGGAGCAGTTCACAAAGTGGTCGCCTTCTGCCACGCGGGGCGGATCCGCGAAGGCGTTGCGCGGCACATACTCGTCGTAATCCTGCAGATACATCTGCACACCAAGTCCAATCTGCTTCACATTACTCAGACAGCCGGTCTGGCGCGCCTTCTCCCGCGCCTGAGCGAACACAGGGAACAGGATCGCCGCCAGAATCGCGATAATCGCGATGACCACCAGAAGCTCGATCAAAGTGAATCCCTTACGCATGGTCGGTACCTCCATAGATATTAAACCCCTGCGTGCGTTATAGAAGTGTTAAAAGCCGCGCTCACTCCCACAAAGCGGCAAGTTGCGCAAGGGCGTAGCTGGCGGCGTGTTCGGTGCGCAGCACGCGCGCGCCCAGTGACACGGCGTAAGTCTGGGGCTGTTGTTGCATCCATGCCCGTTCGTCGGGGCTGAAGCCGCCTTCGGGACCGACGACGAGGCTCAGCGCGTCAGGGATGGGCACGCGCCGCGCGCGCTGCTTGAGGGGCGTCGCACCTTCCCACTCGTCCAGCACAAACACGGGGCGCGGCAAGCCCGCAAACGCCTGCGCCCAATCGGTCAGCACGCGCACTTCGGGCAAGAGGCTACGGCAGGCGAGTTCCGCCTCCTCCTGCGCGATTCGTTGCCAGCGTGATTCGCGCGACTGCTGCTTGGCAGGCTCCAGCTGGGCGACCGACCGCTCGCTGGGCGCGAACCAAATCGCCTGCGCGCCCGCCTGCACGCACAGCCGAATCGCCGTCTCCGCCTTTTCGGGGCGCACCATCGCCTGCAGCACCGTGACCGCAAACGGCAGCTCGGTCGCCAGCACGCTTGGCTGCAGCGTCTCGATACGCCCGTTCTCGCCCAGCTGCGCTAAGTAGACGCCCCCCGCGCCGTCCAGCAGGCATATCCAGTCGCCTGCCTGCAGGCGCAGCACGCGCTGCACCTGATGCGCCACAGGGTCAGGCAGCATGCGGGTCTCCAGCG
>Ga0272449_1004662_pt1 | contig 11062 bp, 10 predicted proteins | sample YNPCB0241_FD_198679 | JGI IMG/M metagenome (GOLD analysis project Ga0272449, IMG submission 198679) | Hot spring sediment microbial communities from Yellowstone National Park, WY, United States - YNP-CB-024-1 | ecosystem: Environmental > Aquatic > Thermal springs > Hot (42-90C) > Sediment...
CTGAGATTGCCATAACAAAAAAGGTACCGGTGATAATACAGCCAACGACTGTGTGTACAAATCGAGGCATTGTAGAGGGATTGAATACAGCCTCGAAAAAGTTGGTGATGACTGCCCGGTTCCCCTGAATCTCGAATCCGGCGGGTGTCTGCATCCAGGAGTTTGCAACTATGATCCAGAATGCCGAAAGGATACTCCCAAAAAGTACAAGGAATGTAGATATCAAATATAACCTTTTGGATACTTTTTCTCTACCAAATATCAATACTCCGAGGAAGGTAGATTCGAGGAAGAATGCAAAAATAGCCTCTGCAGCGAGTGGACCTCCGAAGATATCTCCTACGAATTCCGAATACTTGGACCAGTTCGTACCGAATTGAAACTCCATAATTATTCCAGTCGCAACACCAGCGGCGAATATGATAGAGAAGATTTTTATGAGAAATTTGGATATCTCTTTATAAATCTCATCTCCTTTTTTGTAATATAAGAATTCTATAACAGATATGACCATCGCCATACCTATGCTAATAGGTGGGAATAAGAAGTGAAATGCCGCAGTTAGGGCAAATTGAACTCTGGATAGCATTACTATATCCATAACACCTCCATTTCCAATATAATCAGATGTATATCATATGAAAAAGTTTCAATTTTTGGTTCATCTCCATTTTAGTTGCAAATTACAAGCCTATTTTTGTTTAACAGAGGATAGTACTTCCCTCTAATTTTTCTGAATGTATTTGTATATTTTTATATAGCATATCATGAAAAACTAAGTTAGTATTAACATCTAGCTGTTGATATGTGTTTGGACATTGTGAGACCTCCTTAGTAATTGGTCTTGGAATGTCCACCATATTTTATCTATTTTTGCAACTTTTTTTGGAGAAGAACCTATTATATATTAAAAATTATTTCTTGAAATAGATAAAAAAAAGTGTAAAATAGCTAATTATGAAGGCGATCATCAAATCTTTGGTGTTTTTCGGTTTTATATTAACTCTATTAACAATATTCAGTTGCTCAGAATCCACAAACGGATCCGCAACTGATGTCTTCTCCTGCCCTCCTGGAACCAAACCTTATGGTAAGAAGTGTCTTCCAATAGATGCAAGTTTGGCTGAAGATGTGGTTGAGGACAGAGAAGAGCCTGTCGATACAATCGAAGAGGTAATTGATAGCGAGGTCGAGGATGTGAATATTGAGGATGTGGAGGATATCAAAGAGACAGGTCCCGTAGATAAAGGGAATCCCAGGATCTGTACACCAAAAGAGAGAGTCTGTCAGAAGGGTGATCTGTACGAATGCAATGGGGATGGAACACAATATGTAATGATAGAATCCTGTCAGGTTAGATGCGATATCGTCGAGACAAATGACGCGGGTGTTGAGACTCGGTATTGTATTACGGGTTGCGAGGTTACGGGATGTGTAAAAGAGAAGGTAATATGTGAACCGCTCTCATATCACTGTTGTGGCGGAAAGTATATAGACCCCGATGGAAAGTGCGTAACAGACGATCTGTTACAGTGCAATGAACTCGGTACGAAATGGAGTACTATAGTAGAGAATTGCAAAGAGAAATATGGAACTTTTTGCTATATAGACCATTGTAAGGACCAGCCGCAACCAAAGTGTAATCCCGGTGAGTTAAAGTGTACGGATGGCAAGAATATCTATAAGTGTGCCTCTGATGGCTCGAAGTGGGAGCTCAAGGAGACCTGCCCTGTCTGTTGCACTGATAATCCAATCGCCTGCTCCAAAGGTACAGGTGTGGACAACGCCCCGTGTGAGACTGATTGTGATTGTGACCTCAACTTCAAGTGTGTTGGCTTCGGTTTCCCGATAAATAACAAGGTCTGTCGGCAGAAGTGCGGGCCTATTGGCAAAGACTGTCCATCGGGTTATACCTGTACATCGGGTTACTATTGCCAGCCAGAATAAAGGTATATCTTCTTCCCATTCCAAAATGATGGAATAACCTATGCCATATAAAATCAAGGTAAAGCCCTCCGATTTTGTGGTTGTCGAGAATGTATCACTGCCAATTTCAAAGAGGGGCAAATACTCTGTATATAGACTTACCAAGACAGACTTCAATACAGATGATGCAATAAGATTCGTCTCAAGAAGGTTTGGTATACCTAAAGAACTGATCTCCTATGGCGGGAGGAAGGACAGACACTCTATATCTGAACAGGTAATAACCATCGAAGGAAAGGACATAATAAATAGATTCGAGAGCAATGGAATAAAAGTAGAATTTCTCGGCTACTCCGATCAGAAGATGTCTCCGCGATTCATTCTCTCAAATACTTTCAAGATTACGATAAGGAATATCGAGCCCGAATCGAAAGATAGATTAGAAGGTGCAATCTCAGAGATAAGTGAGAGGGGATTTATCAATTACTTTGATGAACAGAGGTTCAGGGGCGTAAATGAGAGAGGGGAGTTCGTAGGCGAGAGAATATTAAAGAAGGAGTACAATGGGGCACTAAAGCTCATTATGACATATATCAGAGAGGACGACGACTCAGAGACAAAGAAGAGAAAGAAGGAGATATTTGAAAACTGGGGTGACTGGGGGAGGTGTCTTATGATATCGCAGACTGAATTCGAGAGGAGGGTATTCTTAAGGCTCATAAAGAAGAAGAGGGATTTTTTGAATATCCTGAGAGGTATTGACAAAGATGAGCTCTCTATGTACTTTTCGGTCTATCAGTCATTCATCTTCAACGAGGTAGTATCCCGACTCTTATTGAGTCTCTGCCCGACAGGCAGGACCTATAGATTCAAGGCTTTTGAACTCTATTTTCCTGACGAGATATCCGCTGACAAGTTAAATTATTTGAAAAATCTCCGAGTACCTCTCATCTCTCATAAGATGAAATATCCTGAAAAGGGCGTTTATGAGATATATCAGAAAATCCTCGAAGAGAGAGGGATTGGGCTTAATATGTTCAATCTCAGAAAGATCCGAAAGGCGTACTTCGGATCCTCAGAGAGAGATGTCATATCCCTTCCAGAGATGAGAGATCTGAAATGGGGAGAAGATGAGGTTTACAGAGGCAAAATTAAACTAATGCTCCAGTTTGAACTCAGGCCCGGCTCCTACGCAACAATGTTTATAAAGCAGATCTTCTTTGCCAGCGAATAGTTCAACAAACAAACACCATTGGTAATCCACCTGTGTTTATGATATAATATAATTGATTTATCAGGTTTCAAACGATGAGAGAAAAAACCCTTATAAGTTTCATAATCAAATTTATCATTTCAGGTAGATTGGTGTTTTTACTCTTACTGGTCAGTCATAATTTATTTGCAGATGTAATATCCCCTCCACATTTAAGATGTGAGATGGATATTGACAATATATATTGCATATTACACTATGAATATCGTTATAATGGATCCTGTTATCGTGATAAATTATGTAAACTATATGCCTGTCAATATGAAAGGGATGAAAATCCCAAAGAGATAAAGATTACATCTCTTGATTTCCGAAACAGGCAGGAGTGCCACGGCGGATATATACCTCCTGAAGGAGGAGAATGCGAATTCGGAATAGACTGTGTAGAAGAGGATACAATAATTGTTCCGTATGGCTGTTATTACCTAAAAAATAAATACTTAGGGCTATCCATCAATAAAGACTGTGTCAATTGCGATATGGGTAGCGAACCATATGAAGAGTTATATTCTCATCACTCCTGTGCTATACCGAAATATGATAAGTGTGTATATACTGATAATACATCTGAGAACACAGAGACTAAAGATGCAGGGTCGAGAGATAATAATGATGAATTTAAGATCGAACGCGGCTGTAATATTTTGAATCTGAGTCTTAATTCAAATGGCTATTCCCCTGATTTAATAATATTCCTATTTTTTGCATTATTCACCCTTTCGGGATTTATCCTCTATAGAAAGGGGTATTGAAGATAATAATCCCCACTGCATAGCTAACACTATTTGAGACCCCTGAAGATATGAGTGCCAGAGAAAGCCTTCTATCCTTACTGAATAAATAATATGTCAATGCCTCAATGGAAAATGCATAAACCTCACTTATGATGAGCCAGATATAGAGGCTTGCGAGCAGTTTTATGAGTATAAAATGAATCGTTGTATGAGTGAATGTATTGGATATTAGAGAGAGGATAAAGATTCTGAGGGTGTCTTTTCTGTAAATCAACAAAACAATCGGAACTTCTATAATAAGTGTGAGAAGATATGCTACGAGGTAGTCTCCATCCACGGGATGTTAAAGATCTGTGAGTTTATTGCCCAACTTCAAGCCTTCTGGTCCTTTTGCTGATAGTACTTTGCCGCCGCCTCGATTGCCTCGATTATCTGCTGATAGCCCGTGCATCTGCATAGATTTGGGGATATCGCCTTTCTTATCTCCTCCCGGGTTGGATTGGGGTTGTTCATAAGAAATGCGTGGGCAGTGAGTACCATACCCGGTGTGCAGAATCCACACTGAATCGCCCCATAATCCACGAACGCCTGCTGGATTGGAGAGAGGGTCCCATCGGGGTTCTCCATACCTTCTATTGTAATAATCTCCGAGCCATCGGGGATTTGAGAGATTAAGAGGTTGCAGGATTTGGTGGCCTTTCTGTTCAATATGATTGTACAACTGCCGCAGAACCCTTTTCCACATCCATTCTTTGTACCTGTGAGGTCGAGCACCTCTCTCAGATAGTACAGAAGAGTCGAACCATTGTACCTCTCTTCAATCTGATACTCCCTCTTGTTTATAACAAGCCTCTTCATAGCTATCACTCCTCTATCCTGATAGGTAGTCTTGTATATCTCCTCCCCGTCGCAGCATAGACTGCATTTGCGATAGCAGGTGCCATAAGTTCGTTTGTGGGCTCTCCAATCGATTTTGCAGAGGAGGGTGAGTTGGGGTCGGGATTCTCAATAATATATGCATATATCTCAGGCATATCAGTTGATCTCGGAATCCTGTATTTATTGAAGTTCAGACTGACTATCTTCCCGTTCTCGATCTTGACCTCCTCAAAGAGCCCATACCCTATCCCCATTGCCACTCCACCGTAGAACTGCCCAAGGAGTGTTCCTCTATTTATGGCTTTTCCGACATCGTGAGCCATATATGCATTGAGGAGTTTGATCTTGCCGCTCTTCCTGTTGACAGTGAGTTCTATCACCTGTGCCCCATACACCCAGGTAAAATATGCATTCCCTTGACCCGTGTGTTCATCCCAGCTCACATCCGGTGCCCTGAACTCCCCGAAGGCGTATGGGATTACTCTCTCCTCGAACATAATCTTCACTGCCTCATCGAAGTTAAGTTTGAGATTTCCTGCGAGGATAGAATCACCTTTGAATTCAATCTTATTCTTATCCACACCAAATCTCTTTGATATGACTGAACAGAATTTCTCCTTCAGGACCTTTACTGCATTGACTACAGCCCCACCACCCATAATAGTACCCCTGGAGGCAACGGTCGTCCCACCATCCGGTATATTAGAGGTGGAACTCATACGATACCTTATCCTCTCTCTCTTCACTCCCAGGTGCTCAGAGAGGATATTTATCATTGCAGACTCTGAGCCCTGACCGTTTTCGTGAACCGCAACCTCGAGAAGGATAGAGCCATCTGCCTGAACATTTATAATAGCTGAGTTGAAGTCCTTCCCCTCTGCGCCTAGGCTCACACCCCTGTAGCTCATAGCAAGGCCTATCCCATAAAGTTCATCAGTATCCGACCTTCCAAACGAGCACCTCTTATACTTATTCACAAAATCGGACTCCTGTAACACCTTATCGAGGACCTCCTCCATACTCACCTTGTGATTGTCGAGCCTCTGAGAGGTAATAGTCTCGTCTCCCTGTCTCAACATATTCTTCTTTCGAAATGAAATAATATCCATTCCACACTTATTCGCAGCCATCTCAATGAGTTGTTCTATACAAAAATTTATCTGAGGTGAGCCAAAACCGCGCATAGCACCGGTAAAGACATTATTGGTATAGACGCCGATTGTATCGCACCAGACATTGGGAACTTTGTAAGGGCCACAGCACTGGACAGTGGATCTCCAGGTAACCCATGGCGTCACTGAGCAGTATGCCCCGGCATCAGCAACTATCCTGACCTTTACTGCCTTTATCTCCCCGTCTTTTGTGATCCCCATCCTGTAATGGACTTTGTAAGGGTGCCTCTTGTAACTCTCTCTGATCGACCACTCCCGGTCATAGGTGATCTTGACAGGTCTACGGGTCAGTTTTGCAGCTAGGGCCGCTCTGGCACAGACGATAGCGGCGGTATCGTCCTTCCCACCAAACCCACCTCCCATAGGTATCGTCTTTATCTCAACATCCGATAGAGGCACTCCAAGAAGATTTGCTACAAATCTTCTGGTAGAGAAGGGATGCTGCATACTACCGTATATCTCAAATACCCCATCGAACCGCGGGACACAAACCGCAGACTCTGGCTCCAGATATGCATGCTCTACAAACTGGGTCTGAAAGTCCTGCTCTATTATATAATCCGATTCTGAAAACCCCCTTTCTATATCCCCTTTCCTGATTCTATGCTCATTTACTATGTTGCTGCCTCTCTCCTCGTGGATCAGAATTGCGCCCTCTTTCAATGCCTCTTCGGGATCCAATATTACAGGCAGAGCCTCGGCTTCGACTCTTACAAGTTTTTGAGCCTCGATCGCCGCCTCTCTCGACTCGGCTACAATCAGGGCTACAACATCTCCGTTGTACCTGATCTTATCATCTGCAAATATGTGATAGTCCTTTATGATCTGCCCGAACCTGTTGCTACCAGGTACATCTCTATGAGTGATTATTTTCACCACACCCTTTGCCTTTTCAGCAAGGGTTGTATCTATATTGATTATTCTGGCGTGGACATAGTCTGTATATACTGGGACTGCGTGCAACATATTATGAAATTTCAGATCATCTGCATACTTTGCCCTTCCTGTCACCTTTATGTATGCATCATTTCTGAAGACCTTTGTCTCTGACATTGAGGCACCTTCCTTCAAAAGTGGTATTTATGAAATCACCTTCTTTAACAAAACACCCATTTATTATAACATAATCGAAGAGCAATTTTGAATAAAATCCTTCATATGGATTGTATGTATCAGACAGTGAAGGTAAGACCTGTAAAGGGTCTCTCCCCTCCGAAAGAATAACGATATCGGCGTCTGAGCCCTCCTCTATGACACCTTTTTTCGGATAGAGATTCATAATCCTCGCTGGATTCTCTGAGATAAGCCTTACAAGAGAGATCAACCTCTCTTCCCGATCTCCATCAAGTATAGAATAGATAATATGAGGCAATGCCCCGAGCCCAGCGAGCCCATTCGGGACGAGTCTGAGCCTGTTCTTATTCTCATCCTTGTCCTTTTTGAAGAATGGGGCGTGATCTGTTGCAACTATATCAAACAATCCGCTCTTGAGTGCCCTCTGCATCTCAGATGCATTACTTGAACTCCTCAGTGGAGGCGTGCAGAAATATCTGTGTCCATCAGCACCCTTCAATAGATCATCACTCAGAAGAAGATATTGAGGACAGGTCTCCAAAGAAATCTCGATATGTTTTTTATGTGTTTCGACGAGCTTTGCACCTTCGATCGTCGAGCAGTGTACTATATGAAATCTTGCGTCTGTCCTCTTTGCTATATCGATAATCTTTTCGATGGCGGTTACCTCTGCCTCAACAGGTCTTAAGAGGGCGTGATCTAAAAAAGACTGATAGTCAAGGCAGTAATTCTTCTCCAAAACTGACTCATCCTCACAATGCACCAGAAAGACGGTCTTATCTCTTTTGATGAGATTTACAATTCTCTCAATCTCTTCGTACGAGAGAAATATCCCGGCATTTTTATATGTGGTGTAGAATTTGAAGCTCGAAAACCCTGAATCTATCAAATCTTTTATATAATCAATCTCCCTAACCCCAAATCTTACTGGCGTGAGATGAAAACCATAATTTACAATGGATCTCCTCCCCTTTTGTAAAAACTCCTCTACCCTCTCTCTTAAGCTTCTATTTTCAGTCTCAGTTATAAAGGTAAAAATAGAGGTAATACCATTCTTTAAGGCAACTGTACTCCCCGATAGAAAGTCATCAGAGAGGGGGTATCTCCCAATAAAATCATCAAGATGGGTATGAACATCAATAAGCCCTGGAATTACATACTTATTCTCAGCATCTATAACCCTTTCACCTGGCTCCTCTGAAATAGTAGTATCTATTCTGGTTATAATACCAGCCTCCACCTTTATGCACCCCTCCACAAATCTTCCAGATCTCAGAATCTTTCCATTTCGTATTATCAATTCTGCATCTCCCTCTTTATAACATTTATCATCGCCTTCAGATTGACAACAAACGCCCCCTTTGGCTGAAGGGATGCCATATCTACATAGAACTTATTGACAAGTCTATCCACCATCTGCTCCTCGCTCATTCCCTCCTTTACCATATTTACTACCTCATCTCTGAATGTCACCGCCCCCTTTTTTGAGAGTTCAAAGAATCTCCTGATATGCTCGCCACCCACGAGCATCCCGTGGTGAGGGAGTCCCAGCATCTCAATATTCAGGGAGGAGAGTTTATCCAGCGACCGCATATATTCGTGGTAATTGGAGAGATAGTTTGCAAGGACCATACCCTCCCCCGCATAAGCACCTACAGACTCGCCAGCAAAAAGGGCCTTATCGAGCCTCATATAAAAAGCCACCGAACACCTCGTATGTCCCGGCGTTTCAAACACCTCTATCTCCACACCTTCACCAAGGTCTATGACATCCCCCTCTTTTACTATCATATCCACAGTCATCAGTTCCTTTGAGATGGAGATATCCTCTCCTTTATAGTGTTTCTGAAACTCAATGGAGTCCTCCACCTCCTTTGAGAGTATGTTCATAAACTTTATCGCCTCGTCTTTCTGAAGTATCTCTGCAGCCCTCTTTGAGGCTATAACTCTGAGATGGGGGATTTTCCTTCTCAAATACGAAAGTCCCCCACAGTGATCATAGTGAGAGTGAGTAAGGAGGACATATCTGAGTCTTTCTGGCTCCTTCAATGCCTCTGTAATGGCAGAATAGAGAGCGGGCGCAGTGGCAGGGACGCCGGTATCCACGAGGGCATAGTCCCTCCCCATAATTATAAAACCCGGTAAAAATCCTGCAAATGAGAGATAAATTCTGCTATTTATCTTACCTCTATTTGAGATGAGCATAAAACCTCCTCAATCCTCCCAAAAAGACGGTTCGAGTTCCCTGGATACTCTATATGGTTTAAACGGCTTGATTTTCATAGCGATATCGGGTCTATTGGTAATTATACCATCCACCCCGACTCTCATCATCTCTTTTATATCCGATCTCCTGTCCACTGTCCAGGTATAGACCTTGAGTCCCCACTCCCTGTAGTGCATCATCATAAAATCATTCAGTAGTAAAAAGTGGGGATTTACAGATTCACCCCCTAAAAATGAAGATATGAGTGTCCCCAGTTCCTTATAAAAGGCGTCTTTATCAAACAAGAATCCAACCCTCGCCCTCTTCTCAAGCCTCTTAATTATCCCGAGGCTTATAGGATTGAAGGAGGAGAAAAGGACCTTTTCGAGTATCCCTTTATCTTTCACAATCTTAAGGACCTTTTCCTCCAAAAGACCCGAGAACCTCCCATCTATCTTGAGCTCAATATTTATAATCTTCAAATCTCTCACCACATCAAGTACACAGGATAGTCTCGGTATCTTATTATCTGTAAGCATCTGCAATCTCACATACGGTATGTCTCTTACAGCCTCGTCTATCTCGAAAATCCTCTTGAGTGTTTCATCGTGGAAGACCACCACCTCATTGTCGAGGGTCAGCCTCACATCGAATTCAACACCATCACAACCCAACCTCACTGCCTTCTCAAAGGCAGGGATCGTATTCTCAAGAGCGGCGTAACTGGCACCCCTGTGGGCAATAATAAGTGGTCTCATCTCCTCTTCTTCTCTATCTCCCCTCGCATTGGCACAAACACTACAGGGATCAAAGACTCCTTTTTTACCCCATTCTCAGTTTTTGTAATCAATACAAGTTCCTGAAAGGTGTCACCAACTGGCGATATCAGCCTTCCTCCAGTCTTGAGTTGCATAATAAGTGTCTCCGGTATCTCGGGAGGGGCTGCTGTTATTATTATGGCATCAAAGGGAGCGTAATCCTTCCAGCCAAAGTATCCATCACCTACCTTAAATTTAATATTCCTGTACCCGAGGGATGTAAGGACCCCTTCCGCCCTCTTTGAAAGGGACTCTATTATCTCAATCGTATATACCTCTCTTGCTATCTCCGCAAGTATAGCCGCCTGATAACCCGAGCCAGTACCTATCTCGAGGACCTTTTCATCCCCTTTCAGAGCGAGCTTTTCAGTCATATATGCCACAATATAAGGTTGTGAGATGGTCTGGCCCTCTCCGATTGGCAGGGGACCATCATCGTATGCCCTGTTTCGTATATTCTCCGGTACAAACCTCTCCCTTGGCACCTTGAGCATAGCCCTTATCACATTCGGATCCTCTATCCCTCGCCGTTTGATTTGAAACTCCACCATCTCTTTTCTTAACCTGGTATACTCCTCTTCCATATCCTTTCCCTTTTCGGGCTTGAATTCAGCCCTGCAAGTCATTACATATAACATCATAAAGATTATTAAAAGCGGAAAATTACGAGTTGATAACCTCATACACATTTCCCTCCTATCAAGAAATGTACTCTACAAAGGCTCCATAAAAATTGAGTAATACAGCAGACATTACCGAATCAATAAGTCAGAGGATTTAAACTTCGGATAGACAATACCTCTTGCTATAGATATTAATGTATTTTAAAGTTCTTTGCAAGTCATTATAAATTTCCCCTATTTTGCCGTTAGAAATGACATAAAAATGTAATGCCTCCTCTTGAATTTTTGTTTTATAGGTGATATTACTCTTCACCTGTTAAGTGAATCCAAAAGGAGGCACATATGCCACTAACACAA
>Ga0272449_1004663_pt1 | contig 11058 bp, 9 predicted proteins | sample YNPCB0241_FD_198679 | JGI IMG/M metagenome (GOLD analysis project Ga0272449, IMG submission 198679) | Hot spring sediment microbial communities from Yellowstone National Park, WY, United States - YNP-CB-024-1 | ecosystem: Environmental > Aquatic > Thermal springs > Hot (42-90C) > Sediment...
CGAACGGCCAAACATTATCACCATCGCCCCCCGCGTTGTAGGTCAGCAGCGAAATGCTGTTGACGCCAGCGGCGGCCAAGTAGTTGAGCGCACCGATCAGACCCTTTCCGCGGTCGCCCTTCCAAACGGGGTCGCCCGCCCGCCAATCTTGAATGTGGGGGGCATAGGTCTTGAGCGGCGCGTTGGACTTGCGGGCCTGGGTGCCGTCGAACTCCGAGTACGCCAAAAGGGTCTCGGGCGAGTCTGTGCCGGTTTTCAAAAACCACTGACCGCTAGCGCTAAACCTCCGATAGCGTGCCCCCGGCACCACCACGAGGCGACCGCGATCCCATGCCGAGGTCGCTTTGGAGGTCGCTTCCACCGTGAATTCGCCGGTCGCGCCATGGATGGGCGGAATCGGTCGGCCCGCTTCGCCGCTGGTGGCCACGTGGGAGCCGGCGACGAACTCGGCGGACCACCGCCAGAGCCCAGGAAGGTTCGGCACAAAGTGCACACGCCACCGGTCCCCTTCGGTGGCGGATGTCTCTGCGGCTCGGCCATCGGCAGCGAAATATCCAGGCACCACGATCATGGGCCCTTGATCATGTTGGAATGTGACCTTCAGGCGGTAGTCTGTAAACGGATTGGGAGTCGAGTCGGTCTCCCGTGCATGTGGACCGCGAAATGTCAACGTCACCGGGTGCCACACCAGACGGTCCCCCTCCAGTTGGACGAATTCGTCGGCTGCCTGTATCGCCAAGGCACTCAGCGCTCCGAGGAGACTCCATCGACCCGCGTGTCCGACCCGAATCATCCGATAGCTCCTTTCCGATGTAGAGTTTCGCAGGCTCGGCCATCATATTCAGCCACACTTCCGGGGGCAAGTACCAGCGCTCGGCGCGTCTTGCCACAAAGGCGGGAATGAGTTTTCAGCCGGAGGCAGAGCCGATAAGCTATCCCCGTGCGCTCGTGGCTGGCCATGGTACTGACCATCGCAGGGTTGACCTACCGCGAATTGTCGCGCCACACGATGACGTTCCTGCTCGCGGTCAGCACCGTCGGTGGGTGCGCGTTGCTGCCCTTGATCACGACTCACACCTTGCACGAAGGGGATCGAATCATCGCAGACAACGCGCTGGCACTGCATTTTTTTGCCGGCATGCTGCTGGCCGGCATGGCGGCCTGCCACACGATGAACGGCGACATACGCCGTGGCACAGCGGCCATGGTGCTGACCAAGCCCGTCGCCCGGGCGCAGTTTCTGCTGGGCAAGTTCCTGGGGCTTGCGATGACCCTTGCGGTATTTTCCGCCATCCTAACCCCTGCCACCGTCCTCGCCGCACGCGTGCTGGCCGTGCCATTCTTCTGGGACTGGTCCGTGGAAGTCCCCTTCTTGCTCGCGATTTTTGTCGCGCTACTGGTGGCCGCGTTGGCGAACTACTTCCTGCGCACATCGTTTCACGCCGTGGCATTCCACTCCCTGCTAGTTACGGTCTTGCTGGCGTTCTGGCGTGCCGGTTGGCTGCCGCGCGAGGGAATCGCGCCGGAACGGTTCGGCGCATTTTTCCTCGCGCCAATGTTCGGAGCGAACCTTTTGATTTTCATGGCCTTGGCGGTCCTCGGCGCCATGGCATTAGCCTTGTCCATCCGGCTCCCATTGATTCCGACGGTGGTCGTGCTCAGCACGTTGTTTCTCGCCGGGCTGGCCTCTGACCATCTCGTGGGACGGTTCCGACATAAGCAAGTCTGGGCGAGGCTGCTGTACTACCTCTTGCCCAACTGGCAGCAGTTTTGGGCCGGCGACGCGGTCACGATGGACGTAGCCATCCCCGCGGCGTACTTGGCTCGAGTGGCCGCGTACGCCGCGGTGTACACTCTCGGCGTACTGGCGCTCGCGATGGCCGCGTTGGACGTGGCGGAGTTGAAGGCAGGATGACCCCGCGGATCGAACGGACCGCTTGGGTGGCCGCGATCGTCGCGCTGGCGCTGTCCTTGGCGACGCTCGGCCGACCGGACGGGCGGATTCCGTCCAACCAATGGGGCGCCTGGCTATACGCCTGGGCCGCCGCCATCGCCTCCATCGTGGCCGTGCGCGCCTACCTGCACCGACGGGCCGCGGAAGAAACTGAGGAGGTCCGCCGACTGGCAGAACGCTCGAGCACTGGACTGTTCACCCCCCCAACGGACACGGCGGAGCTGGGTGGGATTGTGCGCACCTACCGAGCTATGGAGCGATGGTGGATCCCGGCCGTTGCGCCGGTGTCCGGGACCGTGTTGCTTGCGCTGGCGTGGCGTGGCCTGGCCATCGCGCCCGCTGCGTCCGAGGAGGCCGGGGCCTCGCCACCGTACATCGCCGTTCACGCGGCGGGGCTGGTGATCGCCATCTTGGTGGCCCGGTTCATCTCCGTGCTCGCTCGCGCTCCCGACGCGGCGATCGTGCGGCCCGCGGGCACGGCACTCGCGGCGGCGGCCACCGCTTCCGGATTGGCACTGATCGGCGAGCTCGGCGTTCGGGCAGGGCTGCCAGCGTTGCGTGGGTGGATGGGCCAGGCCCTTCGAGTGTGGGCAGGATTCCTCGGCGCTGAGCAATGGGCGTGGTTCCTTCTTGCCTTGTACCAGCCATCCGCTCCCGAGCCATGGCCCGCCCCGTTCGAAAGTCGCTTCGTGCGGCGGCTCTATGACCCCTCCTCGTGGCTTCGTTCGGCCGCGGATTCTTTGGACTATCAATTCGGATTCCAGGTGTCCCGCACGTGGTTGGTTCGGTTTCTCTCGCGTGCGGTCGTGCCATTCGGCGGCCTGCAACTGTTGGTCATCTGGGCGTGCACGACGATGTGCGTGCTGGGCCCCGAGGAGGAGGGTATCCGAGAGCGGTGGGGACGCCCGCTGACGTCTCCAGACCAGCCGACGCTCGGCCCAGGCTGGCATTGGACCTGGCCATGGCCAATCGAACGGATCCGTCGCGCGCCGGCGCGCCGCGTGCATCGCTTCTCCGTCGGCTTCCAAGGCCCCGACGAGGTCTTGGCGGAAGCCCTTTGGACTCGCCCCCACCGCGCCGACGAAACTCGCTGGCTGACCCCCGTGCGGTCGGAGCCACGCACCGACTTACTTGGCGCAGTGCCGGTCAACTTCGTCAGCGTCGCGGTGCCCGTCGAATATATGGTGACGAACTTGTACGACTTCCTCTACACATCCGCCGACACGCCCGCGGCGCTGCGCGTACTCGCAGAACGGGCGCTGGTCACCGAACTGGCCACGCGGGACCTGCTCGAAGTGTTGGGCGCCGGTCCCACCACCCTGGCTTCGCGGATCCGCGAACGCATCGAGGCGGCGATCCATGAACAGCGCCTGGGCGTGGCGATCCGTTTCGTCGGACTGCAAGGGATCCACCCGCCGACCGCGGTGGGCGATGCGTTCGAAGCGGTCATCGGCGCGGCCGAGGAGCGCGAGGCCAACGTATTGAACGCGCGAGTGTACGCGACGCAAACCTGGTGGCAGGCGGAGTCGTCGGCTTACGCCCGCCGCTACCAGGCCGAGGCCGCTCGCGAACGACAACGGCAGGTGTCCACGGCGGCCGCACACCGCTTCATGGTCCGCGACGCCGTGGCCCGCCAAAGTCCTACGGTCTACCCCGCCTTGGCGGAACTCGAAACCCTGCGGGCCGCGTTGTCGAAACCCCGCCTCTACATCCTGGCCACCGAGGCGTCGCGTGAGACCATCCACGTCAACCTCGAGCCGCGAGCCTCGTCGCTCTGGTGGGACGTGCGCGAACTCACCGCGGCGACCACTGGCGCGGTGCAACGCGGCACATCGCCGGAGGTCTCCCCATGAGCCACGAAGCCACTCCTTCCCGCACGTCGCTCGGCCCGCTCCTCTTCGGCGTGGTCGTCGCCGTGGTGCTGGTGTCCGGCCTGTTCCTCACGACGGTGTCCGAGGGCGAAGTCGCGGTGGTGACGACCCTGGGACGCCCGCGAGCCACGTGGACGACTCCAGGGTTATACGCGCACGCGCCTTGGCCGATTCAAACCGTCTACCGATTCGATCGGCGCATGCAGCTGTTCGAAACCGGGTTGGAGCAAACGCTCACGCGCGATGGCCGACCGGTGGTCGTGGCGCTGTTCGCGCAGTGGCGGATCGCAGACGCCATTCGCTTCCTTGAACGCGTCGGCACGCCCGACATCGCACGGCGAAACCTCAATGGCTTGCTCGGCCACTGGCGCAACGCGGTGTTCGGACGCTACGCCTTCGACACATTGATCAACACCGACACGAACCGGTGGCAACTGCCCGCGCTGGAAGAAGAACTGGCCAGAGCCGTCCGTGCGGAAGCGCTGGAGCGCTATGGCATCGAAGTGGCTGCGGTGGGTATCCGCGTACTGACGCTACCCCCAGGAATCACTGAGAAAGTGTACCAACGCATGCGCGCGGAGCGCCAGGTCATTGCGGAAGCTTATCGCGCCCAGGGCGAGGCGGAAGCCGCGCGCATCCGAGCCGAAGCCAACAGCCTGCGTGACTGTAAACTCGCCGAGGCCGAAGCCACCGCGCTGCGACTGCGCGCCGAAGGCGACGCCGCCGCCGCAGAGGCCTACGCGGTGTTCGAACGAAATCCGGATCTGGCCCTGTTCTTGCGCAAACTCGACGTTCTTGAAGAAACGATCGGGCGACGGACCACGCTGGTGTTGGGATTGGATTCACCGCCGTTCGACTTACTGCGCGGTGGCGTGGTGCTAACCAATCCGGTGGCCCCCGCCGTCCACGCGCCCCGAGGCACGGAACCAAGGTAAGATGATCCCCACGGAGTTTCCATCGCCAGTCGCGACCGCTTGGGCCGCGACGCTAGAGCTCGCGGCCAGGATCCTCCGCTGGGCCTTGTGGCTCCTGCTGCCGGCTTATCTGCTTTCAGGTGTCCACATCATCGGACCTCACGAGCAAGCGCTGGTCACGTGGTTCGGCCGGCTTCGACCCGGGCCGCCGTGGGGTCCCGGATTCCATTGGACACTGCCCCGTCCGTTTGCGCGGGTGATTCGAATGGAGACCGCACGGCTGAGTTCCATCACGATCGGTTCACCCGCTCGACCCGCGGGCACATCCCCGAACTTGGGGTCAGAGGAAGACTGGCGCATCGCGCATGTGACGGGCAACGCGAACTTAATCCGAGGTCGGTGGGTGGTGCGGTACCGGATCAACGACCTGGCCGCTTGGCAATTCGCCCATCGCGACCCGATCGCCACGCTTTCCAACGAGGCCCATCGCGCGGTTCTTCTGGCCGTGATCCGCACACCGGTGGACGATGTGTTATTTGGTGCGGAGATGTTGCGCGATCCGATCGAAGCAGCGTTGCGCCAGCGGTGCGAGGAACTGGGGCTTGGAGCGCAGATCGTACGCGTGGAAGCCGTGGAGCTGGCGCCACCGGCAGCGGTGGGCGACGCGTTTGTCGACGTGATCACGGCCAACCAAGAGCGGAACGCGCGGGTGGATGAGGCACGCCAGTACGCCACGCGGGTCCTCGCGGACGCCGAAGCCGAGGCCGCTCGAATCGTTTCCTCCGCCCGCGTGTGGCGCGACCGCCACGTGGCGGCCGCGGCGGCCGCCGCCGAGTACGTGCGCAAGCTCGAGCCGCGCGACCGTGTGGACCCCTACAGCGTGCGCTCGGTACTCTGGCAAGATGTGGTGCGGCGGGCGTTACGACAAGCCGGCGAGATCTACGTGGTCCGCCGCGATGCCGGTGACCAAGAGGTTCGCGTGTGGTTGGGCCCGGAACCCGGGCCGATGAACCGCGATGCAAACGTCCCATAGATCCCACATCTCCGATCGTGACGTACGTCGCCCGGCAGAACGGCTACTGGGATGGGTGCTTTTCGCGTCCACGCTGCTCGTGGCGAGCTACTGGCTGAGCTGGGTTCAGCCGGCCAACCGCACGGTCGCGGACCTCGCCGCCCTGGCGGGAGCTGTCCTGCTGGCCCTGCCCATCTTCTACAACGCCGCGCGCGACCTGCGCGAAGGGCAGGTCCACATGGACGAGCTAGTTGCGCTGGCGGTCTTAGCCGCCTTGGCCCATGGCGATCCGCGTAGCGCAGGCGTGATCGCTCTCCTCATGCTGATCTCCAGCGTGATCGAGCGACAAACCGCCGCCGGCGCGCACCGCGCGATCGAGGCGCTCGTTCGGTTGACGCCGTCGGTCGGGCGGCGCCTAGATCCCGACGGCCGCGAGGTGGACGTACCTGCGCACGAACTCCGGCCCGGCGAACGAATTCGACTCCGGCCCGGCGACGTGGTGCCCGCCGACGCGCGAATCGTCCGCGGAACCACGACGCTCAACGAAGCCACCATCACCGGAGAATCCCTGCCCCAGGACAAAGGGCCGGGGGACGAAATCTTTGCCGGCACGGTGAACCTCACCGGCGTGATCGAGGCCGAGGTTCTGCGCACCGGCGAGGACACCACGCTCGGGCGAGTCCGCGCATTGATCCTCGAAGCCGAGCAGACGCGTCTGCCGTTCACGCGACAAATGGACCGCTACGCGCAGTATTACACGCCCATGGTCGTGGGACTGGCGGCGCTGTTGTGGTTCTTCACGGACGACTGGAACCGCGTGGTGGCCGTGTTGGTGGTCGCGTGTCCCTGCGCGCTGATCTTGGCCACTCCGAGCGCGATGGTGGCGGCCCTGGCCGCCGCCGCCCGCGCGGGAATCCTGGTCAAGAATGTGGCGGATCTCGAAGCTGTGGGCCAGATCAGCGCGGTGGTGTTCGACAAGACCGGCACGCTGACCCTGGGTGAGTTGTCGGTCGTTCGCTTGGCCCCGGTGGGGGATTTGCCACCCTCGCGCTTGCTCGGCCTGGCGGCCTCTGCAGAACGCTACAGTCACCATCCGGCGGCCGTGGCGATGGTGCGCCTGGCTCAAGCGACTGACGTGGAACTCTTCGAGCCAGCAGACGTTCGCGACGAAGCGGGCATGGGGGTGTCTGCACGTGTCGGCCCCGATGCCGTGGTCTGCGGCCGCGCGGAGTGGCTGGCCCGCTGCGGGGTCCAAGTGCCGACCGAGCTGGCGGAACCGAATGGCGTGGGGCATCTCAGCACGGTGCACGTGGCGATCAACGGACGCTATGCAGGGTGGATCGGGCTGAGCGATCGGCTACGGCCGATGGCAGCCGAAGCCGTTCAGCAGCTCCACCAGCAGGGCGTGCACTGGGTGGGCATGATCACCGGCGATCGTGCCACGGTGGCACGAGCCATCGGAGCGGAAGCCGGCTGCGATGAAGTGCGCGCGGAATGCCTGCCCCAAGCAAAGGCTGAGTACGTCCACGAGCTGCGCCGACGCGGTCATCGTGTGATGGTCGTGGGCGACGGGGTCAACGACGTGCCCGCATTGGCCGCCGGTGACATCGGCGTGGCCCTCGGCGCCGCCGGCAGTGATGTGGCGCTGAAAACGGCCACCGTCGCGCTGATGAGCGACGACCTGTTGCGCGTGCCCTACCTGGTCCGGCTTTCGCGCGCCTCGATGCGCATTGTGCATCAAAACCTCGCCATGGCCGGGCTATTCATCGGTGGCGGGTTGTATCTTTCCGGGTCGGGCGAGCTCACTCCGATCGCGGCCGCCATTCTTCACAACCTTGGCTCGCTCATGGTCATCTTCAACAGCGGCCGACTACTTCGAATCATGGAAACGTTCCTGCGCCCCACCGCCCCCGGCTCAGCCACTCGTGGCTAGATCCGACACCTTCGCCCAAGCCAGCCCCACGACCCCCGGGGCCCGTATGCCACCGGCGAACACCTGTCCCACGGCGAGCCCCACGCGGATCCGATTCCCTCTCGCACCATGGGCCTCCTGACCTTCCGTGAGTTCACGGCCACGTGGACGGAGCCTCACAGCGGCAGGTTTCCGGTGCCGTCGGGACCGACGGGCCCCGCGGGCGAACCGTTGCTCCAGCCTCCGAGGGTTGACGGCTGTAATACGCTGTATTACATTGTGAATGGTGTCGGGCCATGCGCTGGAAGTTACGGCGGCGCCCGAGCGAAGGAGATTGGCCATGAGTCGAGTCCGCGCCTCCCCAGTCACGATTACGTTTCGCGCCGAACGAGCCCTGGCGGAGATCTTAGAGGCCATGGACAACCGTTCCGATTTCATCCGCAGCGCAGTGCTGCAAGCGCTGCAGCACACTTGCCCTCTGTGTGGAGGCCGCGGCGTTCTCACACCCCATCAACGGCGCCACTGGGGCCAGTTTCAACGCACGCACCGGGTGGTGCGTTGCCGAACTTGCCGCGCGACCCACCTGATCTGCGCCGCGCAACACCCCGAACCACATGAGGCACCGGCCACGAAACCATTCATACAGAAGCGAATGTCCCGAGGCAGCGCAACAGCCCAATGATCACCGATCGCCCATCCTCGGCTCCGCGAGTCTCGCACCGCGGACGGCTCGTCGTCGGCCTGTGGATCGCGGGCCTTTGTGCCGGGACGTTGGCCGAGGCGCTCGGCGCCCCACTGAACGTGGTGACGACCATTTTTCCTCTCTACGACTGGGTCCGGGTAGTGGGCGGCACCAACGTCCAGGTCACCCAACTGCTCCCGCCCGGCGTCGAAGCTCACACCTATGCGCCGAGCCCGAGTGATCTGAGGAAAATCGAGCGCGCTCATCTCTTTGTCTACATCGCACCCACCCTGGAGCCGTGGGCCGAACGGCTGGGACAAGGACGATGCCGGCTGTGGGCCGCCATTTCAGCCATTTCGCCGACCACATGGCCCGCCCACGCACGCTCGGCAGGTTCCGTGAAGCCCCACCACGATCGGGATGCCGCGGACTTGGCTCAAGCATCCAAGGCACAGCGCGCAGCGGCCGAACGCGTACGCGAACGCGAGCACGAGCACAATCGCGGAAGGACTGAGGCCGAACATGCGCACGATCCCACATGTGATCACGATCACTCGGAGGGCGAGGACCCGCATATTTGGGTGGATCCGCTAATCGCGGCCGACGTCGTCCGCGGCCTGGCGCGAGAACTCGCCCAGCTGGACCCCGAGCATCGCGAGGACTATTCGGCTCGCGCAGAGGACTATGTGAAACAGCTCCTCGCGTTGCACGAGGACTTCGCGGCCTTCGTTCGCTCGCTACGCTCGCGCACCATCCTCTATGCGGGCCATCGCGCGTTCGACCTCTTTGGAGCTCGATATGGGGTCGAATTCGTCACGCCGTACCGCGGGTTTTCCCCTGAAGTGCCGCCCACGCCGGTCGCGATCGCCACCCTGATCGAGCGGATGCGGAGGGAATCCATTCGGGTGATCTTCACCGAAGAGATCGTCGAGCCCCGCGTGGCGAGGGTCTTGGTAGAACAAACCGGTGCCCGTATCGAACGACTCCATACATTGCACAATCGCACCCCCGAAGAAGTGCGCCGCGACGAAACCTACTTGAGTTTGCACCGACGAAACCTGGCCGTCCTGAACGCCGCGCTGAGGCCCGATGCCTCAAGTTCCCCATGAATTCCGATGTCCCCATCATCCGCGCCGTGGACTTGACCGTCGAGTTGGATGGCACCTTGGCGTTGGACTCGGTCACTCTGGCTGTGCCGCGCGGAGACTATGTGGCGCTGGTGGGCCCGAACGGCTCGGGCAAAACCACCCTCCTGCGCGCCATCCTAGGTCTCGTGCGTCCGACTGCCGGGCACGTCGAGGTGGGCGGGGTCCCGGCCGAACGTACCGCGCCAGTGGTTCGCATTGGGTACGTTCCGCAAGCGGACCGACTCCCCATGCCGCGCTTCCCAGCGACGGTCGAGGAGATCGTCGCCACGGGCCTGCCGCGCTTCCTCCGGGCCAGCGACACCCGCGATTCCGTGCGTTCGGCACTCGATCAAGTGGGCTTGGCCGGTCTGGCGCAGACGCCTATCGGCTCGCTTTCCGGGGGCCAGCGCCAACGCGTCATGCTGGCGAGAGCGCTGGTCGGTACCCCGGAACTGCTACTACTCGACGAGCCTGCGACGGCGCTCGATCCAGCCTTTCGGCAGCGCTTCTACGATCTTTTGGCTGAGCTTCACCGCACCCAGGCCACCACGATCCTGCTCGTGTCGCACGACCTGGGGAGCGTGGGCCAATATGCGCGGCGGCTGGTTTACCTTGAACAACGCGTGCGGTTCGATGGCACGTTCGAAGAATTTTGCCGGTCGCCAGAGATGACCGCGCTGTTCGGGGAATTCCAACAGCATCTCATTTGCCACCAACACGATGCACGCCCCGTCTGACATGTGGAACCTGCTGTCCCACGCGTTCGTCCAGCGCGCTTGGCTGGGCGGCCTCGCGATCGGCGCAGCCTGCGGCGTGCTCGGCATGCTGCTGTACTTGCGCCGGTCGGTGCTCGTGGGCGAAGGGCTGGGCCACTTCAGCTTCGGTTCCGTGGGGCTGGCATTGCTACTGGGGTGGCCACCGCTGGCGGTCGCCCTGCCGTTGTCGGTACTCGCGTCGCTTCTTGTGCTCAAGCTTGCCCGCGCCACGCATGGCGCCGGCGATGCGGCCGTGGGCATGGTGGCCACCGTCGGCCTCGCGCTGGGCGTGCTCCTGGCGAGCATTGGCGGCGGCTACCGCATCGACATTTTCGCCTACCTCTTCGGCGACATCCTGGCGATCCAAACAGGCGAAGTTTGGGCCGCATGGGCCGTCGCGGCACTGGTGACTGTGATGGTGTTCCGACAACCCATGGACTGGCTCGCGTGGGCCTTCGATCCCGGTCACGCACAAGCGACCGGCCGGCCCATCGAGCGGCTGGACAAACTCCTCGCGGTCCTTACGGCCGTAACAGTCGTATTGGGTTTGCGGCTGGTCGGCAGCCTGCTGGTGGCCAGTCTCTTGGTATTTCCACCGGCGACTGCCCTGTGGATCACCACAGCATTCCGCCGAGCGATCGTCACCTCCGCCGTCGTGGCAATGGCAGCCGTGACCCTCGGACTCGGTGTTTCCTTATGGACCGATGTTCCCACCAGCGCCGCGATCGTGTTGGCGCAAGCGGCTCTGCACGTGGGCACGTGGTTCGTTCGTCGGATGCGGTGACCCTCGGGCGGGGATCGCGCGCCGCGAAAACACCCGCCACACGACGC
>Ga0272449_1004666_pt1 | contig 11052 bp, 7 predicted proteins | sample YNPCB0241_FD_198679 | JGI IMG/M metagenome (GOLD analysis project Ga0272449, IMG submission 198679) | Hot spring sediment microbial communities from Yellowstone National Park, WY, United States - YNP-CB-024-1 | ecosystem: Environmental > Aquatic > Thermal springs > Hot (42-90C) > Sediment...
TTGAAGGTTATATGCGCTTTGGCCCATATAAACGCCAACTATGTTTGTGTCCGATGTGCCTGTGTTCCTCACAGTAACTGTTACATTTTTGTTGTCGTGGAAATATACGTTCTCGATTTTTATCATTACGCCTGCCTGTTCTCCTGCACTATGCATGTATATCATTATCCATGCGTAGGTGACGACTATGGCTGCTACGGCTATTACTATTAGCAGGAGGGTTGCGAGGATTGGGGATATACCCCGCCTAGATTTTAAGAGAGTTTTGGTTTTCATAGTGTTTGCACCTTCTGCTAGTTTATGAAATTTGAGGAATACTTATTTAACTTGTATGAACTTTCAATGTGGATTTCAAGTAAGTTTGGCATTAGGCGATTACCTCCACTTTCGGCGGATGCTCGACAATAACCCACAAGCCAACCCCAGCCTTGTAGATAAAGTCTGTGTTTTGCTGTATGGTTACAACAGCACCAACAAATGTGATTTCAAGAGGGTACCTGAAGGAAACTGACTGAAGCTTGACAGGAGAAACCTCGATAACATTCTTAATTTGTACTTCCACTTGCACTTCATACAGCCGCTGATCTGCAGAATTGCTCTTGCTTACCAGCTTCACGTATCTGCCTTGAGCTTGGAAAGCTCCACTGTAAACCCAGCCGTCGCCAGCAACTGAGCCGCTCCAGACGGCTGAACCCCAGTTTGAAGGATTATCGCTGACGTAAACTTCTATGTCCGCTGTGCCTCCCCAATCATAAGTGCTGCCGCTCGGCTGGTAAATCCCTATCCTTGAAACGCTCATTGAGGCGCCTAAATCATAGATTACCCAGTGGAGGCATTGGGCGGTATGCTGCCAGTAAGTCGAAAGACTGCCATCTATGGAACGAGTGGCAGTACCGGCACACCTATCGTATACTGAAATTGGCGTTAGCAGTCTTCTAAATGCGGTTACGTTCAGGATTCCTGCGTTGAAGAAGTAAAGTTTCATATTTTCTAGGGTGGTGAACATTACTCCTGCGCCAGTGCTGCTTGTATAATTGTATTGGGTCCAATGGTGTTGCCACCTCCCATCCGAGAAATTGTAGAAGGCATAATTTCCGACATATGTTTCAACAGCAACAGGTACGCCGTTGCTTGTTCCATTCTCGGTTAATATCTTAAGATTATTTCTCCATCCGCTTGAAACCATTATGGGAGTTAAATCACTTATTACCCTATTTTCTGGACACGCCGAAGCATTTGCAAAAATAAAACGTACAGCGTACGTATAGTATGTCGCATTTGCTGGAAAAGTGAGAACAATTTGGACATAAGTGTTTGGAAAGCCTGAACCACTAGCGTAGCCGGACCATTCAGCTTCCTGTTGCACTATATCCCTTATAGTGCCGTTGATAATGGGGAACGATGGAGATGCATAGAAATCTGCTTGATCACCGTTTATTCGTGAAAAATTAGCTCTACTAGTAGCCGTTTCAACATAGAATTGACCGCTTGCGTAAGTTATGTTTACTAGAATTACCCCGTTATTAATCATGAGTTTTGCGCCAGCAGAATCCCTTTTGTCGTTAAAACTTTGAACCTTTGAATATGGAGTTGGTTGGACATCATCACGCCCATCCCACCATATTGTGACGTTTTTCACATTATGATCTACTAAAAAGGCTATCATGTTTCTGTTTGAGAAAAGCGTCTCTCCCTTACTTCTACCTAATGGGACTTTGTAGTTGGATGCCCAATCTTCAACTTGAAAAGGTATCTGTTTTGTTTCCAGATGGTTCGGGTCTGCGTTTGCGCTTACCCTTAGGCATTTGATTGGCAATTGTGGAATAGGATAGCCGTCCATAAGCTTTTGTCCAAGCCATAGTAATGTTCCATTTTGGAGAACTTCAACAACTATTTTGTCATTTCTAAGCTGATTGTAGATGCTTCCCATTCCAGTGGCGTTCCAGTCGAAAACATATGTTATTTGTGGCTTCTTGCGTGTCGAGTAAAAGCTGATGGTGGTTATTCCCCTAGGGTCTGAAACTTGCAATAAGAAGCAGTCTTTATTAACACCATCGGGTATCCCCACACGGTATAAGTTGTTTTCAACAAAGGAACAGTTTTCGGCGGGTTTTTGCAACCATTCAGATGTTACATTACTGTAATAGTAAAATTGGAAGTTTGTTGCGTCGAGGCCAAGATATGGTCGGCTTTCATCTTGTGTCACATTAACCTTAACGTACTTATTTTCTGCAACCTCGATTATTTCGGCTCTTAAAGCGCAGAAAGTTTCGTAGTTTATGTTGTTTAGGCGTAGGCTTAGCAGATCATACGTTGCTTTAATATGGCCCATACTATAGCTGGAGACTTCATACCAGCGTACTGAAAAACTCATGCTGGAAATTCTGATGGAAGGATTAAGTTCTGGATGGGAATTGGCGATGAATTCAAACCCGCTGCTGATGTAGTTGCGTGCCAGATTTTGGGCAAAGGATGCGTTGCCAGTCACCTGCAATACAGAACAGTAATAGCCCACGGCGAACTCTAGCATCTGCTTTAAAGAATTGTTGACCTCATATACTGATGATGAAACATTGGTTTGCTCTTTAGGAACTGAAAAGTTTATTACCGAATATACAATAGCCACAGCGGATATTAGAATTATGGCTAACAAGATGGCTGCGATTATCGAAAACTGTCCCCTAATAGCCCTACGCATTTCATACACCTCCTAAAGCCGCCAACTGCAAAATGACAAGCCTAGACTTCCCAGGCGCCGTAAAAGTCTCCTTAAAAATGTTCGGCTTATAATACATAAGAAGGGCTAGGGCGGCTATCCTAATGTCAGGTGTTCGTGTCAATCCGATGGCTATTAATGCACCTTTTCCGCTTTTATGCCTTAAAGTTGCGGCAGCATAGTACGTATCCGTCAAAAAACTTTTTTCCTTAAAAACGGGAGCTATTATGGTGAGGTTATAATAGCTGATGACACTTTTAGGCAATGCTCTGCTTGCAGTTTGTTTATATTCTGGGTAAACCCCATAATAGTTTGAGCGATATTTGGCTTCATCCGTAAATTCGACGGGATCAAATCCAAAATCATGGATGATGGAATTTGAGTCTGATGAAGAATAGCTGTAAGTTGTGTGGTTGTTTAAGCCTTTTAGAAAAGCTATTAAGCCAGCAGGACCTACTTGTTTCATTCCATATATCCCGAAATTGTTTTGTGAACTGCTCAGCGAATTGGTGTTTGTTACATAATAGAAGGGGTAGCCAACGATGCTTACCCATTTCCAGTTGTAATACCTAACCTTCTTGCCTATTGTGAAGAAATAACGTGCGTAACCTCCGCTTTGAGAGTAACCTTCACTCTGGCGCGAGCCCCCTACGCAGTATTCTTGCGGTATAGGTACAGCTTCGCCGAAAGTGTTTATTATTACAGCGTCCTCAACTCTTTCTTTCGAATTTCTTGTTAAGTTCTTACCGTCAAGTAAGTCACGCAGTTGGGACGTATGGTTTACTAGGATTATTGTTTGGAAGTATGGTGAGAGCATTTTGTAGACGTCTTGGGCTAGCATCTGCGCCGTGTAGCCCGTAATCCACCATCCGTTGGCATCCGCACAATTCAAAATGTACAGGGTTAGGTTTTTTCCTCCCTCAGAAATTTTTTGGGCAACGGTTCTGTAGGTTACGTCTGGAGAGCTAACCATGTAGGATACGGATTCTGTGAACGAAACCCTCCCACCATAAACATTGGACACGCTTTTCTTCGGCACATAAACGCCATCTTCAGTAATTTCGTAAACCGTCAAGTTGTAGGCTATGTGGGGTGGAAGGCTTGCCGAAAGAACAGTCTGCAACTCGTTCCATGCGCCGCTGTCTTCGGAGAAAACGACTTCGCCGAGATATCCGTTAACATCCAGGTTCTTAAGAACCGTCAACGCCAAAGCCCTCAAGTTCATGGGTGAAACCTCCCGTGGCGAAGGAAGCACTATGAAGTAGGAAGCGGCTAAAAAGGCTGCAAACATTATGATAATGACTATTATGGCTTCAATGGTCCTCATCATGGCTTATCACCATCCATACCTCGCCACCTGATAGCCCATCAAACTCCAATAAGCCAACTTCGCCGTGTATGGAACACCGCCAATCAAAACATGCCTAACATCAGTAGCAACCCACTCCCAACCAGAAGGATTACCGCCAAACTCCACACTAAAGCTTAAGGATTGAATTTGCCAAGGCATAACAGTAACGCCATACTCGTTGCCCGTACGGCAGGTCACAACAAGGATGCCCGGTCTACCCAGATACTCCGCTGGAATTTGTGTCCTGTTATAGGTTTTACCTTGCGTTCCAGAACCGTAATTCAAGAGACCGTAATAATTTCCCAGCAATTGAACATTCATAAGGTTCCAGTCGTCGTCTAAAGTAAAGTAAGTTGCATTATAAAATAAGGCACTGGTCTTGTTAAATTGTTTTACATCGTAGGAGTGGGCAAGTATTATCATACCATTTTCCATGTTTTCAATGAAGGGGATAACGTTTCCAGCGCCCGTTAAAGCTTGCTTGTATATGTATCCAACGCCATGAAAGTGTGCAGCATCAGCGCTTGCGACAACCACATAGTTTCTAGAAACATCGACGTCGCTGAATGTAAACTGGGCTTTACCGTTTGAGTCTGTGATTTTGGACATGCTCTTAATACTGATTATAGGGTAATTGCCGCCACTTGTAATGCAAAGAAGCCTACATGTTACATTTGCATTGCTAACAGGTGAACCAGAACCTTCAACGACAACCGTGAAGCTTAAAGATTTTCCACCCTTTCCCTCTTGGATACTGGTAAAGCTTACGCGAAAAAGTGGAGTTAAAGACAGTCTAAAACCATACAGACCCTTTAAGCCAAGAAGTTCTTGAGCAGTCTCATAATCAACACATTGACTTACAGGAACCAAAAAGTAGTCTCCAGCGCCGAAAGAGATATTGCTATACTTTATGCCAGAGCCGGGCGGATACTCCACAAGGGGTCCGGACGCTGATAACAACTTCATGACTAGGGTTGGGTCTAGGGTGTAGGGTTCAAGGTTGTAGTCGCCAAGTCCAAATATGCCTGGCATTTTTCCAAAGCTGAGCAGTATGTTATCAAGGGTGTCACTGCATTTTGTTGCAAGGTGCATGTGAAACTGGTAGAGAAGCGCATTCTGCATTATTTGGCTGAATAAGCCCATGGAAAGGGTGAAAGCCACTATGAGAACCGTCGTTGCAACTAAATGGTCAATAGTTGCACTTACCATTTAGCCACCTCCAAAACGGAAAAAGAAAAAGCCACTCGAGTTCTTAGTCACCTCTATGCACGCCTCCGTGGAGTTACTAACAAAAACTGAAGTGGTATCCCAACTCACATTAGGTCCAAGAGTGGCATAAGCAGTCACTTTAATGTTTAAACCAACAACCGTCAATGTAATATTAAGCCTAGTCGCCCCACCCTCCCTTATGGACATTAATTCCCCCCTTGCAACGTAATGATAGCCATCAACATACTTGGGCAAATCAGGATCATAAGTCACAGTGCCCGGCGGAACCGACTCATGGTTTAGAGAGAAGTAAAGCTGCTGAATTGAGCTTGCCAAACGGCTTGCAGCCGTCTCAACCACCAACCTTCTCGTAGATTCAACATAAATGCTTGTAAGAACATTAGCGGCTAATGGAAAAAGAAATATCTGCGCTATCAAAATTGGAACCATAATCACATATTCAATTGCCACATGCGGCATGTTCAATCACCTTCCTAAGGATTAACACCAAGGGCAACCTCCACCCGGCTAAAGTAAAAGACAACAGTTGAAGAACCACCCAAGTAAATCTCCTCATCAATGATTTTATCTGCCCCTAGAGGAGACTTTACAAAGAAACTAGCGCCGTAAACTTGAGAAAGGGCAGTTACAACAACCCTTATCTTTGTCGCATCTTTCACGTTTTTCGAAAAAACTTGCGTAGAAGTGAATGTTACTGTCGGGTTATTTCCTCTAGAACCGGACTCGTACAAAATTGGAAGATAAAGCCTATGCTGCTTATTCCCAGAAACATTCGCCTCAACAATCCTTACACAAGGATTCAAAATCACCCTCACAAACGAGCCAGTTGACAACTTTTCGATAGCATAAACCCTTGTAACCGGTGCAGTGGCACCCCTAAAGATGAAACAATTAGCCATTGAGCTATTCGTTGGGTATATCAACTCAAAATAACCGTCATACACGTTGTATTTAGAAATGGGCATGTTAAATGCAAGAACCCCTGAAGCATAGGAACCGAGGCGATACTCGCCAGAAGCATTTCTATAATAGATTGTGAAATTCAGTATGTTGGGTATAAAACTCATGCTTCCATAACTTCTCGAATATCGGAAAGTCTGAGTGCGCCACGGAACCCACGCTATGTCATCAATCTGAATGGCTGCTGTTTGCATAAATTGCCTAACAGAGGCAAATTCATTTTCTGCAATCTTTGAATCACGAAGATCTATGGCAAAGCTCATCGCCACCAATACGAGCACAACCACTGCTGCAGTAAGAATCACAGATGAAATCGCCGGACTAACCGCTCTCCTATTTCTTCTCAGTCCAGCATTTTTTGGAAGCTTAAACTTCAATTCTTCTCCCTCTTTTGGGCTACATGAACATGGGTACGAGTTTCGCGGCTAAAGCAGCGATTATCACCAGTATTGCGCCATGCTTAAAGCCGGCAGCCACGGATTCCTCACTTATTTTTCCAGCCACTATGCCTATCAAATAGCTATGGAAAATCACGGATGTGGTGAAAATCATTTTTATGCCCGTCATATCTGCCGTTTGACCGCCTCCGGCAACTTCTCTTGTGGCGGTGGCGAAGTTTAGCATCATGATTGTTGTTGCCACTAGTAGGATTGCCGCGAAGTAGGGCATCATCACATATGGGCGAGTAGCCATCTTCTTCTCTTTCTCAACCTCCTGGGTCAAATTGTTGAATCTTGCAAGGGATTCGATCATGGCTATCGTGCCGCCGCCCACATCTATAGTTTCCACAAGGAGGAACATGACAAGCTGAGCCAGCCAGCTTTTTGTTCGCTTAACAAAGTCCATAATCACCTTCCTAACAGGGACACCCCACGATATTTCGGAACTAATTTTCCGCAGTTCCTTGCTGAAAACTCCATAATCACGGTTTGATAGGCTTTCAATACATTTCTCCGGCGACAAGCCAGTCTTCCTAACCTCTGTCAAGTCCCTTAGAAAGCTGTTGATTCCCTGCTCCATGCTCGCCCTATAACTGCTAACCTTATGGTATACTACAGCTGCTGGAGCCGTCATCACAAATAGGGCTATTGCTATGGCTGTTGGCAAGTCCACCAAATTTTGAAGCTGGCTGAAAAACGGAATCTCAACTAGTCCAAAGAAGTTTGTCAACAACAGCAGCAGCACTATACCGAATATGCTGCATATCCCGAAAACCTTGTAGGGGCGCATGTCTACAACTGGGGTTTTAGGCTGCATGCTGTGCGCCAAATAAATAAAGACAAGCGAAAGCATCGGCGTGAATATATATGTGTAAAGGATTATGCCAGACTGCATGGAAACTCCACCTCCGCCACCAACGCCAGGCATACTTTCTACAGCGAAGAGAATGAAGAAGCACATGGACATCAGAACCATGACGATTATGAAGGTTTCTAGGAGCATTCCAAGCCTTTCGGCGGCAGCCTTAACACGCATAGCCCTCGTTTTAAAAATGTCCTCAGCTTTTCTCTCAAGAAAGTGTCCGATGTCTCCTCCTATTATGACAGTTGAGGCATAGCCTGCCAAAAAGTCTTTGAAAATGTCTAAGGGGTTTCTTTTAGCCGCATTCTCTATCGCCGTCAATGGGTCTATTCCAAAGATTTCAACATCCTTTATTATTTCTCTGGCTTCGCTTCGCATGGCTGGCATAAGCTCAACCTCGGCTAACCGCTTGAAACTCGTGTAGGGAGCTATACCGCCAGAAGCCATAACGCTAATGTATGCGGCTACGAAGGGCATCTCCCTTTCCAAGTTGGAGGCTCTTTCACCAGCTTTTGACAACGGTATTAGGAAGAACCCTATCATTACGTAAATTGGAAGGGGCACAAGGAATATGGCTGGCAGAAAACCGAAAAAGTACAGCACAATTATGGAGACTATGGTTACTGGGATTGTCAAGACGGATATAAAAAGCATTAGCGAGACATAGGTTTCAGGGTAGATTTTGATTTTTGCCCTTTCCAAATAGTCTTTAAACTCGACAACATGTTTTAGAAAGAAGGGTGCTGCCCTTCCGAAGATACGGAAGGACCATGCCTCAAGGGTTTCTAGAAACGGCAATGGCTTTCACCTCCTCCCCGGCGAGAACTTTCTCGTAGAACTGTTTGGGTCTCGCGTAGTATTCCGCGATTATGGCGGCTACATCCCTATAGCTTCTTATATTGCGTTCGCGCATCCAGTGCAAAATTTGTTTGCGTCTATCAATTTCCTCTAATAAGTCCTTTTTGCTTACGCCTAGGCGTTCTGAAATTCCAGCCAACATTATGCTTTTGTTCAGCGAAGGCAGATGCTCATCTTTCACTGGGTGCCACTTGAACGTGCACCTGTAATCCTCATAGTCTGCTATCTCGTTCACATTCATTACACGCCTGTAGGCTTTCCGTTCGCCAGACTTTTGCAAGTGCACCCTCTGAACCGACAAGACGATGTTCATCAGTGGGATGTAGGCTGGCGCGATGTCCATGGGTTTTTGGGTTAAACGTTTTATGGCTGAGTCTAGGTTTTCAGCGTGCATTGTGCACATACCGCCGTGGCCGGTGGCAAGCGCCTGGAAAAGCACGTAAGCTTCTTGTCCTCTAACCTCGCCCACTATGAGCACATCTGGACGATGCCTCATGGAGGTTTTAACAAGGTCGAAGAGGGTTACCTCGCCGACACTACTTCCGCCAAGCCCGTAGCTTTGCCTCGCAATTAGGGAGACCCAGTTCTCGTGGGGAAGGTTAAGCTCCGCCGTTTCCTCAATGGTTATTATTTTGCTTCCAGGTCTGATTAAGCATGCCAAAGCGTTTAGGGCTGTCGTTTTACCAGCTGCCGTTCCTCCCAAAACCATTATGGAGGCTCTGTTTTCTAGGCAGAGCCAGAAGTAAGCAGCCATCTCCTCAGAGAATGTGCCGAGATTTATGAGGTCTATTATTGAGTAGGGGTCTTCCCTGAACTTTCTAATCGTGAAAGCTGTGCCGAAGGGCGTAATTTCACGCCTATAACAGACTGCAAGCCTATGCTTGCCCGGAAGCGAGGCGTCCACAATTGGGAAGGCTGAGCTTACATGTTTTCCAGCCATATGGACAAGCTTAACAACCATGTTGTCAAGCTCTTCATCGTTTTCAAATTCTAGGTTGGTTTCAATGCTCTCGTAGTTTCTATGCCAAACATAAACGGGCTTATTTACACCGTCGCATGAGATGTCCTCAATGTTTGGGTCCCTCATTAACGGGTCTATTCTTCCAAAACCAACAAGGTCCCTTTCAGCGTGGTAGAGAATCTTGTACCATGAGACGTCTGGAAGCCACCCTAAGCTTATGCGGTACTTATCAACGATCTTTTTGGCTTCTTCGGCGAAGAACTTCCTCGGGTCAGCTATTTCCTCTTTAGGAGACTCTATTTCGGCGAGAAGTATCTCCAGGATGCGGTTGTAAACGCTTCTCTCCAACGGGTCAAGCTGCAACTCGTCCAGTATATACTTGTACTCGCCTGTTTTGGGGTTTTGAACTATGGCTACGTGGGCGAAGGGCTCGTAGAGGGGATACCTCTCCACAACCTTGAAGCCTTTGGGAATTGGCTTCGGTGGGGGCGGTGGAATAGCCACTTTTTTGGGCTTTCCAATGTTGACTTTTATCCTTATTTTCTTGATTTTTGCGAGTTTTTCTTTGAGGCGTAGTTTGGTCATGTGTCTTCTCCTGTACTTATGTTATATATCTATACACTTTTGGTTATTAAATATTACGTCTTACGAAACGCTACCTTCCTCTTCCCCACCAAACGAAACCTGAATAACCCCCAACTTCACCAATACAACGATCACAACCACAAGCAACACTGGAATAAGCACAAGCAAAATCGTCAGCCAAGGCATACCTCCAGTCTCCGGGATAACCGTCAAGGATACACCAGTAGGAGAGGCTACATACCCGAATTTTGTCGCATTCACGGTAACCATTAAATTCATCGTTTCACTAGTCTTCGGCGTCAAAACAGAAAACATACAATGGCCATTTGCATCCGTCCAACATGATTCCAAAGTTATTGTCCCTGCGCTGACCGTAGCTGTAACATTTGCACCTGCCACCGGTCTACCATCACATGTTACATAGACATCTAATTCAACAGGACTTTCTGGAGGTGCAGAGTATGTTCTTGGCACAATTACTATTGTTAAGATTCCAGGTCTGGCGGTAAGCACTAACGAGCTTGTGTTTGTGGCAAATCCCATTTTTGAGACAGTCGCATTTACTGTGATGTTTGTTTCCTCTGAAACTGGCGGCGTTGTAAATCTGAAAATGACGTTTCCATAACTGTCAGTAGAGTTAGACGGGGGTGAAATTGTTCCAGCACTGGCGGACAAAGTTACGTTAGCTTCTTGAACACTTGTCCCATTGTATTCAACGTGAACTGTTACTGTCACCGTTTCCTCTGAAACCGTTGTGTTACGCTCCGCGGCAACCCTCACCAAGAACATTTTTGGCTTAATCGTTATTGTTGTTTGCCCCTCACCATCAGCGAAGCCCTCCTTTGAGGCGCATGCTATAATTGTCGTTTCGCTTTTTTCAGAAATAAGAGGGGCATTAAATGTAAACAAGGCTATGCCACTGGAATCCGTTAATTTGGAAGGCTCAGCAAAGCTTCCACCATTAGTTGACAATAAGGTGATGTTGGCATTCTCAACTGGCTCGCCAACCCAAGATACATAAACGCTGACTGTGGATGTTTCTCCAGACAAAACCTCTAATGGTTGGGCTTCAACATCAACGCTTAGGGG
>Ga0272449_1004668_pt1 | contig 11051 bp, 10 predicted proteins | sample YNPCB0241_FD_198679 | JGI IMG/M metagenome (GOLD analysis project Ga0272449, IMG submission 198679) | Hot spring sediment microbial communities from Yellowstone National Park, WY, United States - YNP-CB-024-1 | ecosystem: Environmental > Aquatic > Thermal springs > Hot (42-90C) > Sediment...
AGATCACCACCAGAGGCATGAGGGCGACCATAGGGGTGGAATACAACGCAATGACGAAAGGCTCAAGGGTGAGGTCCAGAACGCGTACGCGGGCCATCAGCACTCCGAGGAAGATCCCGGAGACGGCGCCAAGGCCAGTTCCAATGGCGAAGACCTTGAGGGAGACCGAGAGGTACTTCCAGAGCTCCCCGGATCCCACCACCTGTACCGCTGCAACGGCGATCCGAGAAGGTGGGGCAAAGAGCAACGGGTTGACCTGGCGGCCGAACACCTCCCAGAGGCCGAGGATTGCGAAGGCACCCACGATGCGGATCAACCACTCATTCCACCGCTGGCGCCTGTGCAGGGCTTCCATCGCTCTCCTCGCTCTGCCTTCCTCATGGATGCGTGCGGCGGTCTCCATGTTTGCCCCCTTTCCCCAGCGATGAGGGAAGCTGCACCTCACGGGGAAACCGGGACGGACTGGGAGATCTCTGACCGAAGGAGCTCCCAGATCTGCGTCCTCAGGCTCCCAAACTGGGGGTCCGCCCGGACCGCGGAGAGCTTCCGCGGTCTCGGGAAAGGTACTTTTACAACCGTTTTGACCCTTCCAGGACGGGCGGTGAGCACGATAACGCGGTCCCCCAGGAGGATCGCCTCATCGATACTGTGGGTCACGAATACTATGGTCTTGCGCTCTTGGTCAAGGATGCGCAGGAGTTCCTCCTGGAGGATCTCCCGCGTTTGCGCGTCCAGGGCGGCGAAGGGCTCGTCCATGAGGAGCACGTCGGGGTTCGTGGCCAGGGCCCGGGCCAGCCCAACGCGTTGCTGCATCCCTCCGGAGAGCTGATGGGGATAGTACCTCTCGAACCCTTCCAGCCCCACCAGAGCGATGGCACGGGATACGCGGTCTCTGATCTCCGCGAGCGGTGCGCCACGCACCTTCAGGCCATAGGCGACGTTGGCGTAGACAGTCTTCCAGGGGAAGAGGCCGAAGTGCTGGAACACCATGGAAACCTTCTCTGGCGGCTTGGTCACCGGCTCGCCGTCCAGGGTGATCATCCCAGCGGAAAGGGGGATCAACCCGTCCATGCAGCGCAGGAGCGTCGTCTTCCCGCACCCGCTCGGCCCAACGATGCAGGCGATCTCGTTGGCATAGACGTCGAACGTCAGCCCCTCGAAGGCAACCACCGTGCCCCCAAGGAACAGGCGTGTGGCGTTCTCGACGCGGATCTTCACCGTGGTCACCGGAGCGCCTCCGCGAGGAAGTCCGCCACGAGGGGGCGGTACTTATAAGGGATGTTGTTGCATACGTGGTTCCCTTCCGGGTAGCAGACCCACCGCTTGGGACCGCTCGCCTCCTCGTAGATGCGGTAGGGATCCTCTGGCGGAATCAGGTTATCCTGCTCCCCGTGCACGACGAGCAGAGGAGCACGGATGTACCGAGCGATCCCCGCGAGGGTTGCCCCTCGGCTCTTCTCCTGTAACTCCTCTTCATCCTTCGCACCCCAGATGTGAAGCCAGCGCTGGCGATGGAAGGCGTCGCGGAGGAGGATGGCGCTCGTCTCCGGGCTGTACAAGCTCCCGCAGCATGCAACTGCGCGGATCCGTGGCTCGAGGGCTGCACAGCGCGCGGCGAGGTACCCACCCAGGCTGACCCCGCAGACTCCTACCCGCGTCCCATCGACATCATCCCGGCCGAGGAGGAAATCGATCGCAGCCCGAGCCGTGACCTCAAAGTCCACGCGCATCTTCATGCGGTACCACATCTCCCCCTGTCCGGGGCCATCCACAGTGAGGGTCGCTAGTCCGCGCCGGAGGAAGTGGTTCTCAAAGGTGTGATGCTCTTCTTTTGTGGAGTCCAGACCGGAGAGGAAGAGGACAACTGGGGGCCGTTCGACCCCCCGGGGGCGCCGGAGGTAGCCAGGCATCGAAGTACCCTCCAGCGGGATCTCCACGCGCTCCCCCGGGGGGTCGAACCCGGGGAGTGCCTTCCCGTAACACTCCACGCGCTTGCGATGGCCCGCGGTGTACTCCTCCAGGTTGTGGACCCAACAGAAGACGGCGAAGTGGTAGGCGACGGCGGCGCGGTAGTACGCCTCCTGCGCGGTGAGGGTGCGACCCGCCTCCAGGGCCTCCTCCGCCAGGGATTCGTGCTGCCGGCCCAGGCCCATCCACGCACCATACCACTGGTCCCACCTCTCCAGGCCCTGGACGGTTCTCCTGTAATCGTTGGCGTCAACCCCGTTCGTGACGATGCGCGGTTCCCAGCTTACCACGACCTTCTGGAGGATCTCGTCAGGCACCGTCCGCTCCCTCCCTCTGTCAGACGAGAGGTCAGAAGCAACCAGGCGGTACGGGAACAGCTCCTCCCGCCTTCCTGAGGGCTTCGTTGGCGATCCCCATGTCGAACGCCTCCTCTGGGTTGTACGTGTTCCGGAGGACCCCTCCTTGGTGCTCGAAATCGATCGTCCACCGGATCCTATTCATGTCCAATCCAAGGTTCCGTGCCCACACGCATCCGGTCACGATCCGCGCATAGGCATAGCTGACATCCCGCTCATCGGCCCCGGTGATCTTCGCTGCCGCCCGGATCGTCTCCGCCCTGTGGGTATAGGCATAGCGGATCGCCAGGATGGTAGCCGCAACGAAGTCCGAGACCAGCTCCCGGTTCGCTTGCACGAACTGTCGCATGCCGCATACCACGTGGTACTGGTAGTTGGGTAACGCCTTATAGAGGTCGTAGATCACCCGCACGCCCTTGAGTTCGCGAAGGACCTTACTTGCTTGTTCATAGTGGAAGACGGCGGTATCCGTTTGCCCCGAGACGAGCGCGGGGACCCGGCCGGCTGTAGTGGTTTGGACAATGGTGACGTCCTGGGGCCGGAGCCCTGCCGCTTCCAAGACAGCCCTGTTCATCCGGTCGATGAATCCCCCCGGGGCGCTGGACATGCCGAGCTTCTTCCCTTTGAGGTCCTTAATGTCCTTGATGGGATCACGAGCGACCATCACCACCCCCACTTTGGGGGTTGGGCCGTAGAAGCTGACGACGGGAACCCCATTCCCATAGGCCACAAGGCAATCGATATATCCGAGCTGGACGTCTCCTGTGATCGCTGCCGTGAGGGCCCGGGTGGAGCCCTCGAAGTTCTTGATCTCCACGTCAATGTTGAATTTGTCCATGAACCCGAATTCCTTGGCGAGGGCGACGGCGGTGTGGATAACGTTCGGCGGAGCCACTGGCATCGCCCAGACAACCTTGCGCTTAGGCCCGGGAGGCGGGAACTGCGGCTGCCCGCTCCCGGCGGGTGCTGGCGTTCCCGTTGCCGACAAGGACAGGAGCACAGCGATGGCAAGGATCAGGATCGAGACCCCCCTCCGCATACGTCTTCCCCCCTTATAGCGAGTGTGCACACTCCCTCCGCCGTGGTCCAGGAGCGCGCGAGAGGATTCCTGGAGTGTCCGGCGAATACCCCCTAAGGTCTGTTTGTCAGACAAGCCGATTCGACAGAGGGACCTTTTTCTCCTCCTGGAGAGGATGACGGGAAGGGTCGAGGAGGTGACCGGCATGTCCATGGTCGGAGAGGGGCGGCTGTTCATTGGGGGCCGCTGGGTGGGAGGTGGCCCCGAGGTGGAGGTACGCAACAAGTACACCGGGGAAGTCCTTGCCACGCTCCCGACGGCCCGGCGGGAGGATGTGGACGCGGCGATCGCCGCGGCAGAAGAGGCAGCGCCGGTGATGGCAGGGATGCCCGCCCACAGGCGGGGGGAGATCCTCGCGCGGGCGGCGGCGATGATCCGCGAGCAGAAGGAGGAGATCGCCCGGCTCATTGCCATGGAAGCGGGGAAGGCTTTGAAGTATGCCCGGGTCGAGGTCGATCGCGCCGTGAGTACCTTCACCATTGCGGCCGAGGAGGCCAAGCGCATCCACGGGGAGACTGTGCCCCTGGATGCAGTGCCGGCGGGGGAGGGGTACTTCGGCTTCTACGTGCGCAAGCCTGTGGGCGTTGTAGCGGCGATCACCCCCTTCAACTTCCCCCTGAACCTTGTGGCCCACAAGGTGGCCCCGGCGATTGCCGCTGGCAACGCTGTAGTATTGAAGCCCGCCAGCGCCACGCCACTCACATCTGTGAAGCTCTGCCAGATCCTAGAGGCCTGTGGCTTGCCTGCTGGGGCCATCAACCTTGTGGTTGGCCCTGGGGGGACGGTGGGGGATTGGCTTATCACCGACCCTCGGGTGGGGAAGGTGACCTTCACCGGGAGCACGGACGTCGGGCAGTACATCGTCAGCCGGGCGGGGATCAAGAAGGTGACCCTGGAACTGGGGAACACCTCTCCGGTGATCGTGGCTCCTGACGCCGACTTGGACTTTGTCGCCAAGCGGTGCGCCGTGGGTGCGTATTACAACTCCGGGCAGGTCTGTCTGTCCGTGCAGCGCATCTACAGCGACAGGAAAATCTTCGAGCCCTTCCTGGAGCGTTTCACCAAGGCGACGGAGGAGATGGTTGTGGGGGATCCCCTGGACGAGCGGGTAGATGTGGGGCCGATGATCGACGTCCGGGAGGCTGAGCGCATTGAGGGGTGGGTCAAGGAGGCCGCCGAAGGGGGTGCGGAGGTGGTGACCGGCGGACGCAGGGAGGGTCCTGTCTACTGGCCCACGGTCCTGATCAAGGTCAGGCCGGAAATGAAGGTAGTAGCGAAGGAGGCTTTCGCCCCCGTGGCTTCGGTCATTGAGGTCGACAGTTTCGAGGAGGCCTTGGAGCAGGCGAATGCCACGACCTACGGGCTCCAGGCGGCGGTGTTCACGCGCGACCTCGACCGCGTCTTCCAGGCCATCCGCAGGCTCAACTTCGGGGGGGTGATCATCAACGATGCCCCCACCTTCCGGGCAGATCACATGCCCTACGGAGGGGTTCGGCAGAGCGGGATCGGGCGCGAGGGGGTGCGGTACGCCATCGAGGAGATGACCAACATCCAGATGGTCGCCATCCGCATGGGGAGATGAGTGCGCCCTTAAGTCACCCCGCCAAGGGGGAAGCTCCAGACGCTACGGTGTAGCACGGTTTCTGTCCGTTTCCTGAGAGCGCCTAACAGAACCGGACAGGGCGGGCAAGAGTTCCTGGAGCTGCGCGAGGTCCCCACAAAACGCGAAGCGTTTTGTGGGGGTGCTCTAGGGAAATTTCGTCTGGACAGCAGGGGTGCGGCGGGGATATGTCGAATAATAAATTTAAAGTTCAAAATCCATTTTCCGTGTGGGGAGATGGGGAAAACGCTTCCTGCCCTGGAGACACGACATACTCTTGGGGAGCTCACCTACAAGGCCATCCGCAAGGCGATTGTCACCCGCCGCTTGCCGGCGGGAACCCACCTCGTGGTCGACCGTCTGTGCGAGGAGCTGAAGGTGAGCCGTACTCCTGTAAAGCAGGCGCTGGCGATGCTTGAACGGGAGGGGCTCGTCGTGACCTCCCCCCATCGGGGGACATATGTGGTGACCGTCACCAAGGACGACATCGAGGAGATCTACTCTCTGCGCGAGGTCATCGAGGGGCTGGCGGCACGCCTGGCAGCTGAGACGATCACGAGCCAGGATCTCCGGCGCCTCCAGGTGCTGGTTCAGGATGGGAAGAAGGCCCTGGAGGCGAAGGATTTCGACGCGTATGCCGAGATCGACCTGGAGTTCCACCGTCTGATCCGCCGGGCGAGCGGGAACCAGCGACTCCAAAGGATCATGGAGAGCCTGGACGGACAGGTGCGCATCCTCATCAACACCTCTTCGGCGGTACCCGGAAGGGGGAAGGCTTCGATCTCAGAGCACCGGCGAGTCGTTGCTGCGCTCCGTGCCAGGGACCCAGCCGCTGCGGAGGCAGCGATGCGAAGGCATGTGGCGAACGCAAGGGAGGCGCTCCTCGCCCACTGGGTGGACGGTCGTTCACGCCCGGAGCTGGAGGACGAGAGAGCGGCCTCCTAAGTCAGCCCATCGAGATCCTGAAACGGATTCTGGCAGGGGAGGGGGACGATGGCGTACAAGGTCGTAGTGCACAGGCCCCAGGATGACGTAGGGGTAGCGGTTTCCGATCTGGAGCCGGGTGAGCAATTGGAAGCCTATGTCCTCGAGAACGGGAGGAAGATCCCCGTGAGGGTCGTTGAGCCAATCCCCCTGGGCCATAAGATCGCCCTGCGGGACATCCCTGAGGGGAAAGAGGTCATCGAGTATGGGGAGAAGATCGGCCGTGCGACGACGGCGATCCCTGCGGGAGCGCACGTGCACGTCCATAACTTGCGGAGCCTGAGGTGGTCGGCATGAGCCAGCTCACTGGGTACAGGAGGCCGGATGGACGGGTGGGGGTCCGCAATCACGTGATCGTCCTGCCTGTGGACGACATCTCCAATGCTGCGGCGGAAGGGGTGGCGAAGCTCATCCCCGGCACGCTGGCCCTCCCCCATCCCTATGGAAGGTTACAGTTCGGAGAAGATCTCGACCTCTTCTTCCGGACACTGATCGGCACAGGCCGGAACCCCAACGTGGCTGCAGCCGTGGTCGTAGGCATCGAGCCCAAGTGGGTCCAGCGGGTGGTCGATGGGATCGCCTCCACGGGCAAGCCGGTCGAAGGGTTCAGCATCGAGGAGCAGGGGGATCTCAAGACCATTGCGCAGGCCGCCCGTGCCGCAAAGGCCTTCCTCCAGGAATCCTCTGAGATCGAGCGGGAACCTATTCAGCTGAATGATCTCGTGGTGAGCATCAAGTGCGGGGAGTCCGATCCGACACTAGGGGTTGCTGGGAACCCGGCGCTGGGTCGAGTCGTCGACCGCCTCGTGGACGCGGGGGCTGCAGTGATCTTCGGGGAAACCTCGGAGCTCACGGGGGCGGAGCACTTGGTTGCAGCCAGGGCTGCCACCCCGGAGGTGCGCGAGGCATTCCTCAACACCTACCGAGCCTATGTCGCGTTCATCGAAGCACAAGGAGTGAACCTCCTAGGGTCCCAGCCCACCGAGGGGAACATCCGCGGAGGGCTCAGCACCATTGAGGAGAAGGCCTTGGGGAACATCCAGAAACTGGGGACCCGTCCTTTCCAGTCGGTGCTGAAGCCAGCAGAGGCGCCCAAGGGCCCAGGCCTCCACTTCATGGATACCTCGAGTGCCGCCGCCGAGATGGTGACGCTGGCGGCGGCAGCGGGCTCGGTGCTCCACTTCTTTACCACCGGCCAGGGGAATGTGGTGGGCCATCCCATCATCCCCGTCGTCAAGATCTCCCCCAACCCCAAAACGGTGCGGACGATGTCCGAACACATCGACGTCGACCTGAGCCGCCTCCTCGTCGGCGAGATGACCCTGGACGAGGGGGCCGATGCCATCTGGGACGTGTTCGTGCGGACTGTTCGCGGCCGCCTCACGGCGGCCGAGGCCCTTGGCCACCGGGAGTTCGTCCTCACCAAGCTCTACCGGAGCGCCTGAGGAGGTCTACGAGGGGAGTGCATCACGAAGCTCCAGTGGAGGACCGGACAGTCCGAACGGTGCTCGAGCTCTGGGCTCCGCGGTTCATGGTGAGCGGGGTGGACTACTCCGACTACACCAGACTCCTCTCCGCCATCCGGTCCTGGGAGGACTGGTGCCGGGAATGGTCGAAGGCCGCCCAAAGGTATGAAGAGCTCGCGGAGAAGGCGCTGGAGGAGGGGAACCGAGAGACAGCCGGTGGGCACTTCTTCCGTGCAGCGCTGTATTATCACTTCGCCAAGTTCTTCTTCGTCCACGAACCAGATTCCTACGCGCACGCTGCGCAGAAGTCCTGGGAGTGCTATAGGAAAGGTGCCCCATACTACGATCCTCCAGCGGAGCGCGTGGAGATCCCCTTCGAGGAGGTCCACTTCCCCGGTTACCTCCGCCGTCCCGCGGGCAAGGAAAGGCCTCCCGTGGTGATCCTCATCGCCGGGCTGGATTCCACCAAGGAGGAGAACCACACCCTGGAGGAGGTCTTCCTTCGGCGCGGGATGGCGACCCTCTCCTTCGACGGGCCCGGCCAGGGGGAGGTTGAGGGAGCTCTCCCCATGCGGCCGGACTGGGAGGCTCCCGTCGCCGCTGTCCTCGACTTCCTGGGGGACCGGGCGGATGTGGACGGGACCTCCGTCGGGCTCGTCGGCAGGAGCTTGGGAGGGTATTATGCCCTGCGGGCGGCGGCGTTTGATGGTCGCGTCCGCGCCGTGGCCGAGTCCTCTGGCCCCTTCGACCTTGGCGCCTGCTGGGGAACCCTCCCTTCCCTCAGCCGGAGCGCCTTCCAGTATCGGTCCCGCCGCTCCAGCGAGGAGGACGCCAGAAGCTACGCAAAGGAGTTTACCCTCCGGGGGCTCGCTCACCGGATCGCCTGCCCTGTCCTCATCGTGCACGGGAAGCGGGATCGGGTGATCCCGTGGACGCAAGCGATCACGCTTGCAGAGAGCATCCAGGGGCCAAAGGACCTCGTCCTGTTCGAGGAGGGGGGTCATGGGTGTAACAACCTGAGCACAAGATATCGCCCACTGATGGGGGATTGGATGCGTCGAGAACTCCAACTTGCCCGCGGAATAGGCGGAACAGAGAGAGAGAACCTCCACAAACCGAACAAGGGGGGAGAAGGCCATGGCTAATACGAAGAGAAGACGAAAGACCTTTTTGCTCGCTGCGGGTCTCTGCCTGCTGTTCGGCATCCTAGCCGGGCAGGCTGTTTCCGCTCCGACGTTGACACCGCTCCGGCTGAGTTATGGGGACAACCTAGGTGCCACGGTCGTTGTCGCTGCCATCGAGAACGGGTTTTTCAATAAGTACGGCCTCGCTGTGAATGCGTTCCCGCAGCCGAGGGCCCAGCTCGCCGTGGAGTCCCTGATCGGTGGGTCCAGTGACATCGCCTCGGGGGCTCCCGGAAACCGCTTGATCTTTGCGGCCGCGGACAACTTGCCCATCGTAGCCATCGGCCTCGCTGTCTCTGGGTATGAGGCCCGCATGGTGGTCCCAGCGAAGGATACCACCACAAAGACCATCCGTGACCTCGTGGGAAAGCGCGTGGCCATCCAAGTGGGTTCTGCTACCTACGGGGTCTGGGTGAGCTATTTGAAGACCCAGGGTCTCTCCGTGAGCGACTTCAAGATCGTCAACCTGGACGTGGAGCTGATCCCAGCGGCCCTCCAGCGGGGGGAGGCGGATGCAGGGGTCTTGTGGGCGCCGTTCTGGAATCTCGTCGTCGCGAGGGGGATTGGGCGGGTGGTCCTGACCTCCCAGGAGATCGCTGCTCCGGTGAAATCCACCTACGCTCGTCTCGTCCTAACGAGCCGGAACATGGTCACGAGGAACCCTGATATCCTGCGGCGGTTCATGATGGCATGGGTGGAGTCCCTCGTCTGGATCAACAAGAACCCAGATGAGGCCGCGCGGATGCTGAACGATTTCTACTTCAACCAGGGGATCAAGCTGGACCTGAATGTGATCAAAGAGATGTTAGCGGAGCAACGGTTCGACCGGGTGATGGTCTCCCAGGCCGACGTCGATGACATCGTGAGGAATATCGCCACGGTCTACAAGGAGGCTGGGCGCATCAAGGAGATCCCTGACGTCTGGAAGTACATCGACAACAGCTTCGCTCGCTACGCTCTGAGCCAGCTGCGCGTTCGGGAGCCTCTGGGAAAGTAGGGACGGGTTTGAACCTGAGCCATGAGACACAGCTCACCCAAACGGCGGTGCCCCGACACGAGGACCGATAGCTCGTCCCAGGCGAATGCCTTCGGAAGGGCTGGATTCCTACCTATGGAGGGGTGAGCCATGGCCACCAAACCGGGCACGCACGCCCTCCCTGTTTCCTCAAGGGGGCAGGTGATTGGGAAAGAGATCTGGCAAAGCGCCCGCCCGATCCTCGTGGTCTTTGCCGTGTGGGAACTGGTGGGCCGTTCGGGGATCGTTCACCAAGCGCTGTTCCCTCCCTTCTCCGCGGTTGTGCTCCGGCTGTACGAGCTGGGCGCCAGAGGCCTCCTGTTCGTTGATCTCGCGTGGTCACTCTACCGCTTGGCGGTCGGCGTCGCCCTCGGAATCCTGATCGGGACAGCCTTTGGAATCTTGATGGGGGCGAGTAAAAAGATTGAGGTGTGGATGCTCCCTGTCCTGGATTTCTTCCTCTCCATTCCCGGGGTGGCGATCTACCCTGTCGTCGTCCTCCTATTCGGCCTCTCCAACAAGGCGATCATCGTCACCCTGGCGTTCGAGGCGGCGCTCACGGTCATGATGAACACGTGGACGGGTGTGCGGAGTGTACCGCGGATCCTCATCGATGCCGCGCGGTCCATGGGTGCTTCCTTGCGGACGCTGTTCTACCGGGTGATGCTTCCGGGCTCGCTGGCGTTCATCGTCACTGGGTACCGCCTGGCGTTCACGCGCGCGTGGCGGATCCTTGTGGCAACGGAACTGATGGGCGGGCTCGGGTACGGCCTCGGGTTCCGTATCCAGCAGGGGCGGCAGTTCTTCGACGCCGCCCTGGTGCTGGCTGGAGTCCTTGTGATCGCGGTCATTGGCGTGGTTACAGAGAGGACCCTCCTCCGCTGGGTGGAGGCGAGAACCGTCGAGCGCTGGGGCACGGTGACGTAGGGGGTGCTCGGGAATGGCGGAGAAGCTCAAGGTCGTGGGCCTCTCCAAAACCTATATTGTGGACCAGGGGACGCCGTATGCCAAGGAGATCCCGGCACTGGAGGACGTCACCCTTACCGTCTCCAGTGGAGAGTTCGTCACCATCATTGGCCCTTCGGGGTGTGGGAAGAGCACTTTCCTCATGATCGTGGCCGGCCTGGTCCCGAAGACCTCCGGGGAGATCTTCCTCGATGGGAAGCCGGTGAAGGGTCCAGGGTTGGACCGCGGCGTCGTGTTCCAGGAGTTTGCCCTGTTCCCCTGGATGACTGTGGAGGAGAACATCTGCTTCGGCCTGGAGATGAAAGGAGTTCCCCGGAGGGAGCGCCACGAAATCGCCAGGCGCTACATCGACCTCGTCGGGCTCCGGGGGTTCGAGCACACCTATCCCTTCCGCCTCTCCGGCGGGATGAAGCAGCGTGTGGCTGTCGCCAGGG
>Ga0272449_1004669_pt1 | contig 11050 bp, 9 predicted proteins | sample YNPCB0241_FD_198679 | JGI IMG/M metagenome (GOLD analysis project Ga0272449, IMG submission 198679) | Hot spring sediment microbial communities from Yellowstone National Park, WY, United States - YNP-CB-024-1 | ecosystem: Environmental > Aquatic > Thermal springs > Hot (42-90C) > Sediment...
GACCAGGATCGAAGTTGCACGATGGACCTCCTTTTCGTTGTACGAATCGTTTCAGCCGGATCGCGATTCTAAGAATCGCAGACCGTGTTGCCACACGCAAGTTGCTGAGCGGTGCGCTAAGGTCAGGACACCGTGGAAGTGCTGCACAAATTGACCGCGGGGTCGTACTTGTAGCCCGTCGCCGGATCGGTGTGCACGCGCAAGTGAAGCGCATGGGGTGGGTTCTGCAGGGATGGGGTGGCGGAGCTCCCGCGATGCTGCAAAACGCCGAGGCGCGGTCGGATGCTGGCGGTGGGGAATCTCTCCTGGCTCATCCCGAAGCTTGGGGCGGCTTCGGGCAAAGTAGTTCCGCAGGGAACTGACGATCCGTGCCGCAGAGCAGAGAGCGCAGGTCCTGGCCGTACACTCGGTTGCGGTCAGGTACGGCGGGGACAAAGAAGTGCGGCGGCGCAGCTGAGAATGGCCAGCAGGACCAACAATCCCAGATCGAGGCGAATGCCGAGCCATTGGTCAGGCCACCGGAGGAGTTGGGAGACGAAGAAAAGAAGCATAGCGATGGTCGAGAAGCCCGCGATGATCCGCGGGGGGTGTCGCATGGCCACGGCCGCGAGCACCAATGGCCCCATCATCGCCGTGCCCGCGAAACTCGTCCGCGCCAAGAGCACCAACTGGTCGCTCATGACGATCGAGAATATGAACACAATGGCGGCGAACCCGAAAATCGCCCAACGTGTCCGCCTCAACACCTGCCGGTCGTCGCCGTGGAGCATGGACCGCAGTTCGGTCCCTAGCGCAAACAGTTGGGCGTTGGTGGTTGAGAGACAGGCGGCCAGCAAACCAATGACGGAGAGCCCTCCGAGCCACGGGGGTGGATCCAGCAGCAACGCGCGTGCTTGAAACTCGGCGGCGGGCAAGCCGGTGTAGCGGATCGCTCCGTACATGCCGATTAAGGCGGTGGGGAAAATCACGGCCATCGCGAATACACCCACCGAGACGGCCATACGATGAAGCGCCGCGGTGCTCTTCATGACCACCAGCCGTGTGGACATCTGCGGTTGAGTGGCCGGGATCATCACAATGGCAATCGCCGAGGCGAGCAAGAACTGTACCGTGAACAACCCCTTCGGGCCCGGAACAGAGCATAGCTCCGGATGCGCCTGCCGCACCTGGGTCCAAAGTTCGGACCAACCGCCAGCGCGGCTGGTGCACACCCCTGCAAGGATCCATAGGATCACGAGCAGCGAGAGGCCCTGGATGGCGTCCGCGAAGACGATGGCGCGAAAGCCGCCGATTTCGCTGAACCCGAGCATGATCAGTACGATCAGCGCGGACCATTGCGCCAGGCTAAGCAAGTCGGGAAACGTAGAAGCAAAAAACACAGCGATGCCACGGATTTGGATCGCCACATACGGGACAAGGAAAATAAACGCGCTGGCGAACATGGCCCAGCCGACCCACCGCCGCTCATAGACTTGGGCCATCATGCCCGCCATACCGTTGAATCCGAGTTCGCGTGCGCGACGGCGAATGGCCGTACCGAACAGGACGACAAAGAAGACCATCATGGCGTCCGATACCGCTAAGAAGATCCACGAACCCACACCATGGGTACGGAAGAAGTCCGGCATGCCGAGAAACGTGAACGCGCTGAACAGCGCCGCGGCATAGGTCAGCACTCCCAAGCGCACACCGAGGCGGCGTCCGGCGAACATGAACTCGTCGGCGGTGCGACCGCGTTGCCAGGAGCGTACCGCCGCCCCCAGCAAGAGCGCGAGATACCCCAGGCCCAAAAGGATCGTCCATCCCTGGAGTGTCATGACGGGTATCCTGGATCGTCGGTTCCGATGAGTCGAGCAGCAAGGGCGGTCAGTCCGACCAGCGCGCTGGCGACGAGCATACCGGCCCACAGGCTTCGAGGCAGTCCGAGGAGAATGGGCTCGCACTGAAAAGGTGGGATGACCAGCGGAGTAAACGTGAGGACCGACACGACGATGGCGGCCAAGACTACGGCGCGCAGAGCGGAAGGTTTCGACCAGTTGGCCATCGTAAAGTTCTTCGCAGCCATGTGTGCACATCATGATGACGTGGAGCGGAACCGATTGCAACGCTTGAACGGTGCTGAGTGGGCGGCCCCGCGTGCATACGGCCCACGCTCTTGATATAGTTTGCCCCACGAAAGGACGCACCGCCCATGGAACGACTCGTGATACTGGGATCGGGACCCGCAGGCTACACGGCGGCGATCTACGCGGCGCGTGCCAACGTGGAGCCACTCGTGGTGGAAGGACTGCAACCCGGCGGTCAGCTCACGACCACCACAGAGGTGGAGAATTTTCCGGGTTTTCCCAATGGAGTGGACGGGTTCGAGTTGATGCACCGGATGCGGCAACAGGCCGAGCGGTTTGGAGCGCGCATGCTCATGGGCATGGTGGTCGGCGCCGATCTCAGCGGGCAGCCGTTCCGGTTGCGGATGGACAACGGAACGGAGATCCTCACGAAGGCGTTGATCGTGGCCACGGGGGCCAGTGCGAAGTACCTCGGGCTTCCCTCGGAACAGGCGTTGATCGGCCATGGCGTTTCGGCCTGTGCGACTTGCGACGGCGCCTTTTTCCGAGGCGTGCCGGTGTGCGTGGTGGGAGGGGGCGATACGGCGATGGAGGAGGCATTGTTCCTTACCCGGCATGCGAGCGAGGTGATCATCATTCACCGTCGAGACCGTTTCCGCGCATCGCCCATCATGCAACAGCGTGTTCTCGTCAATCCGAAAATCCGCGTGGAATGGAACAGTGTGGTGGAGGAGGTCCATGACCCTGCGCAACAACGGGTGACGGGCGTGACGATTCGGAACGTGGTGACCGGCGAACGTAAACGCCTGGAGGTGGCAGGGTATTTTTGCGCCATTGGGCACCATCCCAACACCGACTTCTTGCGTGGGCAATTGGAGATGGATGAACAGGGGTATGTGCGGGTGACCGTCGGCACACAGACCTCGCGTCCCGGTGTGTTCGCGGCGGGGGACGTCATGGACCGTGTATACCGACAGGCCATCACCGCCGCGGGCACCGGATGTATGGCGGCCTTGGACGCGTTACGCTACCTGGAAAGCCTGGGAGAGTAATGGCATCGTCGGGTGTCCAGGGGAGGCGGCCGGGATGGGGACGCACCTATCGTCGCTTGCTCCACTATGTGCGACCCTACCGAGCGCGGCTGTTCGTTGGGATTGCGTTCGGGCTACTCTTTGCGGGTTCGACGACCTCCTTGCTTTTGATCCTGCGTCGGCTGCTGGCTACGATCTTCACGGACCGCGTGGAGGACCTACGTGCCACGTTACTGGTCGCGGGGGCGTTGCCCCTGTTGACGCTGGCGCGTGGAGCGGGACAGTTCGTCAGTCGCTATTTGGTGGAGTATGTGGGCAACCGCGTCGTGATGGACCTTCGCATCGCGATCTTCGACCACTTGCAGGATCTCTCGTTGGAGTTCTTCACGCAGACCCGTACGGGGGAGCTCATCTCGCGCGTGTCGAACGACACGATGTTGGTGGAACGTGCGGTCTCGACCGTGTTGGCCGACCTGATGCAGCAGCCCTTGGTATTGGTCGGCGCCGCGGCCTACCTCGTCTGGCTGGATTGGGCGTTGGCGGTGGCCAGCCTGGTGGTGTTCCCCGTCTGCCTGATCCCCATCATCGCGTTCGGACGGCGCGTGCGACGCCATGCGCGCGAAGGCCAGGAACGATTGGCCGACCTCGTGGCGTTGCTTCAGGAAACGTTGACCGGGGTCCGCATTGTCAAGGCGTTCAACATGGAACCGTATGAGCGCGCCCGCTTCCGAGAACGGAGCGCATCGGTGTTCCGCCGGATCATGCGCCTGACGCGTGCGCGCATCGCGGTCGAGCCGATCATCGTGGAGTTTGCCAGCCTCTGGGTTGCACTGTTGTTGTTCTACGCGTGGTGGGTGCGAATGCCCGTTCAAGACTTCTTGACCTTCGCGGCGGCGCTGTTTGTTATGTACGACCCGGCCAAACGCCTGGGCAATCTGCATGTGAACATTCAGCATAGTGCCGCCGCGGCGGACCGCATCTTCGAACTTCTCGACATGCCCGTGCGCGTGGCGGACCGCCCGGATGCCGTGGAGTTGCGTGAGGCCATTCGGTCCATCGAGTTCGACCATGTCACGTTCGCGTACGACGACGTGCCCGTGTTGCAAGAGATCTGTCTGCGGGTCGAGGCGGGCCAACGCGTGGCGATCGTCGGCGCGTCCGGTTCTGGTAAAACCACCTTGGTGAGCCTCTTGCCGCGGTTTTTCGACGTGACGGCCGGTGCGGTTCGGATCAACGGTCGCGACATTCGTGAGTTTACCCTCCGCTCGTTGCGCGCGCAGATGGGGCTGGTGACGCAGGAGACGATCCTGTTCAACGACACGATTGCGGCCAACATTGCCTACGGGCAGCCATCCGTTCCGCGACAACGGATCGAAGAGGCGGCCCGGCTTGCCCATGCGCATGAGTTCATCGTCCAGCTCCCCGAAGGGTACGACACGATCATCGGCGAACGCGGGATTCGGTTGTCCGGTGGGCAGCGCCAGCGGATCGCGATCGCGCGCGCCTTGTTGCGCAATCCTCCCATCTTGATTCTCGACGAGGCGACCAGCTCGTTGGACAGCGAGAGCGAATGGCAGGTTCAACAAGCGCTCGACTGTGCCATGGAAGGTCGCACGGTGTTCATCGTGGCCCATCGCCTGTCCACGGTGGCGCGAGCGGATCGGATTTACGTGTTGGAACGTGGACACGTGGTCGAATCTGGCACTCACGCAGAACTTCTGCAGCGCGGAGGGGTCTACCGACGTCTATATGAACAACAATTCGGTCCGATCGGATCTGGCACCTGAACCACCTGGGCACAGCCGAGTTCAAGGGCGGCGGATGCCACGTGCTAAGCTGCGGCACGTCGTACGTTGCGTACCAGCGGGCGCGCGCGATCCGGCGACTCCTCCTCCTTCTGAACCAGCGCGGCGCTCGCGGTGGGTGCTGCCGGTGGCGGGTGTGGCCGTGGTGGCGGTGTTTGCGGGCTTGGTGGTGTGGCTGGCTCAACGCGACCTTGCGCAGGAGTCGGTGCCAGACGATCCGACGGGCCTGGTGCTCGGGGTGAACGATCAGCGATATCGCGACCCGGAGGGGCGCTTCGAGTTAACCATCCCGGCTACATGGATCGTACGCGCCCGCGAGCCGAGAAAAGTGAATGAACTGGTATTCACGTCCTTTCGCGGGCCCCGCGGCCTCGAGATCTGGGTCCGGTTGCACGTGCTAGAATCCGATCGCTTCGAACACTTGGTGCAAGAAATTCGCGCCCAGGCCGAGGCGCTGGATCTGAACATCGAGCCGAAGATCGTGCAGTTGGCGGGCCGTTCTGCGGTGCGCCGCGAAGTGCGCTGGCACCGAACCGCTTCGATCTTGTACGACTGCTTAGTGGACACGACCAACCATCACATTCAGCTGAGCGCGCCCGCGGAGCTCATGGACCGTTATCGTGCGCTGCTCGAAGAAATTTGCGCGACCTATGTACCTTGCCCGCCTTCGGACCGCGAAGGGAAATCTGGATCGGAGGGCGCACACGATTGGCACCCCCTGCCGGAATCGAACCGGCCTTTGCAGGATGAGAACCTGCCGTCCTAGCCGATAGACGAAGGGGGCGTTTGGCCACAACTACGATAGGCGTTTTTGGCCCGTCGGTCAAGCGTTTTGGGCGGGCCCGATGGTGTGGGACTCATGAACGTTCGGTAATTATGGGTCGCAGTTTGCATGCGCGGTGGCTCGGAGTTATGGCACCTGCGGGCCGACGCAACCCCACGAGTCGCACACCGCAAGCCGCGCTGCACGGACACTTCACGACACCTGGTCTATGAAGCTGCCCGAGCCAGGAAGTGGTGCAGACCGGAGGCGGCTTGCTGCAACAGTGATGGACGAAGGGGTTGTTGGGCAGCTGCCACAATGCACGAGCGATCCGTGCTCCATGGCTTCGCAGCCGGTTGGCGAGTTGAGCCGGGGTGTTGGGCACCGCCGCGTGGGGCAGGCAGTTTTGCGTGAGGGTTCATCCTAGCCTTCCTGGATACATCACCCATGGCTGCTCCAAGCCTTGGAAAAGTCGAGGCGCGTTGAGTCCAACGATTGGACGATCCTAATGGTCACGGCCGAGTACGTATGGCGATATTTGGGCGAGATGGGAAACAGTTCGAACGAGTGACAAGTGCGACCCCTCACGGCGGCTTGTCCTGCGCGAACGACGGACGCCTCGTGGCAAAGTTGCGGGCCCAGCGACGTAGTTCGCTGGGATCGGGCAAAACTTCTCGCATCGTAGCGCGCTGTGCGGTAAGATTAAGTGACGACAACGGAGCTACGGGGTATGCAGCAACGAATTCTGGTAGTCGAAGACGATCCGGCTGTCTTGAACTTGTTGGTCTCGACGTTCCGCAACGAAGGGTATCTGGTCGATCCGTGTAGCAACGGCGGCGACGCCATCGCCACCATTCGACAAAAGGACTACGACTTGGTCGTCACGGACATCGTGATGGAAGGCGTGGACGGCCTTCAGGTGTTGGCTGAGGTGCAGTCGGCGCGCCCGCAAACGCCGGTGATCTTGTTGACCGGCTATGGGTCCGTGGAGTCCGCGGTCCAGGCCATGAAGGGGGGCGCGTATGACTACGTGACCAAACCTTTCAAGCTCGACGAGCTCTTGCTCACGGTCCAGCGGGCGCTGAAGTACCGGGCCGTACTGATGGAAAACCTCTGGCTTCAATGGGGAACTCGGTTGCCGTTTTTAGTGGCGGAGAGCTCGGCCATGCGTCAGATTTGCGAAGTGATTCAACGCGTGGCTCCCACCGACAGCACGGTATTGATCACCGGCGAGAGCGGTACCGGCAAGGAGGTCGTAGCGCGCGCCATCCATGCGCTCAGTCCCCGCCGAAACCGGGTGTTCGTGCCCATCAACTGCGGAGCCATGCCCGAAACCTTGTTGGAGTCGGAGATGTTTGGTCATGTCAAGGGCGCGTTCACGGGCGCGACAGCAGACAAAATCGGCTTGTTTGAGTCCGCCCACGGGGGGACGATCCTGCTGGACGAAATCAACGCCATGCCGCTCAACCTGCAGGTGAAGTTGCTGCGGGTCCTGCAGGACAAGTGTATCCGGAAAGTGGGCAGTACCGAGACGTATCCGGTGGACGTGCGGGTGCTTGTCGCCAGCAACCAGCCATTGGAACCGTTGATCGAACAAGGCCGTTTTCGGGAGGACCTCTACTACCGGATCAGCGTCATTCCGATTCACCTACCGCCACTACGGGAACGGCGCGAGGACATCATGCCGCTGGTGGCACATTTTCTCCGCCGAGAACGTCCGGCCGGCGCGCCGCTTCCCAAACTCGATCCACAGGCGCAGCGAATTTTGGAGGCCTATCATTGGCCCGGGAATGTTCGCGAGCTGGAAAACGCAATCCGTCACGCCTTGACGTTCATGCAGGGCGACACGATCACGCCGGACGTTTTGCCAACTCGGATCGTTCAAGCCGCAGCCGGGGTGGAACTTCCGTCCACCCAGGCTAGATCCACTGAACCGAGTACGGGCGAGGAGTTTCGCGGTCGTTCCCTGAAGGCGTTCCTCCGCCAAAAGGAGCGCGAGTACGTCCAAATGGTCGTGGACAAGATGGGGGGAGACAAAGTGCGGGCCGCGGCAGCGCTGCGGATCAGCTTGACCACGCTGTACCGCAAGTTGGCGGGGGACGTAGAATAGCTCATAGGTCTCTTCGATCGGGCGCGAACCCTTGGCCACCTCTACGTTGGAACCGGACGATTCAAGGTTGTCGGTAACTCGTTCATTGTCAATGGATTGCAGCTTTTGTGTTGCAAAAAGCGCAAAAGTTTGTTACCATAGGTGAACATGGAGCAGGTGAGGGGTGTCTATACCAATACGAGCGTTGAGTCGGAAGATGTAATTGGAACCCGCGAAGCGAGCGCGGCACTGCGTGCATGAGGACTGGCGTAGCATGGATCAACGAGCAGGTGGCCGAGAGCTCCAGGTTTGTTCCGGAGCTGAAGGCCGAGGTGGCCCGAGTCATCGTGGGGCAGGGGCGTCTGATTGACCGTCTGTTGGTCACATTGCTGGCGGATGGCCACGCGTTGTTGGAAGGGGTGCCGGGGCTAGCCAAGACCTTGGCGGTGAAGACGTTGGCTGCGGCGTTGAAGGTTTCTTTCCGCAGGATCCAGTTCACCCCGGATTTGTTGCCGTCCGACTTGCTCGGGACGCAGATCTACAACCCTCGGGACGGGACTTTTTCTGTTCGGCTGGGCCCGATCTTTGCCCACGTGATTTTGGCCGACGAGATCAACCGGGCGCCGGCGAAAGTCCAAAGTGCCCTGCTGGAGGCGATGCAGGAGCGACAGGTGACCATCGGGGGTGAGACGCACCCACTGCCAGAGCCTTTTTTGGTCTTGGCCACGCAAAACCCGATCGAGCAAGAGGGCACGTATCCCCTGCCCGAGGCCCAGGTGGACCGCTTTTTGTTGAAGATTCGCGTGACCTATCCGTCCCGCGATGAGGAGCGCCGAATCCTGGACGCGGAGGCTCGCACCCAGCGCCGCCATGAAGTTCGGGCGGTGGTGGACGCGACGACGATCCTCGAGGCGCGAAAGGTTGTGGACGAAGTGTACGTGGACGAAAAGATTCGGGAGTACGTCTTGGATATCGTTCAGGCGACGCGGGATCCCGCTGCATTTGGCCTGGATCTCGGGCCCTACATTCGGTACGGGGCCTCCCCGCGCGCGACCATCGCTTTGACACTGGCAGCCCGCGCTCATGCCTACCTCGATCGGCGGGGATATGTGACGCCACAGGACATCAAGGAGATGGCACCGGATGTTCTGCGGCACCGCATCTTGCCCACCTACGAGGCAGAAGCGGAGGGGATCACGACGGATGATCTGATCGCCCGGATCTTGGGCGCGCTGCCGGTGCCATGACACATACGAGGAGTCACGATGCACGAGATCACCGACATCCACAAGGCAGCCGAAAAGTTTACCTCACGGGTACGCGACCTGGTGGAAGTGCTTCCGCGAGACGATCTGGCCGGTCAGGCGTTGGGTGTCGAGCTGCAAGCCGCCCACCGGCGGTTCGTGGAAGCCTGGAAATCGTGGGCGGCGGCTGAAAAGAAGTCTTCCACGGCCTGGCAAGAATTGGAGAAGCCCATTCAAGATTGCCTCCACTTGATCGAGCTTCTTTGGCGCACCCAGATGCTTCACCCTCCGCGGGTCCTTCAAATTTTGGCGCATGGCAAGGCGTTCGCGGAGGCGTTGTCCAAACTCCGGCAGCAGGCTACTAGCCGGACGCGCACCACGACGACTCGCCGGCGCCGTACCCAAAGCGCGGCATGATTCCGCGGGAGGTCCTCCGCAAGGTTCGAAAAATCGAGATCCGGTCGCGCCGACTGGTGAATGAGGTGTTCGCGGGAAGCTACCTCAGCGTCTTCAAAGGACGCGGCATGGAGTTCGACGAGGTGCGAGAGTACCAGGTCGGCGATGATGTCCGGGCCATCGATTGGAACGTCACCGCGCGGATGGGCCACCCTTACGTCAAGAAATACGTCGAGGAGCGTGAGCTGACCGTCGTGTTGGCGGCGGACGTCAGCGGGTCGAACCGGTTCGGTAGTCTGCAGCAACTGAAGCGAGATCTCATTGCCGAACTGGGCGCGGTCCTGGCGTTGTCGGCCATTCGAAACAATGACCGCGTGGGCCTCGTGTTGTTCACGGACCGAGTAGAACATCACGTGCCGGCTCGGAAAGGTTCGGCCCACGGCGTGCGCGTCATCCGGGACCTTTTGGCATTTCAGCCAGCTCACCTAGGGAGCCAACTGCAACCGGCGCTGGATTTCCTGCACCGAGGGGTCCGGCGTCGGTCGGTGGTGTTTCTCCTTAGCGACTTTCTGTTCGATTTTCCGGACCCGGCGCGATTTTCTGCGACGGCCCGCCACCATGATCTCATCGCCGTCATGGTGTCGGATCGTCGGGAGTTCGCTTGGCCAGCCGTCGGACTGGTGGAATGGGAGGACTGCGAATCAGGTCGGCGTATGTGGGTGGACACCTCGGACCCGCGCACGCGTTGTCTGTTTGGGGAACGCGCGGCGGCGCGTCGCGACCGTTGGCGCCAACTTTTTCGCAGGGCGGGGGTGGACCTGATCGAGGTCGAGACCGGCCAACCTTACGAGCGCGCATTGGTGCGGTTCTTCCGCGAACGGGAGCGGCGCCTGGCGGTGTCCTGAAGTGGAGCCGCGATGAACTCAACCGGCCAGAGCGGTGTGCGCACCCCACGGAGCCGGCGGAGTCTGGGCCGGATTCTTTTCCAACTGGCGCTGGGGGTGGGCATGCTCGGCGGGGTCAGCTCCTGTGGCCCTCGCGGAGTTGCCCGAGTGGCCAGGGATGGTTCCGTGCAGGTCCGCGTGGTGGCGGCTTCGACCAATGCCGTCCGCATTGGCGAGCCGTGGCGGGTTCGGCTGGAGGTTCGCTATCCTTCGGATGCGCGGTTAATCTGGCCGGATCCCACGGGCGTCAGCAATGACGTGGTGGTACTCAATGTCGGCGCCGAGCGTTCTCGTCGCCAGGGCGGTACCTCGATGATCGCGTACCGCGACTGGGACTTGGCCGCCTATTCGGTCGGGCGGCACGTGGTCTGGACGGGCGCCGTCGAGGTTTTGCGCGGCACCGACACGGTCCAGAGGGTGCAAGTTCCCGACACATGGTTGGAGGTCGTGTCGGTGCTCACCAACGACGGAATGGAACTGAAACCTCCGCGAGGTCTTCTCACTTGGGACCGTGGCTGGCCACGTTGGCTCTGGGTGCTACCCCTCTTGGCCCTGATTGCGTTCGTCGCCGCTTGGTTTGCGCGCGGGTTGGGACGTTCCACTTTGCCCCCACCGGTGGGCCCGTTTCCGCCCTCGCCGGCCGAAGTGGCATTACGGGAGCTGGCGGCGTTGCGCGAAAGCGAGGACGTTGCGGCGCGGCGCTGGGACCCGG
>Ga0272449_1004670_pt1 | contig 11049 bp, 11 predicted proteins | sample YNPCB0241_FD_198679 | JGI IMG/M metagenome (GOLD analysis project Ga0272449, IMG submission 198679) | Hot spring sediment microbial communities from Yellowstone National Park, WY, United States - YNP-CB-024-1 | ecosystem: Environmental > Aquatic > Thermal springs > Hot (42-90C) > Sediment...
CAACAGGAAGTAAGGCTTTACTTCTCTATCAAGGAACTAATACTGGACTGTCCTCCCAACCACTTACTATTGTTAGCAAGGATTCTGGCTCATTTGGTATAAGAGTTTCAGGAACAGGGTATTATAATACTGACAAGTTTTCAGATATAATTACGGTAGATAGAACTAATTCTATTTTATATGTTATTAAGTAATTTAGAAAAAAGAATAGGAGGATTTGTTTATGAAGAAATTAAAGAGGAAGAGATCAGGTTGGAAGAAGCCAGCTGTCAAAAAGAAAATGAATATATCAATAGTTAGAGGTGCAGGGTGTGACTTTATGGATGATGCTAAATGTACTACTTTACAGACGTCTCAATAAATTTGAAAGTAGATAAATATAATACAAATGTGCCAGCAATAATGTTTGATATTATCCTTGGTCTTATTTTTTTAGTCGTTTTACTTCTGAGAATCTAATAGAGAGTGTGAGGTATCTTGTTCTTTAAAACAATAAGGGTCTATGTTAGGTTTATATCGAGGTGTGAGGGGAGCAAAAAAAACGAAAAGTCTCGTATAAAAGATGCTGACACAGAGTCCAGAATATCAAAAGGTAATGGGTACGACAGACAGGATGAGTCATCATCCTCTCTTACTTTTCTAACTCCTACCCTCACAATTCAAACCCGTATTTTACCCTGTCCAGCTCTGAAAACCTGCGGGAGACTATGTAGTAGTCTTTGAGGCGGAGTTCTTTTTTGAGCCGATCGAGTCTCTTCAGATTCGAGAGGGTGGGGGTTATCTTTACCTCGTAAGCGATCTCTTTGTTGAGTATGAAATCGATCTCCACACCGCTCTTCTTCCGATAATAACTTACATCGCCCATTCTGTATAGTGATAAAAAGACAGCATTTTCAAAAACCGCCCCTTCACTGACTCTCCCGAATTCATTGATAAAACCTGTATCACATATATAAACCTTCTTCTGACTCTTTATCTCAACATCCCTGTTCTTTGTAAAGGGGCTTATTAGTTTTATAAAGAATGTCTTTTCCAAAAATGAGATATAGTTCGAGACGGTCTCCCTCGAGACCCCTAACTCACTCGAAATCTTATTGATGTCCAGTTTAGAGCCAGTTCTCGAGATAAGGAGAAATATGAGGTCTCTTATCACATCTAACTTTTTGAAGTCTCCCAGCCTTGTTATCTCCATATTGAAATAGGAGGTAAATATATCATTGATGATTCCCTTCTTCTCCTCGATGTGCTCCTTTGATATGACATCGGGCATACCACCATATAAAATGTATTCCTCATAGTATCTTTCAATCTTTTCGTATATTGCCTCGGTTACCTTCGATTTTCCAATGAGTGATGTATTCATCTCCGCCCCTTTGAGCCTGAGAAATTCAGAGAAACTGAATGGCATCAATTCGAATATATACTTCCTTATACTCTACTTTTTGTCAAGTCAACCTTGCAAAAAGTCAGGTAGGGTTACATCTCTGTATGTGGAGGTGAACACACCCCGTCTGCCTTCGACAGCCATCCCTCTACAAGAGGGGAATTAATCCGTGTCAGTGGTCGGTGATCCGTGTCGGCATCTGGAACATCCCGCTGTTAGAAGAGAATTTTTACTTATCCATTTCCTACTTCCCACTTATCCATTTATATTCCGTGAGCGGTGTCGGTGATCCGTGTCGGTCTTCGGATCGATTCTTTGTCGAAGGGGAATTTTACTTACCCATTTCCCACTTCTTACTTACTCATTTATAGATTCTTTGAGGGCGGAGATGAAGCGTCTGTTCTCCTCCATCGTTCCAATGGTAACCCTTATACAGCTGGGTATCCCGAAACTTTTCATAGGTCTTACTATCACGCCCTTTCTGAGGAGTTTATCGTAGAGTTCCGTTGCATCTCTGTGAAGGTCTATCAAAAGGAAGTTTGCCTGTGACGGGACTACATCAAATCCAAGGGATTTGAGTTCTGCCTCGATATACTTCATCCCCTCCCTTACCATCTCCCTCGATTTTCTGACATGGGATTTGTCACTGAGGGCTGCGATAGCCGCCGCCTGTGCCACTGAGGAGGTGTTGAATGGCTGTCTGACCCTGTTTATGTAGTCTGCGAGTTTTGCATCTGTAATTCCATAACCGATTCTGAGCCCCGCAAGCCCGTATATCTTGGAGAATGTCCGCATAACTACTGTATTGGGTCTCTTCTTTATGAGCTTTATGGTGTCAAATGGATAGTCTTCTGCAACCACATACTCATAATAAGCCTCGTCCAGCCCGAGGACTATGTCTTTTGGAATAGATTTGATGAAGGTATAGAGTTCGTCCTTTGTGAGATATGTCCCTGTGGGGTTGTTAGGGTTTGCGATGAATATAATCTTTGTCTTTTCTGTGATTGCCGATCTGATCCCATCGAGGTCATACCTGTAATTCTTCATATCAATGAGTTTCAGGACACAGTTCTGTGCCTGAGAAGAGATATAATACATAATGAAACTCATTTTAGAGGTAATCACCTCATCCCCGGGGATACAGAAGACCCTTACCATAAGGTCTATTATATCATTTGAGCCGTTCCCCAAAACTATCTGGTCAGGGGAGACCTTGTGAATCTTTGCCAGTTTTTCTTTGAGGTAGAATCCGTTTGCATCCGGATATAGATGGACAGACTGCAGTGCCTTCCTCGCCGCCTTTATTGCCTTCTTTGAGGGACCGAGTGAGTTTTCATTGCTTGCCAGTTTTATGATATTGGATATACCGAGCTCTCTTTCGGTCTCTTCGATTGGTTTTCCCGGTGTATATGGCATAAGGTTTTCAATATTGGGAGGGACGAGGCTTCTCATAATCTCTCCTTTCTATAAGGGGTCAAGGTTTATAAAACACTACAATGTATTTAAATCAAACAAAAAAGTGAATGAAGAATTTAATCGGGTAGTCGTTAGTCAGATAGTCGTTATTCATTATAGTTGGTAGTTGTAACCAAATGTCTGGTGCAGGTGAAAATATTTGTAGAAAAATGTAAAAGTTTGGTGTAAATCAAATTCACCTATTTGTCAGGAGGTTAAATATGTCAACTGGTGATATCAAAAAGAGACTTAATGAACTGAAGAAACTCAAGATAGATATGTATATGAAGGACTTTCTGCTCACCTGGGAGAAGTCACAGGATGAAATAAGGGCGACTGCCATTGTGGCGGAGATATTGAAGTTGATGCACAAAGAGAATATTAGCACGAGGCTCTTCGATACGGGGCTTGCCATATCTATTTTTAGAGACAAGTCAACGAGGACGAGATTCAGTTTCGCCTCTGCTGTGAATATGCTCGGGCTCTCTCTCGTGGATCTCGATGAGGAGAAGTCGCAGATCTCCCATGGGGAGACGGTGAGGGAGACTGCCAATATGATATCCTTCCTCACTGAGGTGATAGGGATAAGGGACGATATGTTTCTGGGCGAGGGGAACACTTATATGAGGGAGGTGGCTCATTCTGTCGAGGAGGGTTATAAGGAGGGGGTATTGCATCAGAGACCAACTCTGGTCAATTTGCAGTGTGATATAGACCATCCCACTCAAACTATGGCAGATCTATTGAAACTAAAGAACTACTTTGGAGGGTTTGAGAAACTCAAGGGTAAAAAGATTGCAATGACCTGGGCATACTCCCCGAGTTATGGGAAGCCCCTCTCTGTCCCGCAGGGAATAATAGGGCTTATGACGAGGTTTGGTATGGATGTGGTGCTCGCATATCCCGAGGGGTACAACCTCATCCCGGATGTGGAGAAACTGGCATATGATAACGCGAAGAAGTATGGTGGCTCCTTTAAGATTGTAAATTCAATGGAGGAGGCATTCAGGGATGCAGATGTGGTATATCCAAAGTCCTGGGCGCCGTTTGCTGTTATGCAGAAAAGGACAGAACTCCTCAAGAAGGGAGATAAGGAGGGTTTGAAGGAGCTCGAACGGGAGTGTCTGAACAATAACGCAAAGTTCAAGAACTGGGAGTGCAATGAGGGTCTTATGAAGCTGACAAAAGATGGAAGTGCTCTATATATGCACTGTCTCCCGGCGGACATAAGCGGTGTAAGCTGTAAGGAGGGGGAGGTCTCCAAAGGGGTATTCGAAAAGTACCGCATACATACTTATGACGAGGCATCCTATAAGCCCTTTGTGATTGCTGCGATGATACTGCTTTCGAGATTCAAGGATTCACACAAGGTTTTGAATTCACTCTTTACAAAGAAGACAAAGAGAGTCAGATAGGAGTTGAATATGTCAAGAATCATCAAGAAACTCAACAGGGATGTAATCAAGAGAACAGCAAAGAGGTGCAAGGAGCGGGGAATCATAATCCCGACCTTTGCCCAGCAGAGGGACCCAAGTCTGATACCGGATGAGATAAAAAAGAGGTTAAAAGGTGTGGGGTTGTGGGATATAAACCCCTTGAATCTATTCAGAATTACCTGGAAGAACGATATAAGTACAGGGCTGTTTGGCAAAGTCAACTACTTCGAAATTCCTCAGAAACTCACGGGTGTAAAGGCAAGGATTATAGGACTTGTTGGGAAGTACTTTCCCACAGGTGCCCATAAAGTAGGGGCTGCATTCGGTTGTCTGGTTCCGAGACTTGTATCCGGTGAATTCGATCCCACGGTCCACAAGGCCGTCTGGCCATCTACGGGAAACTATTGTCGTGGTGGGGCATTCGACTGTGCTCTGCTTGCCTGCACCGCCATTGCCATTCTCCCTGAGGAGATGAGTAAGGAGAGGTTCGAGTGGCTCAGGAGTATCGGGGCGGAGATAATAGCCACACCCGGCTGTGAGTCTAATGTAAAGGAGATATATGACAAGTGCTGGGAGTTGAGACGAGACCCGATAAATGTGATATTCAATCAGTTTGAAGAGTTTGGGAATGCAATCTGGCACTACAATGTAACAGGTCCTGCTGTAGTTGAGGTCTTCGAGGAGGTAAAAAGAGCGAAGTCCCGTCTCTCCGCATTCATCTCCGCCACAGGTTCAGCAGGTACTATTGCTACAGGGGATTTCTTAAGAAAGGTCTCGCCCCATATCAAGGTGGTGGCAGGTGAGGCTCTCCAGTGTCCGACACTCCTTCTGAACGGATTCGGGGGGCACAGGATTGAGGGGATTGGTGATAAGCATGTCCCCTGGATACACAACCTGAGGAATACAAATAATGTCTCTGCCATCGATGATGAGGACTGTATGAGACTTTTGAGACTTTTCAATGAGCCAGAGGGAGTGGAATATCTGATAAGACAGGGGATCGATGAGAAGGTGGCAAGGAACCTGAATCTCCTTGGTATATCCAGTATCGCAAACCTCCTCTCTTCTATAAAGACGGCGAAGTATTATGATATGGATGAAAATGACATCATCTTTACGGTCTTTACTGACTCCTCTGATATGTATAAGTCGAGAGTGGAGGAGTTGAGGGCCGCAAGGGGTAGATATACATCAGAGCAGGCGGCAAGAGATTATGACTCCTGTCTACTGTCTCAAAGGACGGATAATTATATCGAGCTCACATATCAGGACAAAAAACGTATTCACAACCTCAAATACTATACCTGGGTTGAACAGCAGGGGAAGACCTATCAGGAGATACTTGAGCAGTGGGATGATGAGTATTGGAGGAGCTATTTTGAGGACGAGGTGGTCTATTTTGATGAACTGATAAATGAATTCAATAGGGAGATAGAGCGCCAGTAGCCTTTGTGTAATGGCAAACTATATTGTAAAATTTTGTCGGTTGTGATAAGGGAGTAAGACTATGAAATATGCAGGGCTCGTCCTTAAGATTACACATCCACAGATAGAGGAGATTTTTCAGAGGATATTGAACGAACTCGATCAGTATCACATAAGGGTTTATGTGGACGAGGCATCTGCCCGAAAACTCCAGTACAACGATGTACTTACTCCTGAGAATGCAAGGCTCATCGACTTCTTGATTGTAGCGGGCGGGGACGGCACCTTCTTGAGATCAATTGAGTACCTGAGCAGCAGGGAGAAGCCCGTAATAGGTATAAATCTGAGTGGTTCTCTTGGATTCATTACGGAGATAAGTCTGGATGAATTAGGTGAGACTTTAAGGGATGTGGTGAATGAAAACTACAAATGGATATACAAGTTGAGGTTGAGGTCTACCATTATCAGGGGTGAGAAGTCCCTTCTATCCGTAGATGTCCTGAATGAGACGGCGATCATCAGAAACTCCCTGACGCCAATCGTAAACTTTGATATATGGGTGGATGGTCTGTATCTGAGCAAGATAAAGGCTGATGGGATAATTGTGGCGACTCCTACAGGATCTACTGCCTATAATATGGCTGTAAATGGACCCATAGTTCACCCGGAGACAGAGGCGATTATAATAAACGCCGTATCCCCTCATATGCTCTCCTTCAGGCCCATCGTACTTCCTGCACGGGCGAGAATAAGGGTCAAGATCACCAAGGCGATTGGCCCTCTCTATGCAAGTTTTGATGGTCAGAGGGGGTACGAACTCCAGACTATGGATGAGGTGGTGATTGAGAGGAGTAACTTCCCAATTAAGGTAGTACAGTCCAGAAGAAGGGACTTCTTTGATATCATCCGAACCAAGCTCAGGTGGGGCGAGAAATAATCTGATGCTCTCCCATATCAGGATAAAGGATTTTGCCATTATCGATGATGTTGAGATAGATTTCGGGGAGGGTTTTACTGTGATTACGGGGGAGACGGGGGCGGGGAAGTCTGTCCTACTGCAGGCAATAACACTCCTCACAGGTGCGAGGGGGGATACGGAGTTTATCAGAACCAAAAGTGAAGAGCTCTCCGTAGAGGGTGTGTTTTATATAAAGGGGGAGGAGATACTGATAAAGAGGACATTGAGCAGGACGGGCAGGTCAAAGATATATATCAATGGTGAGATGTCCACACTCAATCAGTTGACCAAGACGGCGGCTCTCTTTGTGGATATCTCAAGCCAGCACCAGCATCAGTTGCTCTTGAATGAGGATTTTCATACAGAGATACTGGATGCATATATTCAGGAGGAGGGTCTGACTGGCGAATACAGGAGGTTGAGAGAGGAGTTCCTGAGTACAAAGATGGAGCTGGATAGATTGCGGTCGATGATCGTAGACAGGGATTCAAGGCTGGATTTCTTGAGGTTTATGAGACAGGAGCTACTCGATGTTGCAATCAGTCGCGAGGAATACGAATCTCTCTTAAATGAGTCCAGCATACTAAGGCACAGTTCCAGATATAAGGAGCTTTTGAGTGAGATCGACTCAATCCTCTATAGCGGTGAGAATAGCATAATAGAACTCCTCGGTCGCCTCAAGAAGAAACTCGGGGATATTCTCTCTATCTCTAAGGAGTTTGAGAGTGACCTTGAGGGTATCTCGAATGCAGAGTCCATACTGCAGGACATCGCCCATAATGTGTCCTCAAAGATGTCTGGGGGTGATTTTTCCTACGAGAGGCTCGATGAGGTAGAGAACAGGTTACTCAAGATAAAGCGGGTGTGTGAGAAGCACAGGATGGAGGTAGAAGAGATAAAACCGAGGCTTGAAAAGTTAGAGAAGGAGATAGAACAGCTCGAGAATGCAGAGATAATTACCCGTGATATAGAGAAAGACCTTTTCGGGATTTTTGAGAGGTTGAGAGCCGCTGGAGAGGGTATATACGAAAAGAGGAAGAGGGCTGCAAAGGAGCTCGCATCGAGGTGTGAGAATATTCTGAAGAGACTGGGTTTTAAGGGTTCAAAGATAGAGTTTGAGATAGTGCATAAATCGCCAACAGGGATAGATGATATAGAGAGCATAAGGGAGAATGGGTTTGACAGAGTGAGGATACTCTTTGCTCCAAATGTTGGGGAGGACTTCAAGCCCCTCTCAAAAATAGCCTCCGGGGGGGAACTCTCGAGGGTGATGCTCGCCTTCAAAAATGCAATCTCTGGTAAAGATCTGGTGGATACCTATATATTCGACGAGGTGGATGCAGGAATTGGAGGGGCGGTCGCTGAGTCTGTTGGTCTGTTTTTGAAGGAGATATCCCGAAAGAGGCAGGTAATATGTATAACCCACCTCCCCCAGATTGCATCCCTCGCAGATGAACATATGACTGTGGAGAAGAGGGTTGAGGGAGGCAGGACTCTCATCAGGATAAAGAGACTCTCAAAGGATGAGCGTATAGAAGAGATAGCGAGGATGCTCGGTGGGCACAGGATTACAGAGAAGAATAGGGCATATGCCAGGGAACTACTTGAGAGGAATAACTGAGTTAATGCTTTTGAGTATCTTCTCCCTCCCCGTGTATGCCATGGAGGATTCTATGGCAAGAGAGGTGAAGGGGGATGTATTCGTTATGACCGTCTCAAACAGATGGGAAAGGGTCTATGATAATGAGAAGTTCAACTCAGCAGTTAGGATAAAGACAGAGAGAAATTCTTCAGTCAGTCTTGCTGTAAACAATTCCCTTACCATCTTCATAGGGGAGAATTCAATTCTCGAATTGAATGATATGTTCTCCGGACGATCGAATATCATATCTGTTGGACTATTTGCGGGTAAATCTAAATTTCACATCTATAGCAATGAAAAGCGGGTGTATATAAATACTCCATTTCACACCTTTTATGGGAGTAAAGGTAAGTTCAGTTTGGAGTTAGGAAGTGATTACTCCGTGAGTGCGACCCCGGAGAGCGAAAGCCTGTTTTATGTATCTGATGAAGGGGATAGGAGAATAAGCGAGGCTGCAAGTTTTAAGATAACAAAAAGGGTGGATTATAAGACCTGTGCAAAGAAGATAGAGGAGAATATAAACAGACTGAAAGGGTATGTGTCTGATTATGATAGGGCATCAGAGGAATTTGAGAGACTCTCCGAGAGTATCCTTTCAAGCAAGAAGAATAAGTCAGAACTAAAAACTCAGTTGAACAGGACTCTTAAGAATATTTTCATACTGCTTCTTCGTATAAATGAGGCAAAAAACAGGATAAATGTCTTTTCTACTATATTGAGAGAGACACTTGAACAGGAGAACCTCCGCCCAGAAGGGGATGATGTTGAGGAGATCAATACAGCAATTGAGAACCTGAGAGGCAAATATAATACAGTGACTGGATTGAAGGATAGAATAGGCAACATCATAAATTCTGAAATCTTTACTATGTTGAAGATCTACGACTCTATAACAAACGGCAGAAAGAGGCATTGAGATGAGCAAAGAAGCTATCTCTGGTGTGTTGCAGATTTAGGGTTGGATATTTTAATAAGATTGCAGGCAATAAAAAAAAAGCCCGGGTAAAAACCCGGGCCTCAATCCTGATAATTAAAGGATTAGTCGTTGTCTACATCGTTGCACTGGTTGGGGTCAGCAGCAGGGGTGCCTGGTTGACCGTTGGTACCTATTGTGATCTTGGCATTGATTAACTGGTTTGACTGATCTATATTCCACATATCCTCCTTCGGCTCACCATCTATATTGCCGAATGCAGCATAGACAAAGTTAAACTGGGTTGGAGCCTGAGCGGCATAGGTGCAGCCACCAGCGAGGTTTGTACCTGTGCAGAGGGCACCGGTTGCGTCGCAGTTAATCTCATCACCAGCAAACCCTGATGTATATTTATATCTTCTATTCTTCTCGGGTGCAAATCCAATTGGGATCTTACCAGCACCAGTAAGGTTGAAGACCAGTGTTGCATAGGTGTTGGTCTCGGCGAACTTTGACTTTGCTGCGGTAAATGCAGCCTTCAGGTTTGTCCTTGCCTCTGACTGCTTTGACCTTGCCTGGAACCTGATAAAGTTCGGGATGGCGATTGCCGCCAGAATACCGATGATCGCTACCACGATCATCAACTCGATCAGGGTGAAACCCTTTTTTGTCCTGAGTAACCTTAGCATAGCATACCTCCTTTGCAAAGGTTAATAACCTGTTTTACAGTGCACTGTAAAACCACTTAAGTATTCTCAATTTATGTACCATTTTTTTAAGAAAAGCAACCATAAAGTATCCCTCCCTGTACCTGGCACTCGAATATCCCACATATGCATCTTTGTACCTGGCACTTATGCCCATTTTCGCAGAATTATTTTAATAATATCAATATGTTAGCATTTTACAATCTTATAATAACTACCCCGTTGATAACTGGCACTCCCTCATCCTTCCCCAATGTTGTTAACTGGCACTTGCTATTCAGCCAAAACAAATATGGCTACCAGTTCAAGAAAACTGACAATAAATGTTAGTTTTATCGCCCAATTGACAAAATTTGTCACTTTTGTTTTATGATTATCTGCCCATCCTTTATGTCGTATTCCCCGCCAAAGGGCTCGGCAGGTATAATTGGTATAATCTTTTTTTCGACAAGTTCGTTCAAAGTTTCGGGGTATCTGTTGTATTGTCGTTTGAATTCCTCGATCTTTCTTCCTAAAAACTTGAGATCTCTTCTCTGCAAAGCCATACGAAATCTGGTAAAGTATTTCTCTTTAAGTGTTGGGTCCTTCTCTTCATTATACATCTTATCCAATACGGGAATCATTACATCGGTGTCTTCCACATCTATTCTAATCTTTTCCGCAAGGCTTCTCAGCCACCTCATCTCGGGTTCATCTGACCTCTCTGCTACAACACCCGCAAGGTCGTAATATACTGATGCCAGCATAGGATTATTCAAAACATAATATTCTACATATCCGAGTAGATATGGGATCTTCCAGGAGTTGCTTATATTCTTTACCCCCTTAATCAGGATCTTCTCAGAGAGATCCCCGTTGGTATCCAGAAGGGATATGGTAACCCCGCCGAATCGGTAGGCGTACTCGAACAGCGGGGATATGTCGGTAATCAGGTCTAAAAGTGGATACAGGTGTCTTAATCTTTCGGTTGTGTAATTCTGTTTGTCTCCAAAATATTGAATTGCTTTAAGCCAGTAGAAGTCTCCAATGAGTTCTGAATAGCCAGCACTTGCAGCCTTCACAAGTTCGATTCTGGGGAGGGTGAAGCCGGCTTCAGGTACCTCTACCTTTACGCTCTTTAATAGTATCT
>Ga0272449_1004673_pt1 | contig 11046 bp, 13 predicted proteins | sample YNPCB0241_FD_198679 | JGI IMG/M metagenome (GOLD analysis project Ga0272449, IMG submission 198679) | Hot spring sediment microbial communities from Yellowstone National Park, WY, United States - YNP-CB-024-1 | ecosystem: Environmental > Aquatic > Thermal springs > Hot (42-90C) > Sediment...
AGCACTCGGATGTGCATATATTTTTGGGGGTTTCCAAGGAAGCCTGCCCCCTGAACTTAGCGCCAACCACCTCTACTACATCCGCTTTGGTTTTGGGGGACGCTTTGGCTATGGTGCTTTTAGAACTCAGAGGCTTTACAGAAAAAGACTTTGCCCTCAGACATCCCGCGGGTGCATTGGGTAGAAAGCTAAAGCTCGTTAGAGAGCTCTGCCATACGGGAGAAGAGGTGCCCATTGTTAAAGAAACAGACTCAATGAAAGAGGTGGTTGTAGAGATCACCAGCAAGGGCTTTGGGGCGGTGGCAGTGGTAAATGAGGAGGGAAGGCTTGTGGGTATAATCACCGATGGGGACCTTAGAAGGTTCATAAACCGGGGTGGAGACCTAAACCACAGCTTGGCTAAGGATGCAATGACCACAAATCCAAAAACTGCCAAGATGGAGGAATTGGCGGCGGAAGCCCTAAAGAGGATGGAGGACCACAAGATAACCGTCCTCATTGTGGTGGATGAGGAGAGAAGACCCATTGGCATAATACACATGCACGATATACTCCGTGCGGGGGTGATATACTAAGAGTTATGTTTGACCTACTTGTGAAGGACGCCTTTGTAGTCTCCCTCGGAAAAAAGCTGAACGTGGGTGTAAAGGACGGCAAAATTGCCTACCTTGGGGAGGAGGAAAAGCCAGCCAAAGAGGTCCTAAGGGCAGAGGGAAAGCTCCTTTTCCCATCCTTTGCGAACATGCACACCCATCTACCCATGACCCTTTTGAGGGGGCTCGGTGCGGACCTACCCCTTATGGATTGGCTACAAAAGGTTATATGGAAGTTGGAGGGGGAATTTGTCTCTCCGGAGTTCGTTAGAGACGGCACCATCATAGCTCTGGCGGAGGGCATAAGAAGCGGAACAACCCTATTCATGGACATGTATTTTTTTGAAGAGGTGGTGGGGGAGGTAGCAAAGGAGGTGGGAGTGAGAGTTGGTCTTGGCTTTGGAATCCTTGACTTCCCCACCAAAGTGGCAAAAACGCCAGAGGAATACATAAAAAGGGCAAGAGAGTTTGTGAAGGCTTTCAAGGGAGAAGAGCTTGTCTTTCCCGTTCTTTGCCCTCACGCACCCTACACCTGTGGACCTTCCACACTGAGAAAGGTTTATGAAATCGCAAGGGAGGAGGATGTTTATATTCACACCCACTTGGCGGAAACTCAAGAAGAGGTGGAGAGGATAAAAGAAACTTACGGAAATACACCCGTTATGCATTTGGAAAAGTTGGGCATTTTGGACCAAAGATGGCTCTGTGCCCATGTGGTATGGACTACAGAAGAGGAGAGGGAAATACTCAAAGAAAGGGAAGTTAAAGTGCTACACTGTCCAGAGAGCAACCTAAAACTTGCCTCGGGTATAGCACCTATTTGGGATTATGTTAAAAGGGGCATTCATGTATGCCTTGGCACCGACGGTCCAGCGTCCAACGATAACCTCAACATGCACGAGGAAATGTCCTTGATGGCTAAACTGCAAAAGGGTGCAAGCCTTGATGCAAAGGCTATGAACGCGCAGACCGCCTTGATGATTGCCACTGAAAACGGCTTTCGTGCGGTTGGCATAAAAGGGGAAAGGCTAAAAGAAAGCTACGACGCAGACTTTATACTGGTTAATGCGGATGCTCCCCATTGGCAACCTCTTTATGAGCCCCTCTCCCAGTGGGTGTATAGTGCTAGCGCGGAGGATATTGACACGGTAGTATGCAAGGGAAAAATTCTTATGGAAAAGAGAGAGCTAAAGACCATAGATCAAGAGAAGGTTAAATTTTTGGCACAAAAGTGGCGTGAAAAGATCTTGGGCTTTATGACGGGGCGTGGCGCAGGTGGTGGCGCGTCGGCTTCGGGAGCCGAAGGTCGGGGGTTCAAGTCCCCTCGCCCCGATGTTTGAAAGAATATTTCCAAGGCTAAGGTTCAACACCACAAAGCCCGTCCTTTGGTTTCACTGTGCCAGCGTAGGTGAGTTCAACACCGCCAAGCCCATCTTGAAACCGTTAAGAAAGGACTTTTTTATACTGCTCACCTATTTTTCGCCTAGGGCAAGGGGATTTCTAAAAACTCAAGAAGGTTTTTACGACACCCTGCACCCGCTACCTTTGGACAATCCTCTTTCTGTGAAACTCTTTGAAAGACAGGCAAATCCATACGCCCTTTTGATCATGGAAAGGGAGCTTTGGTATTTCTTGCTGAAAGGAGTAAAGGCAAAGAAGGTTTTGCTCAACGCCTACGCAAAGGGTAGTTTTTGGGAAAGGGCACTTACAAGGCAGTTTGACCTGATCCTATGCAGGACGGAAAAAGACAGAGAGATCTTTGAGGGCTATGGTGTTAATGCAATAGCCTGCGGTAATCTAAAGGTGGTTTTGGAAAGGGAAGAGAAAAGGGTCTCCCTACCACTGCGGGAGGGAAAGACAGTAGTGGCGGGTAGCTTCCATCCGCAAGAGATTTCCTTTTTGAAGGAGTTTTACAGAGGGCTTTTAGAGGAGATGGGTCAAGTCAATCTGGTGGTGGTGCCAAGGCATGTATCAAAGGTGGATGTGTTTATGGAAGGGCTTAAAGAGTTCAAACCTTGTTTAAAGAGTGAAAACAGAGAAAACTGCCAGGTTATTGTGGTGGATAGCTTGGGTGAGCTTTTTTATCTTTACGCCCTTGGAGACTTAGCCTTGGTAGGTGGCACCTTTGCGGAGGGTGTGGGAGGGCACAATCTCTTGGAACCTGCCTATTACAGAAAGTTTGTCCTGTTTGGTCCCCACACCCACAAGGTGAAGGATTTGGAAGAGTTTATCCTTTCAAAGAATTTAGGTTTTAGTGTGGCAAGTCCTCACGAAGCTGTGGTGTTAGCAAAGAAGGTTTTAGAGGGAAGGCTTGTCTATCCAGACTTTAACCTGCAAGATTTCGCAAAGCAAGTTAAAGAATGCTACCTTTCAAACCTATATAAAATACTAAGCGATGCCCGATAGATGGATCCTTTACTCGGTTGTTTTGCTTTTTTTGATGGGGGAGACTGCCATAATAAGCGCCAACGTGCTTTCCGCTTCGGAGTTTGACGTTCAAACACTGAAAAGACCGGTCTTACAGTTTGTGGCCTTTTTTGCAGGGCTTTTGTTTTCCTTTTACATTGCTAAAATTGATTACAAGAGATTGTTTAAAGGAAAATGGGTATATCTTTTGGTGGGAGTTTCTTTGGTTTCCCTATTCATTGTTCTTGTAAAAAAACTGATCTCCGGCAAGGCAGTAGAGCGGTGGCTTTTTGGTGGCAGTGTGCAACCTTTAGAGTTCGCAAAGATAGCAATAATCATCTTTCTGTCCTATTACATAGTTAGCAAGGGGTCTTTGAGAAGCATAAAGACCTTTTCTTGGGCTTTTTTTATAGTCCTTTTGCACGCCATTTTTTTAGTTTTACAGCCGGACAAAGGTGGTGCCCTGTTTATACTCCTTCTTTCCTTTAGCCTTATGTATGTGGGTGGAATACCCTACCGGCTTTATATCCCCGCCATTGTCCTTGTGGGCTTTTTTAGCTTCTTTTTACTAAAAAAGGGTTATGTATCCGAAAGGTTATCTGCGTGGATTGACCCTTTTGCGGACGCGGAGGATACTGGTTATCAAATCATACAGTCCCTCTATGCCCTTGCCAAGGGTGGTCCCTTTGGGGTAGGCATAGGTAAAGGTATTCAAAAAATGGGTGCACTTCCTGAGGCAGACACAGACTATGTTATCTCCATCATCGGAGAAGAGATGGGCTTTTTGGGTGTGATGATGGTGGTTTTGCTTTATGCCCTGCTGGTAGGCAGGCTGTTTTACTATTCCGTTAAGGTGGATGAACCTTTCGGAAAGCTCCTGCTCTTTGGTATAGCCATGAACTTTTCCCTCGCCTTTCTGTGGAATTTGGCTATGGCATCCAACCTTTTGCCACCTAAGGGTATAGCCCTGCCCTTTGTTAGCTACGGAACTTCAAACCTTTCTGCGTCTTTGATCATGATAGGCTTAGCTCAGTCTGTGATAAGGGTTTGGCAGAGGGAAAGGACCTTTTCTACGCTTACTGCCCTTACGCAATCGTAGGTTCCTGTCTTGCACTTTTTTGGATTGGGCGAACAGGGAGAACAGGCAAGCTCTGGGGTAAGGTACGCACCCTTTAGGGGATAAAAGCCGTAGATAGGGGAAGTGGAGGTGTAGATAGTTATAGCTGGCACATCTAAAGCATTGGCTATATGCACCGGAGAGGAATCGCAGGAGATCACAAGCTTTGCCCTTGAAATAACCGCCATAAGCTCCCTCAAAGAAGTTTTACCCACCAAGTTTATGGCATACGCATCAAAAACCCTTGCCCTTTCCATATCCTTTCCCGTGCCTACCACTACTACTTTTTTTCCTATAGCCTTAGCCAATTCTAACCAATTGTCTATATGCCACTCCTTTAGCGAAAAATTAGAAAAGGGCGATAATACTACGTACTCCTCAGGAAGTTGGAATTTTTCCATCACACTTTTAACCTCTTCCTCTTCCACAAAAAGCTTTGGATAGAGTTCTTCCGGTTCTGGAACAATACCCAAAGGTTTCAAAAGCTGTGCGTTTCTTTCTACCTCATGCATGCTCCACCGGTGGGGAACTGCGTGGGTGTACAAAAAGGCGAGCTCAGATTTATCAAAACCTACCCTTAAGGGTATGCCAGAGAAGTAAAGAATGAGGGCAGTTCGCATTGATCTGTGGGCAGAAAGGACTGCATCGTATGATCTTATAGTCTTACTTATCCTGAAGGACTCTAAAAATCCTTTGTTGAATGGAATAAGCTCCACATCGTAGCCCTTTAACAGCTCCTTTATGAAGGGTCTGCCCACAAAGCCGACCTTCTGAAACCTTTTCGTTAGAATTCTAAGAAGGGATGTGGCAAGAACCACATCCCCCAAGTAGGCAGTTTGCCACAGAAGGACTTTCATCTAACATTGGATATGCTGGCGATCTTCCATCTTTTCTCGTCCTTTATGGTTATAAAAGCCAGGATCTTTTCCATTCCGTTTTTGTCTATTACCTTGACTATGACTTCTCCATGCTTATCGTCTATTGCTTTGGCATCCAAGACTTTAACCTTTTTAATGTTTTCTCCCATGGAACTTAAAACACAGGCAAGCATCTCGGAGGGTTTCATTTCTGTAAGTTGAAGGGGCACTTTTACATCCTGCACGAGGGCATCCCTGAAGGGTGGATAGAGTAGCTTTACCGCTTCTTTGCCATCACCGTCCTTTATTGCAGAGATGAACTCCTTTACTGTGCCCTCTGATGCCTCCTCTGGGCTTGTCCCACAAGCCCTGAACACAAAAAAGCCTACCAAAACCACCGCAAGAATTAGGGCTGCCTTTTTCATTTCTTCACCTCCATAAGATACCTGTGTATAGATTTTGCGGCTTTTCTGCCGTGGGCTATCGCCCTTACCACTGTATCTCCCCCATTAACCACATCCCCGCCAGCAAAGAGACCCTCTATGCTGGTTCTAAACTCTTCATCTACCCTGACGGTGCCCCAAGGGGTTAGCTCCAAGCCCTTAACCCCTCCGTAGGCTACTGGGTTTGCCTTTTGCCCTATGGCAAAGATCACTGAATCGCATTCTATTATGTGTTCGGAACCCGGCACCGGTTCTGGTTTTGGTCTTCCGCTCTGGTCTGGTTCTCCAAGTTGCATCTTTATGCACTTAACACCCACTACCCTTCCTTCTTCATCACCTAAAATTTCCACCGGTTGAGTAAGCCAATGCAAAATGGCACCTTCTTGGGCTATGTGGTCCCACTCTTCATCCCTTGCGGAGGATGTCTCCCGTGTTCTTCTGTATAGCACATGAGTCTCTACTCCAAGCCTTAGGGCGGTTATGGCACAATCCACAGCAGTAAAGCCTCCACCTATTATGGCAGTACGTTTACCAAGTTTTACCGGCGTGGCAGAGTGAGGAAACTCGTTTGCCTTTAGCAAGCCCACCCGAGTTAGGACCTCAATAGCAGAATAGACGCCCTTTAGGTGGTCTCCCTTTATACCAAGGCTTCCCCTTCCCGCACCAACTCCCAAAAACACCGCATCGTATTTTTCCAAAAGCTCCTCCAACTTAACAGTCCTGCCAACCACCCATCCAAAAAAGAAACGCACCCCAAGTCTTTTGAGCCTTTCCACTTCCCAATCCAATATACTCCTGTCCAGTCTTGCAGTAGGTATGCCATAGGTCATCACGCCACCAACCTTTGGAAGGGCTTCATAAACATCTACGCTGTGCCCAAGCATAGAAAGTTCGTAGGCACAGGCTAAACCACTGGGACCTGCACCTACTATGGCAACCCGCTTTCCGGTAGGTTCTCCCCTTTGCTCCAACTGAACGCCCGATATACGCACAAAGTCTCCCACAAACTTCTCCAAAGCTCCTATGCTAACGGGCAAGCCTTTGTTTTTTCTGTTTCTTACCGTGTCGTAATGCAGTATGCAAGAGCCCTCACACTGCTTCTCCTGAGGGCACACCCTACCACACACAGAGGGAAAGGGATTAGACTGCACAATAACCTCATAGGCACCAAAGAGGTCACCTTCCGAGAGCTTTTTTATAAATCCCGGTATATCAATACCAGCGGGGCAAGCCTTTATACACCTTTGGTCTGCATCCTTGCATAGCAGACATCTGTTTGCCTCGTCCAAGGCGAGGGAGACCGAATAACCAAGGGCGTACTCCCTAAAGGTCTTTACCCTCTCCTGGGGCACCAGCAGAGGCTCAGGGTTTCTGTCCTCATAGCGAATTCTTGCGGGCATTGTAATATAATTATAGCCTAAAAAACTTAGGTGAGAAATTCAGATAAGCCGGCAAAATCTTTCAATAACCATAAACCACATTTTTGGGTTTTCCTTCCAAAAAAGCCCTTAGGTTTTCTACCACGGTGCTGAGCATTCTAAAGAGGGCATCCCTAGTGTTGTATGCATTATGCGGTGTGATTACCACTCTTTCTTGCTTGGCAAGATAGGAAACCAAGAGAGAATTTTGCAATATATCTGAAGAAAAACTTCTATCCAGATAAGCATCTTCTATGAGGGCTTCTTCCCCTTCAAAAACATCCAAGGCAACGCCCCCAAGCAATTTCCCCTCTTTCAAAGCCTTCACCAAAGCCTTCGTTTCCACCACAGGACCCCTGGCGGTGTTTATTAGCATAGCAGTGGGTTTAAGAAGGTTTATATTGCCCACATTTATAAGGTGATGGGTTTGAGGAGTGTATGGCACATGGATGGTTATTATGTCTGATTCCTTCAAAAGCCTCTCAAGCTCCACATACTCCACATGATAGTTTTTCACCAAGCTTTTATCCTCTACAAGGTCGTAGGCAAAGATTCTCATGTCAAAGGCATGGGCGAGTTTTATAACATGTTTTCCTATCTTACCGGTCCCAATAGCTCCTAAGGTTTTACCAGAAAGGTCAAAGCCAGATAACCCTTCCCGAGAAAAAGTCCCCCCTGAAGTTCTCTGCACCGTCTCTTTCAGTCTTCTTGAAAGGGCAAGCATAAGGGCTATTGTGTATTCTGCCACTGTGATGGATGCATAATCGGGCACATTACAAACTACAATGCCCCTATCCATTGCATACCTTACATCTATATGGTCATAGCCCGTGCTCCTTGTAATAATAAGCTTTAGCTTTGGAAGTTGGTCTATAACCTCCCTGTCCACTCGTGAATCTACAAACACGATCACCGCTTCCGCATCCTTATATTTATGCACTGTATCCTTGTTAAGCCTGTCTTCCGAAAATTTCAGTTCAATGTCCTTTGCTACTTCCGTAAGATACCTTCTTTCCCACTCCTTGGTTTCAAAAACATAAACCAGCATGTTTTTATCCCCCGTGCTTTTGCTCCAAGTATTGTATCATTGGCGAGTTAGTTTATAAAAAACTTGACAGCCTATTGAGTATTAATATATAATAAAAACAAAACTTCTTAGGAGGTAGATAAAATGAGGAAGCTATTGCTACTTGGAGTGGCAAGTATAGCTCTGTTGGCAGTGTCTTGCCAGCAAAAGCCTGCCGAACAGCCTGCAGGGGAACAAAAACCTGCTGAACAGCAGCAACCCGCTCAACAACAACAACCTGCTGGTGAACAGCAACAACAACAACCTGCTGGCGAGCAACAGCAGCAACAACCTGCCGGTGAACAACAACAACCTGCTGGCGAAAAGAAGTAAGCATTAACACCTCCGGGGGCATAGCCCCCCTTTAAAATCGGAGGAATACACATGTATGCTATTATAGAGACAGGAGGAAAGCAGTATAGGGTAAGTCCTGGCGACAGGTTAAAGGTTGAAAAGCTAAACCTAAGTCAAGGGGAGCTTGTGGAGTTTAAACCTATTTTAATAGGAAAGGAAAACGGAGAGGTTGTCCTTCAAAAGGGAAGGGTTATAGCAGAAGTTTTGCGTCAAGGAAAGCACAGAAAGGTTATCGTCTTTAAATTTAGGGCTAAGAAAAATTACAAGAGGTGGAGAGGACACAGACAACCCTACACGGAGATTATAATAAAAGAAATAAAGGAGGTGTGAAGGATGGCATCCAAGGCAAGCGGTGGCTCAACAAAAAACGGTAGAGATAGTCATTCGAAAAGGTTAGGTGTGAAGAGGTTTGATGGGCAGATAGTCCGTGCAGGAAACATACTGGTAAGGCAAAGGGGTACTAAGGTATATCCAGGCAAGAATGTAGGCATGGGCTCTGACTTTACCCTGTTTGCTTTGGTGGACGGCGTGGTAAAGTTTGAAACAAGAAAGAACAAGAAGTTGGTCAGTGTTATTCCAATAGCCTAAATCTTTTGGGCGGAGACGATATAGACTATACCAAACAGCCTTTTTTGTGTCTTGATAACCTTAAACCCGTTGGGTTCAAGTTCCCTTTTTAGCTCTTCTTCCCTCAGGCTATTTTCCAATGAGTGTATAAAAAATTCCCACTTTTCCCTGCCAAAGAGTATGAGACCCAAAGGTTTTATGAGAAACTTCATAAGAAAAACCAAAAGGGGAGTAAGCCAAAACTTGTTTATATCAAGGATTGCCAATTTTCCTCCGGACTTTAGAACCCTTTGGGCTTCCTTCAAAAACTGATCCCTGTTATAGAGATGTCTGTATACCAAAGATAGGGTAATGGCGTCAAAGGATGAAGTTTTAAAGGGCATGTTCTCCGCATCTGCAAGAACAAAACCGCAATTGGGACACTTTTTGCGCGCAACCTTTAACATACTTAGGGAAAGGTCAATACCTACCCTAAGGGCTTTAGGGTCTGCTTGCAAAAGCACCTCTCCTGTTCCCGTGCCCACATCCAAAAGGGTCTTTGCTCCTTCAACTTCTTTAAACATTGTCCTCTGCCAATCTTTGATCCTGCTAAAGGTTATAAGGTTCAAAAAAGTGTCGTAATGTTTGCTAACAGAAGAAAAAACATCCGCAGTAATTTGTTTATGCCTCATAGCACCTCCACCTCAATGTCTGAGTATGGTTCCTTCTGGTAGGCATCCACTCTACCCTCTTGGTATAGGACCATCAGACCCATAAGATAGGGAACCGGATTTCTGCTTGCCACAAAGCCCAAAAAGGAAAAACTCCTGATACCTTTCATTATTAGTTCTTCAATCTCCCTCAGGGCGTTTTCAAACTTGGATACGTGTATGGGTATTGTTCTTCCCTTTTTCTTTACTTCCCTCTTGTAAGCCTGTAGCTTTCTTTTTATGGTTTTTATCTGTTCCTCCACAATTCCATTGATGTTTGTTTGGTTTTCCTGCTGTGCTGTCTCTCCAGATTCCTCCTCAAACATTTGGACGATTTCTTCCAGGGTGTATTTTCTCTCCCTCCTCTTTTTGGGCTCTGGAAAAAGAACTTCCACCTGTTTTTTTAGCAGAAAGACCGCTGCAGAGAGTGCCCTTGCGGGAACCCTTAGGTCAAGAAGCTCCATTTTTCTTATCTCTTGCATGTATAGGTTTGCAAGCTGGGCTATATCCACATTCCAAGGGTCCAACTTCCCTTCCTCCACCAACCGGTAGGCTATGGCAAAGGGGTGCTCTTCTTCATACAGCATGGCATCCTCTTCTAAAGGTAGCTATTTTAAGGAGTTTATAGACTGTATCCTTTATATCCTTTCTATGGACGATCATGTCTATCATACCCTTTTCAAGCAAAAACTCTGCGGTCTGAAAACCCTCTGGAAGCTGTTGTTTTATGGTCTGCTCTATTACCCGGGGTCCCGCGAAGCCTATTAAAGAACCCGGCTCTGCCATGATAATATCTCCAAGGAAGGCAAAGCTGGCAGATACTCCACCCATGGTGGGATTTGTTAGCAGGGTTATGTAGGGCACTTTCCTTTCCTTCAAAAAGCCCACTCCGATGGAGGTCTTTGCCATCTGCATAAGGGAGAGTATGCCTTCCTGCATCCTTGCACCGCCAGAGGTTATAACCGCAAAAAGGGGAATCTTTTGCTCTGCGCTTAGCATACATGCCCTGTAGAACCTTTCGCCCACCACCGAACCCATACTGCCACCTATAAAGTTAAAATCCATCACACAGAGGATTAGCTCCATATCCTTTAGCTTTCCACGGGCGACTACAATAGCCTCTGTAAGGTTTGTTTCCTTTTGGGCTTGGCTGAGCCTTTCTTTGTATGGTTTGCTGTCTTTAAAATTCAGTGGGTCCGCGGGAAGAATGTTTTCAAAGAGCACGGAATAGTCGGAGAGTAGGGACTTGACCCTTTCCATTGAACCCATGGGGAAGTGATAGTTGCACTTGGGACAAACATTTAGGTTCTCCTTTAGCTCTGGCACATAGAGTATAGACTTGCAGGAGGGACATTTGGTCCATAGTGTTTCCTTCTCCCGCTCCTTTTTCTTAAACCTATCTAAAAAACCCATCTGCAAGAGTAAATTTTAAGGGAAGTTTAGGTTTATGATATATAAGATGGCTATCTACCCTCTGATCCTTCTCTCTCTTTTGATTTACTTTTTCAACCTTGGTGCCTTTCAGGTTTGGCAACC
>Ga0272449_1004677_pt1 | contig 11037 bp, 12 predicted proteins | sample YNPCB0241_FD_198679 | JGI IMG/M metagenome (GOLD analysis project Ga0272449, IMG submission 198679) | Hot spring sediment microbial communities from Yellowstone National Park, WY, United States - YNP-CB-024-1 | ecosystem: Environmental > Aquatic > Thermal springs > Hot (42-90C) > Sediment...
TGGGTTTGTCGTAGGAGCGGCTTTAGCCGCGAACTTTGTGTCATCGAAGGACGGAGGTTCGGGGCTGTAGGAGCGGCTTCCGCCGCGACCCTTTGCGTCATCGAGCACCGGAGGTTTGGGTTTGTCGGGGCGGCTTCCGTCGCGACCCTTGCGCCATCTAAGGCAGAGGGTTAGGAGATGGGATGGAGGGCAACTGCGGGCAGTTGCCCTGCTTGGACCCCAGGGCGCGACGAGAAGGGGGAGGTGGCCTCTGCCCCTCTCCGATCATTCTAAGGGCATGAGCCTTGAAACTCTGCATCAGGTATCTCGAGCCTCGGACAGCCATTCTCCTGGAGGAGCTGGGAGAGGAGTGCCAAAGGGTTTTAAAGCTGCTGGCCCAGCTGGAGCTCCCGGGTCTTCCAGAGGAGCAGGTGGACCAGCTGCTTGGGGAGCTCAGCGCGGCTATCCTTCATCTCCATGAGCATACCCGAGGTCTGGATGAGCAGCTGGATCAGGAGGGAGCGGGCGCGGAGCCCGCGTGAGCGGGTGGGATGAAGGAGGCCTTCGCCGGAGGGGGTTGGGATGGCGGCGCGGCGTCTGGAGGTTCCGGAGGTTTTGCGGCGGGCCTGGGGGGACGAGGCGGCGGAGGCGTTTGCGGTTTGGCTGGCCGGCGTTCTGGAGGAGCGGGCGGTCTCCCGGGACGAGTTCCGGCAGATCATGGCTCATTTCGACGTCCTAGAGCGGGACGTGGCCGACCTCAAAGTCGATGTCCGGGAGCTCCGAAGGGAGATGAATGAGCGGTTTGATCGATTGTATAGGGAGATGAACGAGCGACTTGATCGGATGTATCATCAGATGGTGGTGCAGACCCGGTGGCTGATCGGCGCGCTGGCCGTGATCGGGACGGTGATTAGCCTCCTGTTGGCGATTGGCCAATTTGTTCGATGAACCCACTAAGGAGGATGAGTTATGTCAACTCTGATTACTCTTTTCATTCTAATTGAAGTGCCACGGGTCACGGTGGAGGGCATTCGGTGGAGAGAGCTGGGGGCCAGAGCCGTTGACGTCATCTGCCACAACGTTGCGGGCTGCCAATGCCTCCACCCGGGCCAGCCCTGGGACTGGGCCGTCCAGTTGGGGGACTGGCTGGCCGAATCCGGGGACCGAGAAGGTGCCCTGGCCGCCTACCGCCAGGCCCTGGAGTGGAAGCCGGGGGATGAGGGGATAGAAGCGAAGATTCGGGCACTGGGAGGAAATCAGCCTTGAAGGTGGCAATCATCATCGGTGCCCGTCCTCAATGCATAGTACGGGGATGCCTGATCGCTAAATGGACGCAGGGCTAAGAGTTGCAGTGTCTGGCCATAGCGAGGAACAGCCACCGATCACAAGCCGAACCCTGTTCCGCAACAGCTTGCTGAATCTCATTGGGCAAGTGGTTCCCCTGCTGGTAGGTGTGGCAGCGGTTCCCTTTATTGTCCGTGAGTTGGGACCGGAGCGCTTCGGGCTCTTGTCCATCGCCTGGGTAGTGCTGAGCTATTCGGCCGTCTTTGACCTTGGGATGAGCAGAGCCAGTACCAAGTTCGTGGCCGAAGCTCTGACCAAGGGGGACAGAGAGAGCGTAGGTTCCATTGTGGCGGCAGCGGTTGCTGCTCAGGGCGTTCTGGGGGTTGCTGGAGGACTGGCATTAGCATTAGCGGCTCCCTCTGTTGTAAGCATGTGGCTCAAAGTGCCGGCCCCGCTGGCTGCAGAAGCCACTGAGGCCTTTCGGCTCCTGGGGCTGGCAGTGCCCCTGGTGATAGTCTCAGGGTCCCTTTCCGGAGCCCTGCAGGGTGCCCAGCGCTTCGACTTGGTGAATGCCGTGCAAGTACCCGCCACCGTTGGGATTTATCTTGCCGCCATCCTCGGGGCTTCGCTGGATCTCGGGCTTTTCGGGATAGTGGCCCTTATCGTTGTGGTCCGGACCCTGGCCCTTGTTGGTCTTCTGGTGGCATACACACGGTACGTGGCAGGGTTTCAGCCCTTCCCGGCCTCTATGTTCCGAGTCCTCTTCTCCTTCGGCGGGTGGGTTAGCGTCTCAAATGTAGTGGGACCGATTCTGGTCTACGCCGACCGTATTCTGCTGGGCTCTTTGGTTTCAGCGGCTGCTGTAGGCTATTATGCGGCACCTTACGAGATCGTAACGAGGGCCCTATGGGTTTTGCCGACGGCCGTATCAACAGCGCTGTTCCCCGGATTTAGTGCGTGGATAGCCTCTGGCAACCGCAGGGCGCTATCAAGGACCTTTGCCCGGGCAGTGAAGTACTTGCTCCTATTGGAGGGAGTGGTGGCAGCTGCTCTTGTGATCTTTGCAGATTTTGTGCTATGCTTCTGGCTGGGTGCTGAGTATGCGGAGCACAGCACCTGGGCGATGCGCATCCTCAGCGTAGGCGTGTTAATTAACTCTTTGGCCACCGTTCCCTACGCAGCCCTCCAGGGCGGTGGCCGGCCTGATTTGACAGGAAAGTTCCACTTGTTAGAGTTACCTGCATATATCGTGGCGGCATGGTTTCTGATTTCACTCTGGGGCGTAACCGGAGCTGCAGCAGCCTGGTCAGCCCGTGTGGCAGTTGACGGTGCACTGCTCTTCTGGGCATCTCGTCAATTTCTCGGCGTGTCCCGAAGCTCTTTTCAAGAGGCTGGTATCAACAAGGTCGCCATCGGTTTATTCGGCTTCAGCCTGGTTCTGGCTGGCGTGAGAGCCTGTGGCATGTATGTTGAACCTCTGTTACAGTGGAGCATTCTGGTACTTATGTGTCTCAGCCTGTTAGTTGTAGGCTGGGTTGTCTTTCTTGATGATGTTGACCGGCGGCTTATCCTTGCCTGGGTGCGGAGGCGATGAGGGTGGCCAACCAGGTGTGGTCTAATGAAGGCGTTCTAGTGCAGGATACCCCCAATTGCCTGTTATGCGGGCGGGAGGGCGCGCCTTTATATCAGGGGTTACGGGACCGGCTATTTGAGGCACCGGGGGTCTGGTCGCTGATGGAATGTAAAGAATGCGGTCTGTTCTGGCTGAATCCGAGGCCTTTGCCGTCTGAGATCGCTAAGTTATATAAGGCATATTGTACACATATAGCAGCATACAATAGGCCGCGATGGAAAATGTTTATCATAAGCTCGGTACTAGCCGCGTGTTATGGCTATACAGCTGAGGGCAAAAACCGACTGTTAGGTTTTCTCCTGTCCATGTTGGGGCCAATCCGAGAGCGTGCTGGGGCTTTTGTCCTCTTTCTGCATGCGCGGGATAGGGGTAAACTTTTGGATGTCGGCTGTGGAAACGGGCAGTTCCTCGCTTGGATGAGCCGCCTGGGCTGGGAGGGAGTAGGAGTTGACCCCGATGGAGATGCCGTGCGAATTGCTAAAGAGCGGTTTAGGGTAACAGCTTTCGAGGGTACAATTGAAAGCGTTCGCTTTTCTGAAAACTTTTTTGATGTTGTTACAATGCATCATGTGCTTGAGCACGTCTCAGATCCCATTAAGACTCTTGCCGAGTGCCATCGTGTCTTAAGGCCTGGTGGAAAATTGGTGATTGTTACTCCGAACGCGGCAAGCCTGGCGTCACGTTTAATGGGTACTGCGTGGCGCGGTTGGGAGCCTCCGCGGCACTTGTTCATCTTCTCCCAAAGGGCGCTGCGTGAGGTTGTCATCCGCTCCGGTTTTACGGTCTGCGAGTTGCATACTCTGGCAAGAGGAGCTTACGAGGTTTGGTCAGAGAGTCGGCTGCTCTGGAAACATGATACTCTTCCCCTGTGTTCGCTGAATAAAATACTGTTAAATCTTGAAGCACGGTTTTTCTGGATTACTGAATATATATTAAGCCGGCGGTGGGATGTTGGCGAGGAGCTATTGATAATAGCGACGAAGTGAGGAGGCCGGGTTATGGAAATTGAGCGGACGAGCGGCCAGGCCCAGGGGGCTGGCCTGGGAACTTGGCCCAAGGTGGCTATTATCATCCTGAATTGGAACGGGTGGCAGGATACTATAGAATGTTTGGAATCTGTGAGTAATCTTATATACCCTAATTATGAGGTTATTGTCCTGGATAATGGCTCGACCGATGACTCTATAGCCCAGATTATCAGTTGGTTAATGCGGTGTTGTGAAGTTCAAATTTCAATTGATCTTCAGGATACTTTACCATTAGGTATTAATATAGTCTTTAGGGCAGGGAAGATTACTTTAATTCACTCTCAAGAAAACTTGGGTTTCGCTGGAGGATGTAATATTGGTGCCGTTATAGCTATATCGAACCCTAGTGTCAAATATCTGTTTTTTTTGAACAATGACGCCCGTCTCTCTCCTGAGGCAATAAGTGAGGCTGTGCGTGTAGCCGAAGTTACAGGAGCTGATATGATTGGCTCGGTCATTTTAGACCGACCTGGAGGCAATTTGATCTTCGCTGGGTCTGCTTGTTTGGGTGAATTGTTTTGGCCTACTCCGGTTCGCTTCCTTTTTAAGGTGCGGGCAAGGTTTGCATCAAATGCTTTCCCCGCTTCCATGGTGCCAGGTAGTGCTATGCTTCTAAGCCAAAGACTGGTCCGGTCCTGTTTAGCTTCTCGGGGCTATTTATTTAACCCAATACTCTATCTATATGGAGAAGAAGTTGATTTGGGTTTCTGGGCCCAAAAGAACGGTTTCCGTTCCATGATTGCCCCTCGTTCGTTGGTCTATCATCGATTAGATGTTGCTGATCGTCGAAAAATGAGCCGAGTTCAATATTACTTAGCTCGTAACTTTATAATATTAGGCAATCTTCATCTACCATTGTTCATAAGGCCTCTTTTTTACGTTTGGCACTTTCTATTTCGATTTGTGCTGATTTTGATTTGGACGATTAAGGGCCAAAATGAAATTGTCCGAGCTATTATTCATGGTCTTGTTGATGGAGCAAAATTTATGAGTGGCAAGGGAGATGCGCAATGGCGCCAAAAGTATCAGTGATCATACCTGCTTATAATGCTCGTAATACGATTGCTTATGCTTTGGAATCCGCGTTGAGACAAACTGTTCATGACATTGAAGTTATCGTTATTGATGATGCTTCCTATGATGGAACGTCTCAGATAGTCAGATCCTTTAATGACTCACGCATTAAACTCTTATGCAATGCACAGAATCTCGGACAAGGCACCTCCCGCAACATAGGATTAAAAGCAGCTTCGGGTGATTATGTTGCGTTTTTAGATGCTGACGATGCTTTACACCCCAACTATTTAGAATCATTATTAAAAGAGGCAATATCATTGGGGCCAAAAGCGGTATTGGCCTCGGATAATTGGATATGCAACTCAAGGATGCAGCCGCTTTATCGTATGTTTGGTCTGCGTCAACTGCAGTTATCTTTAAATACAAATCCAATATCATTAGGCGAGCTGATCAGCCATAGGGTTGATATAAAACCTTTTATAAATAGGCAAGCGCTCCTGCAGGCAAATGTTTGGTTTTTGGATGGTGCTCGCGGGGAGGAGTGGTTACCCTTTTTAGTTAATTTATTCGTTGCTGGATTCCAGTTTTTTGTGCTGGACGCACCTCTCTATTATTATAGAGTCCATGGTTTTAACATATCGAAGACATATCAAGGATTAACAAGGGAAGTACAAGCGCTCCAACGTCTGATGAAAGAGTATAATTTAGATTGCGAAGTGCTCAAATTTCTGCAACAATATGAGTCGTTTCTAAATCAGCGTGCTCCTTGGGTAGCACTTCGGTGTGGGTTAGTGCGGGAATTTTTTATCTCTTTATTGAGAAATCCTAATGCATTTTGGTTTCCTTTCCAAAAGATTAAGGACTGGTACTGGCGCACTAAACTTCTTAAGAGGCCAGCGAGGCATGCGTAAGTTTTTAATTATTATTGTTTATGTGACAATTATCGTGGCGTTTCTTCAGCGGTCGACCGAGGGCATAGATTGGATTGAAGTGAGTCTGGGTATATTAAGTATTCTAAACGTGGCTGCTATCGGAATTTACCTAATTGTAACTAATCGCCTCTATGGGATACCAATTTCGTTACCACTGTTGCTCCTTATCATTGCGTGGTTGCCCTTCAACATAATTTGGGCAACAGCAAATGGAGTTAACTCTATCTACGCCTTAAGACGATCTACGCCGTTATTCTTATTTGGTATTATGGCACTATCAATAACGCAAGCTTTCAGGTCTCTTGCCGAGCTGAAGTTGGCTTACGCATTGATTGCTGTTGGCTCCATTGTAGAGGTCATATTAAGACTGAGAGCGGTAGCTGAACCAGTAACCCATTTGCAGGAGTTACGACATTTATCTGATGTAATGGGTGGTTTCTATTCAGTCATAGGATGCACTCTTCTCTTACCAATGATAATCGGGTCTGTAGCGCGAGGAGTTAGAATAAGTGCTCTTATCGGTTTCCTTATCGCGCTATTAGGGCTTGTTCTGGGCATGACTCGATCGTATTGGCTTGTTGGATTGGTCTCATTGCTGATTGTGGTTCGTTTCTATAAAATAAGAGATAAGGCAACAGTGCGGAGAATGTTCGTGTTTCTTTTGCCGGGCTTTTTAATAATTTCCCTTATAATCAGTACCAATCTAGGTCTATCGCATTTTCTACAAACACGGTTTCTAGATCTTTGGGCCTTCAGATCTGATTTATCAGTTCTCAACCGTTGGCAGGAACTGCTTGGAGTTATAACTGCTATAGGCGAAACGCCTGAATCGTTATTTTTGGGCCGCGGTATGGGACGTGAGTTTAGTTTTTATTCGATTGATCCTTTTTATCCATCTGGTGTTGGACTTGTTAATACGGACTATTCACACAATTTTTACTTTTATCTGTTGTTGCAAATTGGGTTACCAGGTTGGGTTTTATTCCATTTTCCGTTAATAGTTACATACATTTTTGTTATTAAAAAATTGCGCCATAATCTTAGCACAAATCGGCATTTATTGGCAGGACTTGCTGGAGTTCTTTTGGGTTTACTTCTTGTGAACTTGGTAGCTCCGCCTTTGCTTCTTGCGGGGATGGCAGCTCATCTTGGAGCTGTTCTTGGTTTGGCATGGAGGTTGGCCCAAGAAACTCCAACTAAGGATGATAAAGTGAAATGAAGAAATTAAAGATTGCTGTGGTTGATCCTTCGGCTTTTACACCCCCTTACGATCACTCTCTGGCTGTTGCTCTTGCTCAGCAGGGTTGTGAAGTGGTGTTAGTTACAACACAACCAATGTCAAAACCATGGATCCAAGGCTTGCCCTATGAATGTTGGGACATTTTTTACCAAGTAACAAGGAAAGTGCCAAACAAGAAAATCCGTACATACCTTAAGGGCCTTGAGCATCCTTGGGATTCGGTAAGGTTATTCCAACGCCTCTCCGCATGGAAGCCAGACATCATACATTTTCAATGGCTCCCATTCCCCGCAGTTGATGGCTTGTTTCTTCGGTTGTTCCGAAAGATTGCTCCACTTGTGCTTACAGTGCATGATACTGAACCCTTTTGCGGAGTGCCATCGTCTCGTCTTCAACTGATAGGGTTATCAGCCGCTTTTCGTTGTTTTGACCATTATATCGTTCATACGCAATACTCGAAGGAAGCGCTTATGCGCCAATTAGCTCTACACGAGTGCCGGGTGACAGTGATCCCCATGGGTGCCTTTACCTACTATCGTGAGCTGATTAGCGATATGGGAGAGGCTATACAAGCTCCCCAATTAGTCGGAAAAAAGAAGGTCCTGTTTTTGGGAGTGCTCAAACCATATAAAGGAGTGGATATTCTCCTTGAGGCTTTTGCGCGTCTTCCTGAATCGCTGGCGAAGAAAGTGGTGCTGCAAATTGTTGGGTATCCAAGGATGCCAGTTGAGCCATTACGAGCTATTGCCCGACGTCTTGGGATCGACGATCAAGTGTTCTGGGATCTGCGGTTTGTGGAAGAAAAAGAAGTGGCAGCATACTTTGCACAAGCTGACGTTGTGGTTTTACCTTATCGAAGGATTGATCAAAGTGCTGTATTAATGGTGGCTCTGGCATTTGGCAAGCCGGTTATCGCCTCGTGCGTGGGAGGGTTGGCGGAGATTATAAAGGATGGGATCCACGGCTTTCTTGTAAAACCTGGGGATGTAGAGTCACTTGCCCAAGCTTTGACGTGCATTTTGGCTGATGATGAGCTACGTATGCGAATGGCGAGTGCAGTGCAAAGATTAGCGAATGAGGAACTATCGTGGGACACCGTTGCTAAGCAGACAATTCAATTGTACAAAATGATTTTAGGGTGATGCGGAATGTCAGATGCAAAAACCTCGCGCGCGGAGATCGAGAAGCAATTTCACGATGCGAAAGCGACTATATTAGTGAAGGGTAATCCTATTTATGACCTCGGAATTCTGGACAAAGCAGACGAGTACGCTTATAGCCTGTTAGGTGATCTTGCAGGTAAAATGGTCTTAGAGATCGGGTGTGGAATGGGGGAGCATACCATAAGGCTTGCTAAGAGAAGCGCTCAGGTTTATGCTATAGACATCTCACCCGAGATGGTTGAGCAAGCCAGGCAGAGGGTGAAAGAGGAGGGCTTAGGCAACCAAGTAATAGTACTGGAAATGAATGCCGAGGAGATGGAGTTTGTAGAAGGCATATTTGACGCGGTGTTTGGTCATTCAGTGCTACATCATACAGATTCAGATGATTGGTTTGCAACGAGTTTGCTTTGGGACACCTATTATTTACGTGTTTTACGCTCCTATTCCTGTGGAGATCGAAATTGATGCCCAACGTGGAAAGTACGGTTTCTTTTCTTTTGGATTAAGATTTGTAAATCTATTCATCAAGATGATAGAGCATCGAGCCCTTCGTCAAGACAGTCTGGTTCTTGTACGCAGCAATTTTATGAAAGAAGAAATAAGGCGCCTTTACACTGATATTGATTATACAAAATTGTTCGTTATTCCTTTAGCGATAGATACAACTCGTTTTAATTTTATCAATAACCCAAAGGAAGCCAGAAAAAATCTTGGTTTACCTGAAGATCGATGGATTTTGCTGACTATAAGACGGTTGGTAGCACGCATGGGATTGGAGAACCTTATTAATGCAATGAAACTCGTGGAGAAGGAGCATTCCCAAGCCTTACTGCTCATTGGTGGTAAAGGATATCTAGAGAATGCCCTTCGAAAGCTTATCCGCTCTCACGGTCTTGAGCAATCTGTTAAATTGCTTGGCCTTATTCCGGAAGAGAAGCTTGCAAGCTATTATCAGGCGGCAGATCTGTTTATCTTACCGACAAAAGAGCTAGAGGGATTCGGATTGGTTACGCTTGAGGCTTTGAGTTGTGGGACCCCAGTTATTGCCACACCTGTCGGCGCAAATCCTGAAGTGGTTGGTCCCCTCGGCAGTGAATTCTTGTGTAAAGACACTACACCGGAAGCTCTTGCAGAGCGAATCAGTTATTGGCTCAGCCGGGGCATATCTGCTGAGGTACGCCAAGCTTGTCGGGATTATTGCGTCTCAAGATTTGCTGTGGAATCCATCATTGCTAATTTGGAGAACCTTTTCATTGAAGCTATCAAGCGAAAAGGCAATAAGCAATAAATGCCGAGAGCCTTTGATACTAGAGTGAGCATGGGGTCGCGATATCCATATGTTAGTCTCCTTATTCCTATGCGCAACGAGGAGCATTACATTGCACGTTGCCTTGATTCCATCCTGTCCAACGACTATCCCCAAGATCGATTAGAGATTTTAGTCATTGATGGCATGAGTACAGATCGCTCTCGAGAGATTGTTCAAGATTATATCAAACGCTTTCCTTTCATCCGTCTACTTGAAAATCCAAAGCGTATCCAGGCCGCTGCTCTGAATATTGGTCTGCAGGAGGCCAAAGGCGAGATTATTATCCGTATGGATGCCCATACCCTCTATGCTTCCGATTACATCCGTCGATGTGTCGAACTGCTGGAAACCACGGAAGCAGCTAATGTGGGTGGACCCCAGCGTGCTGTGGGGACAAATTACATTTCCAACGCCATCGCCATAGCTATCACAGTCCCCTTCGGCATTGGCAACGCCTACTTTCGCTACGCCGAGAGGGAGATGTGGGTGGATACGGTCTACCTTGGAGCTTGGCGTAAATCTACTTTAGAAGCGCTGGAGGGATTCGACGAAGAATGGGTTGTTAACGAGGATTATGAGCTAAACTACCGGCTGCGCAAGGCGGGGGGCAGAATCTTGCTTTCGCCCAAAATCAAGTGCTGGTATTACGTTCGCCCATCGCTTAAGGCGCTCATGCACCAATACTTCCGTTATGGCTTTTGGAGGGCGAAGACCTTTGTGGCACATCCCGATTCTCTACGCTGGCGGCAACTGGCTCCGCCTGCCTTGGTTATATCTCTTCTCCTGTCTCTTGGCATACTTCCGGTGAAATGGATGTTGGGTATCATTGCACCAGCGCTTTACTTGGCAGCCAATCTGCTGGCTTCCACCTGGACAGTTTCTCGTAAGGGATGGAAATACCTGCCATTGCTTCCGCTTGTGTTTGCCACCATTCACCTGAGTTGGGGCATAGGATTCCTTGTCGGGCTCTTCAGGTGGGGAATACCAAAGATCACAACCCGAGGAGGTGAAGACCGTTGAAACCTCAGGCTGAACAGCAAGCCATTACTCTTCAACATGCCCTTCCTCACCGTCTTTTTTCTCTTCCCCTCTCCGAGCGGCGGCTGGTCCTGATGGCGCTGGACCTGCTGGCCGTGAACGGCGCGCTGCTCCTGGCGCTGGCCCTGCGGCCCGGATACGTGCTGGATGGAACCGTGGTGCTCCAGCATCCCTCCTGGTTCCTCCTCCTGAGCCTGCTCTGGCTGCTCATCGCCCACACCTTTGACGCCTACGACCCCCGCGTGGTCGGGCGGTTCTCCTCCTCCGCGCGGGCTGGCCTCCAGGCTGGCCTGATCACCGTGGGGGTTTACCTTCTCATCCCTTACGTGACCCCTCCCTTGCCTACCTCCCGCTCCTCTCTGCTGGCCTTTCCCCTCGTCACAATGGGGGCGCTCCTGGCCGGCCGGGGGCTCT
>Ga0272449_1004678_pt1 | contig 11032 bp, 10 predicted proteins | sample YNPCB0241_FD_198679 | JGI IMG/M metagenome (GOLD analysis project Ga0272449, IMG submission 198679) | Hot spring sediment microbial communities from Yellowstone National Park, WY, United States - YNP-CB-024-1 | ecosystem: Environmental > Aquatic > Thermal springs > Hot (42-90C) > Sediment...
TCCAAACATGCCAAAACATCCCTTAAACCAACATTCACCTCCAAACATCACCAATAAACAAGAAAATGTCAAAACCAAGAATTTAGCAACGTCCTAGCGCGCGCATTAGGTATTACCGCTCTAACGCCTTTCTTTGGATCGACAACCTGGTTTATTTCTAAGTCGACAACTAGACTTCCAAACATGTAAGCTTTTTCAAAAGGCCAATCATATTCGCGCATAAGTGCATTAACAGCAGCTTCAGCAGCTGCACCTGCAGCTTCATCCAAATTTTCGCCGCATGCGAGAATCTCGTAAGTATTTTGGGTTTCAAGAATAGGCCAATCTGGAAACTTGCCCTTTATGATTTTAAATCTTAGTAATATTTCCCCAGAAACCTCAACGGATGACACACAAAGTTCGCCATCTGCCTGAACGGCATGTAAATCTCCAGCAGCAAATAGGGCTCCTTCAACAAAAACTGGAAGATAAAGCTTTACATGAGCCGTTAACTTTTTCACATCCATATTTCCCCCATGCCTGCCTAAAGAACCAGATGGAAAATCGCCAGATTCGGGAGAGACGCCTATTGTCCCTATCATAGGTCTTGTTCTTACCCGTATATTGGGTTCGAAAACCACGTATCCGTCTTCTATGCGTACAATTTTTGCAGAGGCGCCAAATTGTTTCTCACGTAAGATCCCATTTTTTGGAACTGTGACGATTACCCCTTGATCTGCAACTTTTATATCTAATATTTCAACGATTAATGTATCCCCAGGTTTCGCCGTTTCAACATAAATTGGGCCCGTAGCCCCATCAACCCTTGACCAATCAATTTGTTCTATAAGGTCTTTTTCACTCTTTATTTGTCCACCAATTGCGTCCTCAGTTTCAACCAGAATAAGCTCACCGGGATTAACATACTCCACTGGTGGGTTCCTGGGACTGAAGCTATAGATTAATTTATCCCTAGTTACAATCTTCATTGGTTTACCTCAGTTCTTTATTTCGGCATGAAGTACTTCTGCATTAAAATTTTATTAGATTTTCCTTTTGGTTTTTACGAGGGGCTACTTACAGCCATATTTTATTTACTGGTAAAGCCTATTATTTCATGGCTTATTATCTTTAAACGCGCGGGTTAAAAACCATAAATGCAGCAATGCCAAGATGTTTCCCGATTCTTGTATTAAGATAAATTTTAACGTTAACTTTTCCGCTTATTCTATTCCATTTTCTTTGCGTATGATTCTGGATCCGCTTCCTGCACGGCGCCCTTGTCTACTTCAATTATGTACACGGTGTGGATTCGGGCGTTTTTTATTTCTGTTAGGGTTACTGGCGGGTTATGGTAGTATTTGTCGCATAGGCTTTTGATTTTCATTAGATCCTCCATCTTCCTCGCTTTTGGCGGTTGGGTGAGAGCTTGGGGATACTGCAGGACATAATATGGCGGAATTGCTAATGCGAATTTTCCTGCAAAATTGCTGTAGCGGACAATCTTGCTTGCTATTCTTGCGGCTAGATATGTGGAGGGATCAAGGGCGTGTTCCGGCGGAACGAAACCCGTTTCGATTTCAACTATCATGCTGCCGTAGCCCTTAACTGCAAACAGGTCGCATGTTAAATTTTTCTCTAGAGGTTTTTCCACCTCCACATCATAGCCGCAATTTATCAAATGTTTGGCGCAGACAAGCTCCATCACTGAATGGTTGATTTTAACAATATTTTCCCTATGAAGCTCCACAAGCCTATCCCTTAGTTTACGAAGCTTCTGGGAGACATCCTCAGAAGAACCCTGAGAAAGTCTGCCTAGCAGGCAATCCAGATCCTCCTCAAATTTTTCATCAGCCACGTCTATCTCATCCGTCCCCTCGACTCCTAGATAACACTTAAAACCGCAGTTTAAAATTTTAGGAATTCGGAGAAGATAAAATTGAGAAAAAAGCCAAATTCAAACCCTTGATAAGCCAACAATTTTAAATATCAATGGTGAAAAATGCAAATCAAAAAATACATGTTACAAAATTTAATTAAAATTATCAAAAATAAAACAGAATCTTAAAAAATTAAACTTTAATAGCTACAAATACCTTTTATTCTGAAAAGGCAAATAGTACAGTGCCAAGCTGGGAGCAAGCTTAGGCGGTAGCAGGGACAGGTTGCAGCTGATAGCTGCGTCTTCCAGGTGATAGCATCAAATGGAAGCGTGGCAGTCGGTTGCGGGCCTGTAACTGTAATCCGTCTAGGCTTAGACCAGCTTGGATTTTTCAAAACTTTTAGTTCAATGGGCAATGATTTTTTATTTTTCACATGCCTAAAACACATTAAAATAAATTTTTGTTTGTCGGCGTTAAAATTAATGCCCGCAGTCCCCCTAAATAAATATGCGCACCTCGCACGTCGTATACAACATTCAATAACTACAGTTTCAAATTTGTTGCAAGCCAAAATATGGTGGGGCTGCCCGGATTTGAACCGGGGTCTAGAGCGCCCGAGGCTCCAAGCCTAGACCAAACTAGCCGACAGCCCCATTTAGATGGTCTAGACCCCTTTAAGAAACCTGTCTTCACCATTAAAAACCTTATCTGAATTCAACTTATCCAAACAGGCATGTTTTTGGCATAATAATAAGGGTTATTTCCCAAGTTTTCTATACACTTGTCTTCGGTGTCCACGTTTGTCTTCCCAGCGGCGTTCAAAGGGAATAACGGTGTTGAAGGCTGTTTCCTCAGCCGTCAGGTTTAACATTTTAAGCCTGCTCTTTGATAAAGGCTCTATGTCTTATACTGAGCTTATGAACAGATTGAAGATGAATCCCAGCAGAGATGCCGGGAGATTCGCCTACCATTTAAAATTTCTTCTTAAGGCGGACTTGATTGAGGTGGATGTGGAGTCAAAGAAGTACAAGTTAACTGAGCTTGGCAAGATTGTCGTCAATATTGCCGAGGAAATTGAAAAGAAGGGTTTAAAACCCCAGAGGCTTCTTGTCCGCACATCCCGCTACGCATTAGAGGAGTTCGATGTAAACAAAATTGCAGAGTCCCTTATAAAGGAGGCTGGAATGTCTGCGGAATTGGCGCAGAAGGTGGCTAAGGAGGCTGAGAAGCGCCTATTAAAGGCTAAAGCCAGCTACTTAACGGCGCCGCTGATAAGGGAAGTGGTTAACGCCATCCTTATCGAGAAAGGTTTGGAGGAGTACCGTCACAAACTTACCCGTCTAGGCCTTCCCGTTCACGATGTTTCAGCTCTCTTAACTAAAATCAGAAATAGTTTGTCATCGCCCTTAGAGGAAGCTGGCAGAAGCGTTTTCGAGGAATACACCCTTCTAAATGTTTTCCCAAGGGATATTTCAGACGCCTACCTTTCAGGCGCGCTTCATATCCACGGACTTGGAGGCTGGATTCTAAGGCCAAGCGAGGTAATTCATGATTTAAGGCTGTTCCTCAAAAATGGTTTATGTTTTGAAGGCCCAAATACCCTCAGCCTATCCTATCCGCCTCCCAAAAACTTTGAGGCTGCCCTACTTCTGGCCTTTAATGTTTTTCTGCATTCTAGAAGGGAAGTTGATGGAACTCAAACTTTTGAGTACTTCAACATTTTCTTAGCCCCCTTCTTTAGAGGGGTTGAAGAGGGTCGGGCGAAGGAAGCTTTAAAACTGTTTATTCTAAACTTAAGTCATCACGGGGATGTATCCCTTAACATAGAACCCACGATTCCCGAATTTTTAGCTGAGACGCCGACTGCAGGATCCTCTAAGGAAGGTGAATGCTATGGAAGTTTTGTTGAGGAAAGTCAGATTATAGCCAGTTTAATTCTTGAAGTTTTAGCTGAGGAAAGCCAACATAAGCCTGTTCAAAACCCAAAAATTATAGTTAAAGTGCGGCCAGAAGTCTTCAATGATAATAGGGCAGAGAAAATACTCATTCAAGCCCACCGTTTAGCATCGGAAGGTGGCGCCGTTAACTTTGCTAGTCCATTTGGGGACAGTGGTAAAAATTCAACTTTTTTAGTTTCAGGATGCAAAATAGACGCGGACTGGAGTGGAGATTGGGAAATAGACACTATAAGAACAGGCATTTTAGGCTGCGTCACCATTAATGTGCCTAGGATAGCATATGAAAGCGAGGGAAACCAGTCGAAGTATTTTGAAATTCTCAAAGATAGACTTGAAATGGCTGCGAAGGCTTTGCAGATAAAGCGTAAAGCCCTTAGAGTTTGGAGTCAAAACCTGCTGCCCTTCCTTTTCCAGAAAATCAACGGTGACAGCTACTTTAGACTTGAGAGTTCGCCGATGGTGATAAATTTCGCTGGTTTGAAAGAGGCCTCGCAAACTCTTGTGGGAAGCGTGTATGATGATGAAAGCACTTTAAAGTTTACGTTTGAAACTTTAAAAGAGGCATCAGATTTTGCAATTAAAACGGTTAAAAGAAACGAAGAACGCCTTCTCCTTTCAGCCTTACCATCTCCCGAAGCTGCCCAAAGACTCGCGAAGTTTGATATTGAAAGATATGGCGTTTCAAAGGTTCGATTCCTCGGGACCCGCGAGACCCCTTGGTACTCAACCTATAGGCGGGTATCTTTACAGGAGGTTGAAAGTCTTTCTAAAATTTTGGCTTTAGAAAGGGAAGCGGATAAGCTGCTTAATGGCGGAAGTCTTGCGGTTTTGGAACTTGGCCAAGATTCCTATGAGCCTCTTAGGCTTTTAGAAATAAGCAGGAAACTCATTAAAGAGTATGGCATAAGATTCTTCACTTATGATCAAAGTTTGACGTATTGTATTACCTGCAATAAAACTTGGAAGGGTCTACTACATAAATGCCCGTCCTGCGGGGCTGTTAATGCCCTAACCCACTTTAAAAGATACCTTTGATAGGTTGTATCCTACTTCACTGCACCCAGTATCAAAGCCAGAATAGCCATCCTTGTTACTATGCCATTCCAAACCTGCTGGAAATATCGAGCATGAGGTGTTCCATCCACTTCCGGTGGGATTTCATCTGTTCGCGGTAAGGGGTGCAGAATTATAAGATCCTTTTTAGCCTTCGCAAGGCTTTCAAGACCAACCTTATACGAGCCCTTAACCTTCATATATTCAGCCGGATCTGGGAAACGTTCCTTCTGAATCCGCGTCACATAAAGCACATCTATAATGGGCATGACCTTCTCGAGATTTGATTCCTCCATTACCGGAATTTTTTCTCTGATTTCATCAAGGACCTCCCTTCGCATCCTTAAAGACTCCGGAGAAACCAGGTAAAGCTCCACATCATAATAGGAGAGAGCGTAAGCCAGAGAATGAACCGTACGTCCATACCTTAAATCGCCAAGTAAAGCTATTCTTAAACCGTCAATTCTTCCCTTCTCCTTCTTTATCGTGTATAGATCCAGAAGCGCTTGGGTTGGATGCTCCTCAGCCCCGCTTCCGCCATTAATGACGGGCACTTTCGAGAACTCCGCCGCAAGCCTCGCGGCCCCTTCAAGGGGATGTCTCAAAGCTATGACGTCCACGTAATTCTCAACGGTGCGAACGGTGTCTGCAAGATTTTCGCCCTTCTTGACAGAGGCTATCTCTGCTTCTGCAAAGCCTATTGTGGATCCACCAAGCTTATGCATGGCAGCCTCGAAACTTAACCTTGTCCGTGTGCTAGGCTCAAAAAATAGGGTTGCAAGAATTTTACCCCTAAGCATGTCCGAACCCCTGGAGGCTATGGGCTCCATGGCACCTGCGATCTCAAGTATATAGTCGATCTCCTCGCGTGTGAAGTCCCGAATGGATATTATGTCTCTACCCTCAAATTGCAAAGGAACACCGAGAAAAAGCATTGTTGCACTTCTAAATAACACTTTTCAATTTTTCCGCGGGGCTGTGGAAACCTTTTATTTTAGCTTAGGCATAGCCTTTTCTGGAGGGCTTTCCTATATGAGCGAAAACATGCTTTATGTTTCTAAAATTAAGGATGGCACGGTTATAGATCATATAACTGGCGGTCACGCCTTGGATGTTATCAAGATTTTGGGAGTAACTGGGAAGGAGAAGAGGGTGATAACAATAGCTATTAATGTGCCAAGTAAAAGGTTTAAGGTTAAGGATATCGTTAAAATAGAAGGTCGAGAGCTGAATCCCCAAGAAGTGCATAAAATTGCATTAATTGCGCCCCATGCAACCATCAACATCATCAGGAACTACAATGTTGTAGAAAAGCAGAGGGTTAGGCTTCCAAATATCATTGAAAATATAATTAAGTGCGCTAATCCAGCCTGTATAAGCAACACGGCTGAACCTGTGAAACCGAAATTTTATGTGAAATGCGAGGAACCCCTCATAATAAAATGTCACTACTGTGGTTACATTATGGAGAAAAGTGATGTGCTCAAGCAGTTTTAGCATATCACAATGTTTATATTATCTTAAGATATAATATGTTCAACATCCCTTTGCAATATATACAAATACACATAAAATTCGGAAACAGGTGAAAGCATGGTTGAAACACTATTGATAGCCCTTTTATGTACTGGCGTCATTGCCTATCTAATATGGATTTTTGCCATAGCCAAGCAATATGCGCCCCTCACATTAGAGGAGGCGAAAATTCTTTGGAAGATCCATAAACAAGCAGCTAACTGCCCATCAAATTCTTGGAGAGAGATCCGCAAAGGAGGAAAAATGGTAGGGTTTAGGTGCGAGTGTGGATATAGGCACGTTCAGAAAAAGCCATTAAACGCTTCTAAGCCTTCGCAAAACTCTAAAAGTTATACTTCGATTCATCACGAACTCCACCGGGCATAAGCTTGGAAGCCCTTCAGCACTATATTTTTCTTTTTGCATACAATTACCTAAAGGGGCGACGGTATGGATGTTATTTGGGCCATAAAAACTCGAAGGTCGATAAGAAAGTTTAAGCCAGATCCGGTTGAAGAGGAGAAACTTTGGGCTGTTTTGGAGGCTGCTAGGTGGGCTCCATCTTGGGCTAACACCCAGTGTTGGGAGTTTATTATTGTAAAAAACTCTTATACCAAAGAGAAGCTTGTGGAAACCCTTACTCCGAGGAATCCGGCGAGGGATGCTGTTGGAAAGGCGCCTATTGTCATTGTTGCCTGTGCCAGGCTTGGGGTTTCCGGATTTAAGGATGGAAAACCGGTTACGGATAAGGGCGACTTTTACATGTTTGATGTTGCATTAGCCCTGCAGAACTTAGCCCTTGCAGCCCACAGCCTCGGCCTTGGAACGGTTCATGTCGGCGCTTTTGACCATAAAAGGGCTGCTGAAATTCTAGGCGTTCCCGATGGTGTAAGTGTGGTGGAGCTTATGCCATTAGGTTATCCTGCGGAAATTCCGAAGGGGCCGAGCAGAAAAGAGCTTAAAGAGTTTGTTTACTTCGAGAGATATGGAAATAAGGCTGCCAATTAATTTTGCGAAAATGTCATAAATTAGTTGGATATTCAACATTATATTGTGTCATTATGCTGAATGATGATGAGATCTGCAAAGTTTCAGAGGTATTTAATGCCGTTGGAAACCCTATACGCTTCAAGATGCTTATGCTTGTGATGGAGACTGAAAGACCCCTACATATTAAGGCTATAGCGAGGATGCTGAAGATGGATTACGCGGCGGTTTACCGCCATGTAAAGGTTTTAGAAAAAAGTGGTTTGCTGGGCATATATGAGGTGGGGAGATCTCGAGTTCTTTACGCTAAGAATACTGAAATGATGAGGCATATGGCTGAATTAGCAAAAATAATTTTGCAAAAAAGGTAAATTAATCTTACAAATTAAACAAATTAAATTTGCAAAAAGCTTAAATATGCAGCTTCTGCTTAAAAAGGCATCATGAAATACTCCACCAGAATCCTAGCATTAATTGTCTCCATGAGTGCCCTTGGAAATGTTCTGGGCCTCTTGGGAATTAGATTGCCATCCGCTCCCGGTACAACTGTTGAGTTCCATTTGTCAGCCCTGCCCTCCTTGTTGGTTGCCGTGGCGGTAGGCCCCGTTGAAGGAGCCCTAACTGGCCTGTTAAGTTTGGTAATGGCAACTTTGCGGATAGGAAATATTTTTATTCCCTTCGGAAATGCTTTGTTAGCAGGCATAGCTGGATTGCTGGCAAAAAAGTTCAAGTTTTCCCCTCCAGTATGTGGGGCCATCGCCATAGCGCCCTATGCGCCCTACATATGGTTTGCCTGTGCCGTCTACAGCGTTCCGCCCCAAATAATTTCTTTCATAATTATGAAGGCCTTTATTGAAATTCTAATTTCAGGAATAATTGTGGAAGTTATTCTCTCTAGAGTTGAGGTTAGGGCCTTTCTATCAAAGTTTACAAGATAATGATGGTGGCTGATAGGATTATCAGGGAAACTGTTTATTAATGGATATTCCGCCCCTCTAATGTAAATGGTGGCGTATTAGGTGTCCTTTGAGATTCAGGAGCTACCGGATGTTATAAAGGTGGTAACCCTACTAAGCCTAGTTAAAAGGGCGAAAATTCAGAAAGGCCAGCTTAGAAAGCGCATTAACAGAATCTGCGCCCAACAAATCTGTATTGAGATGGCTGATCTCGAAGAGGCCTTGAATGAAATGATAAGCGAGGGCCTTATTACTTACGCTGGCGATGCTGTTCAGCTTACCCCTCAAGGGCAAAGATTGGCTAAGGAGTGGGAAAATCTCCTTCTCAAAAAGGATCCCATAATCGAGGTTGTAGCCGGCCTCGTCGACGGTTCAATAACGGGGCTCGTGGTGGTTCTCTCCGCCTTAATAGCAGGTCTGGCTTTTAAAGCTGCAGCTTTCGCGGCGCTCCTAACCCTAACAGCGGTGGCTATAACAAATTTTTCAAGCTTCTTCCTCGGCGGGGTCACCGAGGATCTTGCGGACATGCAGACCCTTAAAACGTTGATGGGGTTCAGCCTAAGCGACATCCCAGACAAGGATAAGCGGGAGAAGTCCCTCAAACTTTTGATGAGCCTTTTTGCAATACTCCATAAAGAGACAAGCCGCGCAAACCTCTACGCTGCGGTAATATGTAGCATAACCACCTTCCTAGCCGGAAGCATGCCAATACTGGCATACCTATTTTTGCCGGAGCCCATCAACGTCATAATTGCCCTTGGAATAGTAGGCACAATAGTAGGCGTTTTCCTCGTGCGATACCGCTCAAAAAAGGCGAGGGTGAACTGGAAGATAATCCTACTTGAAACCCTAGTGATATTTGCAATAGCCACCATAGCATCGCTTATACTCGGCGGCATAGCCTAAAACAATAAACAATGTGACTTAACCCCGTAAACCCTTTATTTACTGAAGAACACTATTCAATCATAGTGCGCCGGGGTGGCCGAGCGGTTCAGGCGGCTGCCTGCAGAGCAGCTATACGTGGGTTCAACTCCCACCCCCGGCTTATAGGACAAACCCCGCGTATTGCCGGGGGCTATTTGCGTTTTCTAAAAAGTTTTGCGCCGTCAATATCGCAGATACATTCAAAGCCATTTTCTATGAGCTGTTTGGCTTCTTCAATGGTTGAAATATATTGTTAAAATGGTTTTATCCTCTTTGAGAATAAGGCAGATTATAATGTTTTGTGAGGTTAACTGACCAAGTTTTTGACGACTTTCCTCCATGTTATGGCGGCTAAATATCCGCCTATGAGGCCGCTTAAGATGCCCCCTGCTAGAATGACAGTGTCTAGTAAAGGATTTAGCGGCATTACTCTTAGCACGTAAGCCGAGAAGTAGTAGCTAAGTAAACCTGTTATAGCAGTGCTTATGGTGGTTGCAGCCACAAGTCTGCCTGTTCTTACAACCTTCTCTGAATGTTTAACCCTTAAAACGTGAACGAAAAGGTCTGTTAGGATTCCATAGACTAGAGCGAAAATTATCGTTAAGGGAGCCAAGACTGGCCTCAGGATGGCTGTTAAAATGGCGCCTATGACTGAAACTTTAGCGGCGCCTAGGGGATTTGCCATTAGGGCTCCTAGGGCTAGGAAAAGCGCCTGCACCGCTATGAGCATTTTATCTATAGGCGTAGGCAGGAAACCCTTAGAAAGGAAGATGGCGACACCAAATAACGCTGTTAATACAGTTTTACGCATTATTATCCGCTCATTTGCTGTCTGTACTGCTGTTTTCCGGCTGGAAATTGCACCACGGTTCTTCCGCCATATAGTCACCTTTAAGCTCGGTTGGCTCATGTAGATCCCCGCAGAGGTCTATGAAGTTAGCTGTAAGCCCATAAGCTCTGGCTCTGCAGCCTCCGCAGATGTGGCGGTAGTGGCATTTCCCGCATTTGCCCTTCAGCTTATCCGGATTGCGGATGTCATTAAGCACTTTAGATGTGAACCATATTTCTTTGAAAGATTTTTCCCGGATGTTTCCAAGTATTATTGGCATATATGGGCATGGAGTTACATCGCCTGTGGGATATATGCGGCAGTAATAGAATCCAGCTATGCATCCCCGCATGCTTGATTGGACATGTCTCATCTGGCTTCCGGTTTGATGCATAATCCGCATGAATTGGGGTGCACATGAAAACTTTACGTTTAACCCATGTCTATGGAGAATCTTGAGCGTCTGCATTATCATGTTCTCGTACATTTCTGGTGTTATATCCTCCAGTCTTGCACCTCTGCCCGTTGGTACTAGAAAGAATAGGTGAAAGTTTTCTACGCCCAATCTTTCGACGAAATCTAGGATTTGTCCTATTTCAGAATAATTTTCCTTGGTTACAGTGGTGTTAACTTGGATTAGAATGCCTTCATCTTTGAGGTTTTTTATAGCGTTTACTGCCTTTTGCCAAGCACCTTTAACTCCTCTGAAGCTGTCGTGCTTTTCTGGGTGGATGGAATCAAGGCTTATGGAAACAGTGTCTACGCCTGCCTCTCTGAGCTTTTTGGCTTTTTCCTTATTAATGAGAGTTCCGTTGCTTCCTATGCCAACTTTTAAGCCTTTACTTTTGGCATATTGGATTATTGCGAAAAGGTCAGGTCTAAGCAGTGGTTCGCCGCCGCTTATGATGAGTAGTGGCTTGCTCACGCTGGCTATTTGGTCTATAA
>Ga0272449_1004680_pt1 | contig 11031 bp, 11 predicted proteins | sample YNPCB0241_FD_198679 | JGI IMG/M metagenome (GOLD analysis project Ga0272449, IMG submission 198679) | Hot spring sediment microbial communities from Yellowstone National Park, WY, United States - YNP-CB-024-1 | ecosystem: Environmental > Aquatic > Thermal springs > Hot (42-90C) > Sediment...
ACTATAGTTTCTTGGATGATCCGCACTGCGGTGACGTAGAGAGAATCAGATGGGAGCCTTGTGGCGTTGGGCTCGACAGGGGCCCATGGGGTGTGGGTGAAGCTAATGAGCTCACACCGAGGCCCAGCCCCTCTAACGGAAATACAAATATTTACAAATACCATCAAGTACCGTTAGAGGGGAAACGCTTTAAGCACTAGAAGTTTTATATATTTCATGGCTACCGTTTGTCCCTAGATGCTCATTCTCATTAGTTTATTTTCATTGTTGTGTCTGGGGACTTCCTCCTAACCCACTCATTGGCAGCACTGCTACCTCTAGAGCGGGTTCACTGGGCATGGGGCTAGTGGCACAAGCCCTCAAAAGTTGCTATACAGATTTATTGGGGCATTACCCCTCATCAAAACCAGCAACAATAAACAGAACAGGATATTATAAACCCAACTCCTAAACACCAACTATGAAACAGCCCAAGTTTCTGAGGGTGTGGTTGTGGATTCTAGGAGAGTGGTGTTGGGTTTCTGTGGTGAGGTTGGGAAAAGGCAGCGAGCTTTCAGAAAAACTTATTATTTGTTTCGCTAATTCCCTTTAGGATGGGGAGGAGGCCAGAAATACACCATTCCATGTAGATGAGAATATAATTAAAGATAAAGATATAGTTGCTAGTTTGTTGTAGAAATTATTTTAGTCTTCATATTGACATATAAACTCCTTGATTGATTCCAAATCTATTTTTTTATATCTTTCAAGGCTTCCTATATCATACCATATTCCTTTATATAGATAAGCCTTTACAACAAAACCGTTTGATATCATCCATGGAATTAGATCGCCCATTATATCAAATGATGTTCCTAAGGAATCTTCGACTTTTTTTAGAATTGATATTTTAAGAGTTAAAATACCTATTGTCACATATATGTTTAGCCAAGGCTTTTCCTCAAGTTTTACAATTTTATCACCATCTATATATGCAACACCAACTGGTACTTGATATCTATCAGCAAGAACAATAACAGCATCTGCATTATCAGTAAAATGTTTATTTAGCAGGTTATTGACGTCTATAGGTGCAAGTATATCTCCATACCAGATCAATACATCATCACTAATAAAACCACATTTAAATGCTTTTAAAAGAGCACCTCCGGTTCCTCTATAAATCTCATCATCAATACTATATTGAATCTTTATACCGTGTCTAGATCCATTACCAAAGTAATTTTTTATTTGCTTCCATTTATAGCTGACTAAAAATGTGAACCTAAATATATTGAATTTCTTTAACCAACAGATTATATGTTCAAGAATAGGTCTTTCATCATATCCTATAGGAATCATAGGCTTTGGTATAATGTCTGTATAGGGTTTAAATCTAGAACCCTCACCACCAGCTAAAATAACACCTACTACATTATTTGTTATTGTCATAAAACCGCCTTTTATATTTACATCTTAGTTTATTTAGTTTATTGCTATATATCGCTTTTGTTAAATAATTAATGTAAAATATTGGTATAGCTATCATAGTTTAGTATAGAAAGATAATAACTAGTATTGATCTTACATAAGATATATAGATGACATTTTAGCTTAAAGATAATATAGAAGGTGAATTAATATAGAAATGAAGTATATTCAAGTTTTTGAATATGAATTGCCATTCAAGAAATTGATATACATAGATACTGATAATATAGATACATGTAATTTACTATCTGTTAAATACTCAAATATAAAATTTATTTGCAAAAGCGGTAACTATTTAGAGAGTGGTATAGTATCCAGCAAATTTGATCCTAGTATAGCTTTTCTATATGGGTTTTACATAAGATGTCTTTCAGGATATAGAATATGTATAGCTATTACTAAAAATGAAAAGGTTTTAGAACTAGCTAAAAATGCATTTGAAAATGATGATCTTAGACCATTGGTAAAGAAATTTAGATCTAGTAATTTAGGCATTATAATAATAGCTAAGGTTTTAAATGATTATAGTGATACAATAGAAGAGATAATAAGTATAATCAAAGAAATGGAGAAAACATTTATAAAATTATATAGATTACCGTTCTATTCAGAAGATATAAATAGATCAAGATTCAGCAATTTATATTCTGAAATTAGTGAAATTCCACAATGGTTTTAAATTATAAAACAGATTGCTACTCTATAATAAAATTATAGTAGGGAGCATTTATATTGTTCTTTGAGCTAAAAGCACTTTAATCTTTAGAGATCTTACCTTTTCCTCTCTTTCCATTTCATCAAATTTCATTGTTAGATACATTATAGTTTTCAATATTCTTGGTATCAAGACTTTTTCAAGCATAGTAACAATTCTTCTTATTCTCGAAATTTCTCTTCCTAGATTTATCAACTCTTTTTCATATTCTGCTAACCTTATAAGCGTTTCTAAAATCTCTTTTCGCTTATTTTGTATTATGCTAACCTCTATAGGTAGAATAGCCGAGTTCTCAGGAATAGTTGTAAGCTCTATCATCGGTGCAGGAACCCCCATAACATTTCTAGTTCCTGCTATGATATACACACCTTTTGCTGTTGTTGATGATGTTACATTTAGATGTTCTAGGCCATGTATAGATACAGCTGTATAGTAATAGTGATATGCCTCAGACAATAATTTGTTCAATTTAGCTCTTGTGTCATATGCTTTTTTAAGAACTACATAGAATTCTTGTAAAAGGAATGTAAGCCTATCTCTTAGAATTCTATGGAGTCTTCTAGCTATCGACAACCTTCTTCTAAGTCTAATTAACTCTATTTTTGTTGGTCTTGGTAATCTTATAATTTCGCTACTCATGTTTTCGATGCCTGCTTTCTATAAATGGGGTGGTATTTTTTCATAGTTTCAGAACTTATTTGTCTTAGCTCTTCTTCAGGTAGAATTGATAGTAGATCCCAAGCAATGTCTAGTGTTTCTTCAAAGGATCTTCTTTCATATTCGCCTTGGCTGATAAATTTGACTTCAAATTTATCTGCAAAGTCGAGATATTTTTTATCTCTTGCAGTAAGAGACTCTGTTCCTACTATTGTTATTAATTCTCTTAGATACTGACCCTCTGCATATGCCGCTATAAGCTGTGCAAATACCTCTCTATGATCTTCTCTTGTTTTACCAACACCTATACCTTCCTTCATAAGTCTTGAGAGAGATAGAAACACATCTACAGGTGGATATACACCTTTTCTCCACATGTCTCTTGACAAAACTATTTGTCCCTCTGTAATATAGCCTGTTAAATCTGGTATAGGATGAGTAATATCGTCATCAGGCATAGTTAAAATCGGCATAATGGTCATGCTTCCTTTCTCATTTACAACCCTACCGGCTCTTTCATACATCGTTGCTAGATCTGTATACATGTAACCTGGATAGCCTCTTCTGCCAGGCACCTCTTCTCTAGCTGCAGAAATCTCTTTTAAGGCTTCACAGTAGTTTGTCATATCTGTTAATATTGTTAACATATGCATTCCATATCTCCATGCAAGAAATTCCGCAGCCGTTAGTGCAACTCTTGGCAAAGCTAGCTTCTCAACAGTTGAAGCTGATGCTGGTGCTAGAAATGCTATGGTTCTATCTAATGCTCCCATAGACCTCAACTCATTTAGAAAATACATAGCCTCTTCATGGGTTACACCAATAGCTCCAAATACAACAGCGAATTTCTCGCCTGTACCTCTAACTGCTGCCTGTCTTACTATTTGCATAGCTATTCTATTATGTGGCAATCCAGAGCCACTAAATATGGGGAGTTTTTGACCTCTAACCAGTGTTAATAGTCCATCAATAACAGATATACCTGTTTCTATAGGCTCTGAAGGAGGTATTCTTAAAGCAGGATTTAGCGGCTCACCATGTATATCTAGATAATCCTCAGGTACAACGGGGGGTCCTCCATCTATTGGTCTTGCCAATCCATCAAATATTCTTCCAAGCATATCAGTTGAAACGGGTATTGATAATGTTTCACTGCGAAACTTAACAGTTGTTCTACCTGGTGTTACACCTAGTGATGTTCCAAATATCTGTATTATTGCCACATCTCTACTCACATCAACTACTTGACCAAGTCTATAGTCACCATCAACATCAATTTCAACTAATTCACCATATCTGATACCGCCTAGAGCTTTTACAAAAACTAGAGATCCTCTAACACCTGTAATTTGTCTACTCTGTTTAGTAATAGCAATTATAGAGCTAGACATTTTTAACCACCTAATAAAGCTGAGAATTCTTTCCTCATGGTATCTAAAAGCTCTGGTATAAATCTATTTTTTAAATCGTCAAGAGTATAGAACTTCATTCTAGATAGCATATATCTACTCTTCAATTCCCTTATCCTAGCTACAGGAACACCTTTTGATAAGACTTCTTGAGCCAGTCTATAGAACTCCATGATAGCCTCCATCATTATAACACCTTTTTCTGGTGGTGAATATGCATCAACTGGATTAAGAGCGCTTTGCTGTAGAAAGTCCTCTCTTATAATCCTAGCCATTTCAAGTAATAGCTTATCTTCCTCAGGTAGAGCTTCGGGACCCACTAACCTAACTATATCGCTTAACTCTGCTTCTCTTTGTAGAATTTTAAGCATAACCTCTCTATTTCTACTCCATCTACCTCCCGAGATTTTATCCCAATATAGCTTAACGAAGTCTATATATAGGCTATAGCTTTGAAGCCAGTTAATAGCAGGGAAATGCCTTCTTGTAGCCAATCCATAGTCTAAAGCATAGAAGCTTTGAATATATCTAACAGTGCTTCTAACAACAGGCTCGCTAAAATCACCACCAGGTGGTGAAACCGCACCAAGTATAGTTAAGCTACCAAAACGCTCTGGATTACCAATAGCTAAAACCCTGCCAGCTCTTTCATAAAACTCTGCTAATCTGCTAGTTAGATATGCTGGAAACCCTTCCTCACCAGGCATTTCCTCCATTCTGCCACTTATCTCCCTCATGGCCTCTGCCCATCTACTTGTAGAATCTGCAACCATTATAACATCATAGCCCATATCCCTAAAATATTCACCAATAGTAGCACCAAGAAACACACTTGTTTCTCTAGCAGCAACAGGCATATTGCTTGTATTTGCTATGAAAACAGATCTCTCCATCATAGGCCTACCTCTTCTAGTATCCATAAGCTTTAAAAAGCTTGTTAAGGCATCAGACATCTCATTTCCTCTTTCACCACATCCAACAAATATAGCTATATCGGCATGGCTCCACTTTGTTAGCTCTTGAAGCAACACTGTTTTTCCTGTACCAAAGCCTCCAGGAACAGCAGCTTTACCGCCTTTAGCTATGGGAAATACATGGTCTATAACCCTTATACCAGTTATCAATGGTTCAACAGGATTCAGTTTTTCTTTATATGGTCTAGGTCTTCTAATAGGCCAAATCTGGTAAAGTTTAACATCATATCTATTTCCATTGTGTTCTACAGTAGCTATAGGCTCTTCAACACTATACTCACCATCATTTGCAATCCATTTAACTCTGCCATGGACACCATGTGGAACCATAATCTTGTGTAGAACAAGTGGTGTTTCCTGGACGTAGCCCACAACATCTCCAGGGCCTATAACATCTCCTATATTAACCCTATCTTCTTTTTTGAAATACCATTTAGCATCTCTATTTAAGGCATTTAACCTAATCCCTCTTCTAATAAAGATGCTTTTAGTTAAAACACCAATCTCTTTTTCAGGTCTTTGAAGGCCATCGTATATAGAGCTTATTAAACCAGGTCCAAGTTCTGCTGATAAAGGTCTTCCAGAAGCAACAACTTTCTCGCCTACAGTAAGACCTGTAGTCTCCTCATAGACCTGGATATAGATTTTATCACCACGAATAGCAATAACCTCACCTATAAGACCCTCCTCACCAACATATACAACCTCATACATCATAACACCACTAAGACCCTCAGCTACTATTAAAGGACCAGCAATTCTATATATACGACCAGTACTGCTCATTAATATCACCTAAAACTAAACCCGTTAATTACAATATATAAGCTTATATCCTTAAATAACCTATGAATGGCGCTTCACCTTTAAATATGTTGCTACTCTAAATACACCTCATATCCAATAAATCTACGAATTAAATCTCTATAGAAAGATCTAGGAGATTCAGAAAGATCTTCAGATGCATCAGGTATGGTGATAATAGATGGATAAAGCCCTATACTTTGAAATTCTAATAAATTAATATCTTTAGCAAGACTTCTCTGTATAACAACAACACCTACATCTCTATCTCTAACAACTTTCTCTAAAACATTTAAAACATCATGATTCTCAGCAACAAATACCGTATCTATACCTATAATCTTCATCAATGGGGCAAGCTCTTTCTTAACAATAGCTATAACCTTGCTTTTTCCATAGAGAGACAAGCAACTCACCTAAATTTTATATCTATTTCTCACTAAACTAGTTAACGGATGTATATATCGCACGGCTTTTTGTTCATAATATCTATTTATTAAATATAGTGTGAGTTGATCAATTAATTGATATGAGAAATAAAGAAGGTTTTTAATAATATCATAGATATATATTATCTCATAAATCCAAACAAGATCTATGTTATTTTCCATATATTTTTCAATATCTTGTAGAGCGTTATGAATTTTGTATATAATTAATGGATTAAGGGCTTTTAGTTGTTGGCTAATATATTTAACGAATTCTTCATATCTATACTCTGCAAGAGCTAAAATCTGTGAATTCTTTAGATACATAAAGTATCTTATTAATGTAAAAATAGCTATGGCATTGGCTGCATTAGAATATGTTTCAAGGTATGCCCTATATATTTTATCTAAAGATGATGCAACTCTATTCATATATATATCTATGAGGCATCTATACAATGAATCTTTATGACATTGCTTATAGCTTGAAATATTAAGTATATCTGTATAGAGAATTTGTGGAGATTTCAAAGAGGAAGAGGAACTAGCTAAAAGCTTTTCAAGGTCGAAAATTTCAAGGAATGTATTAAAGTAATCTATATATTCCTCTGGCAACACATTCTTTATGTATTCAAATTCTTCCTTATATATCTCGAAAATATATCTATCTAATTCATCGAGATTTTTAGCTGTAAGAAGCTTTAAAAAACCCATCCTAGCATTTTTGTCTATTAGAAACTGGTTATATTCTATAGATATACCTTTTACTATACTATTAACTATATCATCTAGCCTAGGAGGCTTATTTAAATATATAATTATAGTTCCTAATGCTGCATCACGCGACAATCTCATTGGAAAATCTCCTTAACAAGACTTGGCAACTTGTTTTTCAAAATAATTAAAAGCCTAGAGTCGTAGCTATTATCTATAGATATAAACCCATTGGCAATCTCGACGATTACACCACCAAGAATTTTCGCGGGCTCTACATAAACTGTGTTAATGTTATATTTAGTTCTAATATACTCTTTTAGCTGGTTACTTAGATCAAGATCTTTTTCCGATATCTTAACTGTTATTTGATCAACATTGCCATAGCTATGAAAAATATATTGAAGAGCTTCGTCAAGCAATTTAAATATCGATTTACTTCTTTTTTCTTTATCTAAACTTGTTAAAAGATCAGTAACATTCTTTCCAATCTCTTTTACAATCTTATCTTTTACGTTATGTATAATAAGCCTTGCATTAAGCCTTGCCTCAGCAATTTTAGCGTCATAGTTTAATTCCCCTTCTAATCGCCTTTTTTCGTCCTCTACTCTATTCTTCTTTAACTTTATCGCTTCTTCAATAATCCTTTTAGCTTCTTCCTCTGCTCTACTTATTCTGTTTTCCGCATCCTTAAAAGCTTTCTCTAAAACGGTCTTCTTAAGATTTTCTAAAGATTCCATAGATTCACCAAGCAGATATGATACCAAGCATTAATATTCCAAAGATCATACCAAGTATCCCGAAAAGCTCTTCATAAGCAGCTAAAACTATACCCATTCCAAATATCGCTCCTTTTGTCTTAATTAACTGAGCAGCTGTATCAGCACATACTCTTCCTTGAGTATAGGCACTAAACGCTTCTGCAAAACCGACAAACAAAGAGACACCAATAATTGCAAAACCTATATTTAGTGGTATTGTACCAAGTCCTTTGTATTTATCTAATATAGCTGGCAAATATACGCTATAAGCCATAAACATATATATGAAACCATATACCATGGTTTGGGTAGCTGGCAAAAATGATAATGCTAACACTTTACCTCGTTGAATAGGATCTTCAGATATTACTGCTGTACCTATGGAAGCAACTTTTTGAATACCTAATGTTGAACCTATAGCAGCTAAACCCTCAGCTATAGCAGGTAATGCGTACATAACTAAACCTACATCCATATAACCATCACTACACAAAGGTTTTTCCATTAAAAGCTTTGGAATGGATTGGGTTTAAAAGTCTATATGGATAAAAATTTCCTATTGTTAAAAGTTAATATATTAATTTCTGTAGTTCTTTATTTATAGTTTTGTTGGCCCAAGAACCATAGAGCCTATCACTATCTTTACTGGTTGTATTCTTCTACCTGCACCTTCAAGGAATTTTGATGATATTTCGAAAAGACATAGCCTTAACGAATGTACAAATGGACCTATAGCAGAAACTGCTAAGTTAAATACATGGAGTATAAATGCCATTAAAACACCAGCTGCCACTCCAATAATGATATTTATCTCAGAGCCTATTGCAAAAGCACCTGCTATGAATCCATTGAATATTTCTGCTAACATAGCGGAACCCATACCTATACCAGCAATTCTTATAAATGAAAATATATCTCCAATTATCCCTACAACATCAAATAGCCATAGCAAAGCACCAAGTCCACGTAATGAAACAACCTTACCTGTAATTATAATAGCTATAGCTATTAAGCATATCCACAAACTGTACTCATAAACTACAGGTATTATAGGGATATACACTCTAAAATAGCTATATAGATATGTCCTTAGATACTGTGCACCAGAAATTAAGAGAATTGTTATACCTATTTCTGAAAGAGCTCCACCTTTATCTCTTAGCTTACCGTATTTTATAGCGGTTAGTATATGAGCTATGGTTATAAAAACATAACCTATTGTTATACTTAGCCCCATCATCGACATTAGATCTAAGTAGTTTAGAAGCCGGGGTATAGGTAAATAGTAGCCTAGTAAAGAGCCTAGGAAACTCTGTGATAAAATTCCTAGAACTATACATGCAGCTGACGATGCATAGAGAACTTGTTGTAGCCTTCTAAAACCTAGGCTCTTTGGATTATCTACAAATTTTGGAAGAATATATTTCGCTGCTAAGGCTATGCCTATACCATAACCTATATCGGCAAACATTAATGAGAAGAAGAATATAAATGAATATGTTAGAAATGGTGTTGGATCCCATTCATTTGGTGATGGTACTCCATACATCTCAGTAATGAGTTCAAACGGTTTAAAAGGTTTAAGATTGTTAAAGTCTACAGGAGGATTTGGATCTTCTTCATACATGATATAGACTGGTAGATGTTTTAGGTTTTTATTTACAAGCTCTACTTTTGATTTCGGTATCCATCCAACTACTGTTGTTAGATATCTTGAACTTAAAGCGGTTTTCCATATTTCAATCTTTTTGTATTCTACATCTAAAAGCATCTTAAGAAGTGCGATATCACTAATATTCTTTTTTAGAATTTCATCTATTTTATTAATAGAGGCTGATATGTATTTTTCTAGATCTTCTATCTCAACTGCTATATCATTCAGAACCTCTACTAGTTTTTTATGACCATATCTCTCTATAATATTAACTGTTTCTATATCTGAAGGCAATGTTTTAATCATTTCTTCATAATCTTTATTTAAAAATAATGCTGTTACCACATTATGTTTCTCATTTTCACTTTCTGTTATTATTGATAATGCCTTAGTTTTTAAAAGATTTATTGATTGCTTAGATGCTATAAATGTTTCTATGGTGTATAGAGAACCTCTATATTGAAGTATTGATGTGTCAGCATTTGGATATTTTTCTAAGATTTTTTCAATTAATTGTTTAATTAATATATTTATCTCAAGTTTTCTATTCTTCTTTGAAACCTCATCCTCAATTATTTTTATTGCTGATAAATCAGCAAAGAGCTTTCTATAGATATCTTCAATACTTCCTCTAATATCCATTGGAACTTCGGAGATTTCGATAGTTATAGGTTGTTTGATATATGATGTAATGTCATCATATACCTTCTTAGCTTGTTCAATAAGCTTTACATATTCTTTAATTTCTTCAAGCTCTTTCTCTTTAACCTCTTGAGCTACTGGTTCAAAAATTCCTAATTTAAATAGTTCTTCCATAATACTACTTACATAATCGGTAGATGTAATTACATATACTTTATAAGCTATATCTGGATCGCTAAGCAATAGATATCTAGGGTTGGTCATGGGTTAATACCTGCTCTATTCAATCTCGATATCAGCAACCATAGCGACGAGGATCTTAGCCACATCATTTATTTTACTTTGTGCTTTTTTCCATAAAAGTTCGGATTCTGTTTTAGCCTTGGCTAAAATCTCGTTGACCTCTCTCGAGATTTTCTCTTCATATTCTTTTCTCCATTTTTCAAGCTCAATACGGTAACTCTCATCAGATAGAATCTCACTTGCTTTTTTCTTAGCATCCTCTATTATTTTCTGAGCCTTTTTTTCAGCATCCTCTATTATTTTCTGAGCCTCTCTCTCTATTTCAGCAATAATTTCACTCAATATCATCCCCACTCTATAACGGTTAAAGATTTAGTTTTTAAACTTTTATAGGTAACAAAGATATAACCCAGCTTTAGATAGTTTGGTGATTAACTTTTATAGTGATGGATTATGTTAATAGGTGTTTTAACTAGGAACCCTAATGGATGGGCCTCTTCAAGACTTATAAAAGCCATTGAAAGTTTAGGGCATAGAGCTTTTCCATTTAAGTTCAGAGA
>Ga0272449_1004681_pt1 | contig 11030 bp, 12 predicted proteins | sample YNPCB0241_FD_198679 | JGI IMG/M metagenome (GOLD analysis project Ga0272449, IMG submission 198679) | Hot spring sediment microbial communities from Yellowstone National Park, WY, United States - YNP-CB-024-1 | ecosystem: Environmental > Aquatic > Thermal springs > Hot (42-90C) > Sediment...
ATAGGATTGGTAGGATAGTTGAGTGCGTGGTTAAGGAGGGTGAGCTCTACTGCCTACACTGCCAGAGCCTAAACTGCGTACACATAGGATACTCCTGGGCAATACCAGAAGTATACAAGATAATGAACTTAAAGGGTAAGAAGATGCCCAAGATAGAGTAGCCTAAGCCTTTTAGCTTCTAAAGAGCATTCCTCGTCAACCACTAGCTAGAAAGAGCGGCGATCTTCGTTGGTGAGTTAGCGTAGAAGCGTTAGGTTTATATCCATACGGTGTTGGATGATATGTGAATACGGGGGGGGCGTTGTTACGTAGTGTAGCTTTGTTCAATGAGATGCTTAGATGTGTGGTTGGTAATGCTCCTCCTCTACGATCTATGTTCAGAGGTGTTTCTGTGTGACCGCCTCCCCGAATCTGGATGGGTTATCCTTCTTCAACTCCTGTCTAAGGTCGTTCAAGCGATTTAACCAGAGCAAAGATCCGTTAGCAGCTGATGATAGGGGTGTGTTTCTTGAGTGGGTTCAGCGTAGGCTTAAGAGGGCTAGGTGTTACCGCAGGGTTCTTAGTGGCGCTGAGAGGGCTACTTTGGAGCTCACATTGGCTTTGGCTAAGAAAGGGTTGGTTAAGATCGTTAGCTTTGAGCTGCTCAACGCCATTGGGCTCATATTGATGAAGGTTAGGGACGTGGCATTGAGGTTCTGTGATGTGTTGGCTGAGGAGGGTAGGTCGATGGTGGTTGAGGTGTGTAGGGTAGCTGCGTCTTGGGGTAACGGAAGCGCTTTGATGTGGTTGAAGGATAGGAGCTTCGCGATCTACCTAGCTTTGATCAAGAAGAGCACAGAGATGCTATGGGCTGCTGGGTAATCGTTTTGTGTTCAGATCTGGGTCTGTGAACAGTTTGCTGTGTTCTATGTGGGAGTTTGGCTGAGGGTAAGAGGGTTCTGAGGGACTATGTTAGGGGTAGGGTTAGGATGCTTCAGGATGCTGGTTTAAGTGGCTCCCTCGCAAGTAAGGCTGCTAACGCTGAGGTCAGGGCTTTAGATGCTGCATATGATCTCTTCGATACGTTGGATGATGTGCGTGAGGCTGGTAGGTTGGAGGTTGCTGTTCAGCTTTGGGTTGAGTTCTACGCTACTCTATTGACGGATCTCCCGAAGGAGGTTAGAAGGCAGTTCCTGGAAGCTGTATTGGATGTGGCTGACGATATTGATAAGAGGATTGAAGAGATTAACCGGTAGTGGTGTCGTAGAGGCTTAGGTTCTGTGGTGTGTTTATGTGTGGTATAGTGGGCTGTGCTCTGGTTGATGGTTCTGCTGCTCCTGTTCTTCTTCAGGCTCTTAGGAGGCTTGAGTATCGTGGCTATGATTCTGCTGGTTTGGCTACGGTTTCTGGTGGTGGGCTGTTTGTGAAGAAGGATGTTGGTAGGATTGATGAGGTTGATAGGAGGGTTAACTTCTGTGATATGGCTGGTTGTGTTGGTGTTGCTCATACGAGGTGGGCTACTCACGGTGCTCCTTCTCAGGAGAATGCTCACCCTCATGTGGATTGTAGGGGTTTGGTTGCTGTTGTGCATAATGGTGTGATCGAGAATTTTTATGAGTTGAGGATTGAGCTTGAGGATAGGGGTCATGTGTTTAGGTCTAGGACTGATAGTGAGGTTGTTGCTCATCTTGTTGAGGAGGGTTTATCTGGTGGTAAGGGTTTATTTGAGGCGTTTGTGGAGGCTGTTAGGAGGCTTAGGGGTTCTTATGCTTTGGCTGCTGTTTCGCCTTTGGATGCTGGTAGGGTGTTTTGCGCTAGGTGTGAGAGTCCTCTTGTTTTGGGTGTTTCTGATGGGGGTGTGTTCTGCGCCTCTGATGTTGCTGCCATCCTACCTTATACGAATAGGGTTCTTTGGCTTAAGAATGGTGAGGTTGCTGTCTTCGATGCTCAGGGCTATGAGGTTAGGTCTTTGGCTGATGGCTCGAAGGTTGAGAGGGGTCTTCAGGTTGTTGATTGGTCTGTTGAGGATGCTGAGAAGCAGGGTTACCCGCACTTCATGCTTAAGGAGATTTATGAGCAGCCTATGTGTTTGAGGAATGCTCTTAGGCTTCAGGAGCGTTATCTTGATCTGCTCGCTACGCTGATTGATAGGGGCAGGGAGGTCTTTCTCGTAGGCTGTGGTACATCTTATCACGCTTGTGTTGCTGCGTCGTATATGTTTTCTAAGCTGGCTAAGGTTGCGGCTTACCCTGTTGTTGCGTCTGAGTTTGTTGAGAGGTATGGTGATGCTGTTGGTGTTGATAGTGTGGTTTTGGCTGTTAGCCAGTCTGGTGAGACTTATGATGTGCTTAGGGTTGTTGAGCATAGTAGGCTTAGGGCTGCCACTATTCTGGCTGTTACTAACGTGTTAGGGTCAACTTTGACTAGGGTGTCTAGGGCGTATATTTTGCAGCAGAGTGGTCCTGAGGTTGGTGTTGCTGCCACTAAGACGTTCACATCTCAGCTTACTGTTCTCGCTCAGCTAGCCCTTAGGCTTGCTAGGCTTAGCGGTAAGCTTTCTCAAGATGATATAGATGATCTTGCCTCTGGTCTTAAGAGGGTGCCTAGTGTGGTTGAGGAGGCCCTATCTAGGTGTGAGGCGAAGGTTAAGGCTCTTGCGAAGCAGCTCGCTCACGAGAGATTAATCCTCTTTCTGGGTAGGGGTGTGAGCTCGGCTACGGCTATGGAGGGTATGTTGAAGCTGATGGAGGTATCCTATATACCGTCGATTACGTATCCTGCTGGTGAGTCTAAGCATGGTCCTATAAGCTTGGTTGAAGAAGGTTTACCTGTGGTGTTCATATGCCCAAAGGATGATGTGAGGAGGGAGGCTTTAGGGAATATGATGGAGTTGAAGAGCAGAGGCGCTAAGATCATATCGTTGTGTGAGGAGGGCGATGTTGAGGCGGCGAAGCACTCCGAAGAGTGTTTGGAGATGCCTAGGGGCGTGCCTGAGATCCTAACGCCCATATCTTACGTGATACCTTTGCAGCTGCTCGCCTACTATGTTGCCGTTGAGAGGGGTTTAGATCCGGATAAGCCGAGGAACCTCGCTAAAAGCGTAACAGTGCCTTAGAGTTGGCTGAGAGGGTTCTGGTTACTGGTGGTGCGGGCTTCATCGGGAGCCATGTTGTGGAGAGGCTTGTTCAATTAGGGTATTCGGTTAGGGTTCTTGATGACCTCTCGTCTGGGTGCTTGAGTAATCTTTCTTCTGTTGTGGATAGGGTTGAGTTTGTTAGGGGTGATGTGAGGAAGTGTGAGGATGTTGATGCTGCAGTTGATGGGGTTGACTCTGTTGTGCATCTTGCTGGTTTGGTTAGTGTAGCTGAGTCTTTTGAGAAGCCTCTGCTCTATCATGAGGTTAATGCTGGTGGTACGCTGAGGCTTCTTGATGCTTGTGTGAGGTTTGGTGTGGATAGGTTCGTTTACGCTTCGAGTTGCGCTGTTTACGGCGACCCTTTGAGGCTTCCTGTTGATGAGGGGCATCCGTTGAACCCTTTGTCGCCGTATGCTGCGAGTAAGGTTGCTGCTGAAGCGTATTGCCGAGCCTTCTCGTCAAAGGTTAGGGTCTGTGTGCTGAGGTTGTTCAACGTATATGGGCCTAGGCAGCGAGATGGCGAGTACGCTGGTGTTATAGCGAATTTCATATGTAGGGTTAGGCGTAACCTTCCTCCTATTATCTACGGTGATGGGTTGCAGAGCAGGGACTTCATATATGTTGGTGATGTGGCGAAGTTCTTTGCAAGGGCTGTTGAGAGGCGTAGTGTTGTTGGAGTGTTTAATGTGGGCTCAGGTAAGCATGTATCGGTTAACGAGCTCGCAGAGATCATACTAAGGGAGGCTGGTAAGATTGATCTTAAGCCTGTGCATACTGAAGTTAGGGTTGGCGAGGTTAGGCATAGCGAGGCGAATGCGTCTAAAGCGTTTGAGGCCTTTGGCTACAAGCCTCAGATAACGCTTGATGAAGGTATTAGGAGGCTTCTAGATCACGCCTAATTCTAATGGTCTTGTTGTTGCTTGCATACCAGCTTATAATGAGGAGAGGAGTATAGCTCGTGTGATAGTTGAGGCGCAGAGGTATGCGGATAAGGTTATTGTTTGTGATGATGGTTCAACGGATTTAACTGGTGAGATCGCTAGGAGGCTTGGTGCTGAGGTTATTAGGCATGAGAGGAATATGGGTTATGGTGCATCTCTGTTGTCTCTCTTTAAGGCTGCCCGCGAGATGGATGCATCAGCTATGGTTATTTTAGATGCGGACCTTCAGCATAACCCTAGTGATATACCCAAGCTCTTATCCCCCGTTGTTAAAGGTGAGGCTGATATAGTCATCGGATCTAGGTTCCTTGAGAAAGAGGGTGGGGTGCCGAAGTATAGGGGTTTGGGTATCAAGTTGATAACGAACTTCGCTAAGGGTGTTTCCTATAGGGACATTACTGATGCGCAGTCCGGCTTCAGAGCTTACAGTAGAAGGGCGATTCACTCTATAACGCCTGCTGAGCAGGGGATGGGTGCTTCAACAGAGATCCTACTTAAGGCTAAAGAGATTGGCTTGAGGGTGGTGGAGGTGCCGATTAAAATCAGTTATGATGTGGAGAAGCCTTCGACCCACAATCCGCTCCTACACGGTCTAGACGTTATCTTAAGCACGGTGAAGCATCTATCAATAAGGCGGCCGCTGGTCTTCTACGGTGTGCCTGGTTTCGCTGCTCTTGTGGTGGCGCTCTTCTTCTGGGTTTGGACCCTGCAGATATTTGCCTCCACTAGGCAGATTGTTACGAACATCGCTTTGATAGCGTTGGGTGCGACTTTGGTTGGTTTAATGCTATTAACCACTGCTGTGATTCTTTGGGTTCTGATCAGCGTAGTGAGGGAGACGAAGTAGCGTGCTTGGAATAGATGTTGTTAGAGTTGTCGTCCTTGACAAAGCTTTGTGGCTAACTAAGAATAAGATAATTAATATTTAGGAAACCGTTTCAAGCGATGGTAAAAAACATTTTGTCTATAGATGTTGAGGAAATATTTCACGGTGAATATACACGAAAATCTCTGCCCTATCTATCCTATAGGACGCCGAACAACATTCCATCAATATTGAAGATATTGGAAGAATATGATGTTAGGGCAACTTTTTTTATTGTTGGAGAAATAGCTGAGAAATTCCCGGGCCTAGTTAGCATGATAACGCGAGAAGGGCATGAGGTGTCTTTCCATGGCTGGACGCATGAGCCGCTATGGAGGTTGACACCTGAACGATTTCGGAAGGAAGTAAAAGCCTTTAAAAAAATTCACGGTGATTGCGTAGGTTTTAGAGCGCCTTCGTTTTCTTTGAACAATGAAACAAGATGGGCTCTCAAAATATTGGAAGAGGAAGGTTTCAAGTATGATTCAAGCGTATTCCCAACTTGGACGCCATTATATGGCGCGTATAGAGCGCCCACGCAGCCGTATCGTCCATCTTTGGCAAACATACTAAAAGAGGGGAGGTGTTCGATTATAGAGTTTCCCCTTGCTGTGTATGAGTTATGCGGACTTAAATTTCCTATAGCCGGAGGTTTTTGGCTGCGTTTGTGGAGTGTAGATTTGGTAAGGAGGGGGATTAGAAAGATCAATGAACGGGGTTTCCCAGCAGTCATCTATGTACATAGTTGGGAGCTTGACGAGGAGACTGCTAGAATTGATACAAGCATCTTAGGTAGGTTTCAGGCTTATCACAATCTGAATAAAGTAAAGCAAAGACTAACGTCCCTATTAAGCGAGTTTAATTTCACTGATTTCGCCGCCTACATTAAGGCATTCTGAGACTATGGGCTTAGGTCTTAGTTACAGATGAGGCTGAAAGAGCTGCTTTAGCTGTGATTAGGTCACACGGTAAAAAGCGTAGATTTAGATTTGCTGATAACCGTAACTGACTTTACTATAATACCCATCCTTGAGCGAAGAAAAGAGTGTTACGATACTCATGATTCTTGATCAATCCGAGGACCCTGAATTAGCCAACTTTGAAGAGCTCAAATCATTCTATGGTCTTCGAGGCTATTTCGGGAGTCTTCGTTTAAAATGGAAGTTGGGCAGATCGTGGTTCCTTCAATTCCTTGCAGCTTTGGCTCCCACTTCCGAAATGAGTGTTGCTCTCCACAGAGCTAGAGGAGTTAAGATCGGGAAACATGTATTTATCGGGCCAAACGTATACATCGACATCCTTTACCCTACTTTGGTGACAATAGAGGACTATGTCAGCATTGGCATGGGTACGATGATCTTCGCCCATTCTAACCCCACGAATTCGGTACTTCTGAAAAAAAGATATTACCCAAGAAAAGTTGCTCCTGTCCATATAAAAGAGGGGGCGTGGATTGCGCCTAACTCGATCATACTCTGCGGCGTTACAATAGGAAGACATAGTGTCGTCGGGGCTGGCAGTGTTGTTACAAAAGACGTGGCTGACTTTGCTGTTGTGGCTGGCTCGCCTGCCAAGCTCATCAAGGAATTGCCGCGAGCCCCCAACGGCTGAAAGCAAGTTAATCATTCTGCCTTCTTATGGAAAGGACGCAGGTAGGAGTATTTCTGACTGCTGGTTAAAGGCTCTAACATGTAAAGAGTAGTACTACCTAGGTAAAGGGGGGTCTATGTTATAGACACCTGGAAATGTTCGGTCACATCAGCCGTCGTGAAGAGTAAAACCCGGACGATTTGGTGAAGAAGTTAAAGCTTTCAAGAGAATACATGCTAACTTGAGATAGGTTTTCATTTCATTAGGAAGGCCTGGTGAAGAAAGATGAAGATTTTATATTTCTGTCAGTTATATTTTCCTGCTATTTATGGGGGCGGAGAATACATATTCTTCTATTGGGCTAAAGAGCTTGTTAGACGAGGTCATAAAGTCTACGTCGTAGCTCAGCGAATTAGAGGAGGAAAAGATTACGAAGTCATTGATGGGATAAATGTTTATCGCACTGGTCCAGCAGTTGAATACAAAGGTTCACTTCCATTAAACCTGTTTGAAAATCTTGGATACATTGTAGGCGCACTATTAAAGGGCTTGATGTTAATTCTCAAGAATAGAATAGACATAATTCATTCAAATACCTATGCCCCAGCTATAGCAGGGCAAATATGCGCAATCATCTCCAAGAAACCGCACATTATAACTTTTCATGACGTATACCACCTCTCAATGAAGAGATTCTGGAATAAGTGGGCCTCTCATTCTTTTGTTGGGAGTTCGATAGCTAAGATCGGGCCTTACATTGAAAAACTTGTTCTGAAACTGCCAGCCACACTTTTCCACACACCCAGCGAAACCAGTAAACGTGATCTCCGTTCCTGTGGCCTGCGAAAAGTTATTGTCATTCCTAATGGGTTGAGTTTAAGAGAATATGATTCAATAGATGTCGAAAATGTCAATGTTCATCAAGCAATCTTTGTCGGAAGATTGGTTTTTTATAAGAACCTTGACATTGCTGTTAAGGCAATGAAGAAGATTACGACTAAAATTCCAGATGTAAGATTATTAGTAATCGGGGATGGACCTGAGCGGGTATCTTTGAAGAGCCTTGTAGAGAAGCTAGGTTTAGATAGGAATATAATTTTTGAAGGGAGAGTTTCGGATGAAACAAAAATCAAAAAAATTAAAGAATCGAGTTTCCTTATTTTACCAAGTGTATGCGAAGGGTTTGGGATTGTGATTATCGAAGCCTTTGCCTGCTACAAGCCCGTGATAGTAAGTGACGTCGAGCCGCTATCTGAGCTCGTAGAAAATCGTCAAGACGGTTTATTGGTTTCTCCGTTTGATTTCGAGAGCTGGGCTGAAGCTATGTTATTCTTATTTACTCAGCCAGAGTTTTCTCGAGAAATGGGGAAACGGGGACGAGAAAAAACGGAACAAAAGTATACTATTCAGAGGGTCGTAGACCAGTTGGAGAAAACCTATATGACTCTTATTGAGTAATTCTATATGAAGTCGAATTTTGCTCATCGCAACTTTTAAGGTACTATCGTGGGATGTAATCTTGCAAACCATTAGGAGACACGAATTTGTTAACAATAGTGAAAATTTTTGTGATTTAACTTTACAGAATAATTCTCCCAGAGTGGTTCGAAACCTGTCTGTTTTAATAATTACACCAATCTTTCCACCAAAACGCGGAGGAGCTTCTACGTATTTTTCTTGTCTGGTTACGGCGCTTAAGAAATATTTAAGAAGAGTATATATTCTAACGACACATTCAAGAGGTCTTAGGGCAATTGAAAATTTGGACAATTTGAAAATTTTTAGGGTAATTCCTGATCTACGGTCGTCAAATCCCGTTGTCCGTTGGCCGATTATGATTTTTTCGGCTGCTTTTCTAACTTTCTTAATATACGCTTGGTATAGACCTAAAGTCTTGCACATACACTCATCCAGCTCACTTGCTTTAGGCTCCAGTTTGGTAAGCGGTTTTTTAAGAATACCTGTAGTAAAAGAGGTTAGAGATCTTCTCGTAAGTGAAACCGATTTGAAACTAGGTCCTGTTAAGAAGTACATTGTGAACGGTAGGATAGTTAAGAAAAAGATAATATGTATGGGTATTGATGAGAAAAAAATCCTTCTTTTCCCAATGATTAATGCCCCTTTGGTTTCAAATGTTAATAAGTCCAAGAATCTTGTAAAGAATAGGCATCTGAGCATTGTCTTCGTGGGGGACTTAACTCTTAAAAAAGGTGCAAAAGTACTTATGGAAGCTCTTTCTATTCTAGAGGAATTCAAAGTTCCTGTTTCCCTTACATTAATAAGTGGCGTGATTGATAGAACTCTCCAAAACCTATTCCTTCAACGAAAAGATCCTATGATGAAAATAACCTTTTTTCAAAACCTGAATCATGAAGCAACTCTAGAACAGATCGCTAAAGCCGATATTCTTGTTCTACCATCCTATAGTGAAGGCTATCCGCGTGTTATATTAGAAGCTTTCGAACTAGGGACTCCTGTTATAGCTACCAAAGTCGGAGGAATTCCAGAAATGATAATAGAGAACAAGACTGGATTTCTGGTGCCTCCCGGAAATTCAAGGAAGCTGGCGGAAACCATCCGATACCTAGCCGAAAATCCAGAAGTTAGGAAAGAAGTTAGCGAAAACGCTCGGAAGTATATACAAACGATACGGCTGACGTGGGACGACTTGGCTCGCACTATCATGAAAGTATACTTAGAGTTGTGATAATCTCTTAAATAAGCAGAAACTGTTATTTGTTTTTAGGTGTTAGTTGGATCCTTTCTGTATGGATAGAAGTAGTAGACGGCGTTGTATCTAATTCGAAGCAGGGAAGCGGTATAAGGAGCAATCAAGGCTTGCGACCTCTAACAGTTCTTAAAGAATATACTGGTGCGGTTGATGGTCTAGCATTAAAGCTGGTCCTTTTTGTTTTCCGTTTGATCAGCTACTAGGTTGGTATATTTGCGCCCGATTGAAAGGCAAATTCTTGAAATATACGAATACATATACAGCAAGCCAGAAAAGTTGTGGTATAATGTGGCAGAGATGTACAAACTTGCAGTGGAGGTTGGTTATCTGGTAAAACTTTCAACAAGAGGTTCATTGGTTCTTGACGTTGGCTGTGGCAACGGAAGAATAACTACTGCGCTGAGAAAAATGGAACGAATAGTTATTGGTATAGATTTTTCACGCCAAGCAATCTCAAGAGCAAAAGAGAAAGCATTAGAGCCATATTTTTTAGTTTGTGATGCTCGGAAACTCCCTTTCAGGGCTGAAGTTTTCGACTTGGTGTACTTTTTAGGCACTCTCGAGTATGCTTCAAATATAGCCGAATTCTTAGTAGATAGTATTCGGGTAACAAAGCCAGGAGGTTTAATTTTTTTTAATGTTTGGTCAAGGAGTGGTTTGCGACTACGTGTAATGTTTGATTACCTTATCGAGAAAACTATCAAATACGTGAAAAAGCAACCTTTCCTTGTTAAGAGAAATTGTTTTAGTATGCGAGAGTTGGTACATCAAGTCCCACAAAATTGCTTATTGAAGGAGATAAGTGGGCACTTTTTTATACTTCCGAGGGACGTAGTTATCGTAGGGTTTGTATTTCGTAAAATGTTTGAACAAAGAGAAGCCGGCACGAAGCGAAGCCAGTTAACAAGTTATCTATCATCGTTTAACAATAGGATTTGCAACTCTTTGTTTGGTAGGTACATTGCTCCTGTGGTAAAGGTCGTTTTGGAGAAGTGTAAGGAAGGTAGTGCTTGAATTGAAGGAATACCGATTACCACAAGTCTATGTAGTTACAAGTTGGGATGACGCCGATCTAAAGACTCGTAAATTGGTTCATCTTCTTGAGAAATATAATTTAGAGGCTACCTTCTTTGTCCCTTATGCTCCGAAAGGAATTAAGCGAATAAGTGATGATGAGTTAAAGACGTTGGCTCAGAGGTTCGAAATCGGTTCCCATTCGGTAAGTCACTCCATCCTTACCCAGCTTTCGCGCAAACAGATTGAATGCGAAGTTCGCGAGTCGAAACGGATGCTGGAAAAGATTGTTGAGAAGAGGATAACCTGTTTTTGTTACCCTGGCGGCTTTTATGACGATGTAGTGATAGAGGAAGTAAAATGTGCTGGTTACATTGCAGCGAGGACGACTGAAATATATACCAATCGCATCTTTCTGTCCCCGCTAAAAATAGGGACGACGCTACAAGCTCGGAGGCAAACCAAATTTACACGTAGTCTTCTGAACCTTCTTAAGCTTGGTACCCCTTTATCCATAACTAAGATGTGGTTTGACAAATGGAGCGCATTCGCAATTTTTCTTTTTGAGGTCACGACTAGTAAAGGGGGCGTCTACCATCTATGGGGTCATGCTTGGGAAATAGAGAAACAAAAAATGTGGAAAGATCTTGAGGATGTATTCTGTCACATAGCTGGTAGATCTAACGTTAATTACTGCACCCTTGGTGAGTACGTTCAGAAAATCTTATCTTGGAAGCAAAAAGCTAGTATTTCTGGGGGGTAATGTGAGCACCA
>Ga0272449_1004682_pt1 | contig 11029 bp, 13 predicted proteins | sample YNPCB0241_FD_198679 | JGI IMG/M metagenome (GOLD analysis project Ga0272449, IMG submission 198679) | Hot spring sediment microbial communities from Yellowstone National Park, WY, United States - YNP-CB-024-1 | ecosystem: Environmental > Aquatic > Thermal springs > Hot (42-90C) > Sediment...
TCAGTACGCGCGTGATGGCGGCAGTGAGTGTGGTTTTGCCGTGGTCAACATGTCCGATGGTACCGATGTTGACATGTGGTTTCGTGCGCTCAAACTTCTGTCGTGCCATAGTCGTCTCCTCGCTCGCTATCTATTTAGTTTACCGAATCATGGAGCCCTCGACGGGAATCGAACCCGTGACCTCGTCTTTACCAAAGACGCGCTCTGCCTCTGAGCTACGAGGGCGTCCTGGTGGGGGGAGCAGGATTCGAACCTGCGAAGGCGTCGCCACCAGATTTACAGTCTGGCCCCTTTGGCCGCTCGGGCATCCCCCCGCGAGATACAAGTATACCTTAACCGCCTTCAGGTGTGTCAAGGGGTTGGGGCGCATGCGCCACCACATCGTTTACACCTACCCCTGCTGCCCGTCTAATTACACGCTCCCAACAGCACGGCGACATGTAATCGAAGTCGCAGGGGGGTTATCCTTGTGTCTCTGAGCGAAGCACCTCGTGCTTGATAATCCCGACATACGGCAGGCTACGATACTGCTGCCGCCAGTCCAGCCCGTAGCCGACCAGAAACTCGTCGGGCGCGTCGAAGCCCTTGTAGGCGATAGGGATGTCGATGAGTCGTCGGTAGGGGCGGTCTAAAAACACGCACACCTTGAGGCTGGCGGGCTTGCGTCGCTCCAGGGTCCTATAGATGTACGCCAGCGTCAGCCCCGTGTCCAAGATGTCCTCCACGATAATCACATGGCGTCCCGCGATGGGTTCATCGAGGTCTTTGGTGATGCGCACCTCGCCCGATTGCGATTGCGGTCCGTAGCTGGTGATGGCGAGGAAGTCCAAAGTGTGTGGGGTGGTCATCGCGCGGGCGAGGTCGGTCAGGAAAAACAACCCGCCCTTCATCACCGTGACCAAGTGGGGGTTTAGCCCCGCATAGTCGCGGTCGATCTGTTGCGCGATGCGCCGTACCTTGCGTTTGATTTTGCGCTCATCGAGCCACACGCGCTGGATAATCGGCGGCAGCGTCGGCTCGGGCAGCGTTACCGTCTGCACGACAGGATTGTACCCGACGCGCTTACTCGACGAACAGGTCGCCGACGCGCACGGCAAATTCGGGCAGCAGCGGCGCGCCGTGCAGGATGTCGTCCTCGTTCAGCACCTCCACCGTGAGGTCGGCGCAATAGCGATGCACCTGCTTGCGCTCTGGGAACAGCAGCCACACCTCCTGCGCGCCCGATTCGAAGTATTCCGCCATCTTCGCCAGCAGGTCGCTCACCCGCTCGCTGGGAGACACCACCTCGACGGCGAGGTCGGGCGCGCCGTCCACGAACCCTTCGGGCGGCTTGCCGCCAGGCAGGCGATCCGTGCGCATTAGGGACACATCGGGCGAACGGATGTTGCCCTGCGCCATGCGGAAGCCTGTGCTGGAGTCGAAAAGCGACACTTCGCGTGGATTCAGTGCATAAAAGCGTCCCACCACGCCTGCTGTGATTTTCCCATGTCTTGCTCCTGCAGGCACTTCGACAAGCCTCCCGTTCACCAGTTCGTATTTGCGTCCGTCATCGGGTAGGCAGAGCAGGTCTGCCTCCGTCCAGTGGCGTTTGCGCTTCGGCTGTGTGCGCCTCTTCAGGGCTGGCATCGCGTATCACCTACGGTAAGGATACCCCGCGTACAAAAAAAGAGAGGCTCGGTTTGCGAGCCTCTGGCAGAGATGCTCTCTGGCTATGCGCTTTCTCACCACAAGCGCGCCAGATGCTTGGGACGACCCTTGCAGAGTCTATGGACGGCGCATCTCTGCCTGTGTTCCGAGCGTTTTTAGTAATCTTCGGGCATTTCGCCGCGTCGTCTGCCCATGCCGCCGCCTGCGGGCGCGGCAGGTCCGCCCATCGGCGCGGTGGGCGGCGGTGCTGCGCCAAAGCCGCCTGTCGGTCCGCCCATCATCGGCGCGCCGCCCATCCCGCCTGCTGCACCAACCGTTGCTGACAGCGGGTCTTCGATTTTGCGCGCCAAGCCGTTCAAATCGGGCATCTGCGGCGCAGGCAAAGGATCGGGCATCTGGTTGTTGCTAATTACCACCAGCACGATGAGCATTACCACGCCCAGCGCAATGACGCCTATGCCAATCGGATCCACACCCTTCTGCATGTGTTTGCCTCCAAAGCGTATTGTACCCGACGCGCAGTTCGCGCCGCGCCGCCAAACTCCTGCAGGAAACGGCGCGGAGAAAGCGAATTGGCTGGCGATGCGTACGCAATCCGAAACTGTGTACACCCTGCCGATTGGCGACCCGCGCCGTCAGTACCTGCTGACCGTGCGCCCCGACGAGATGATCGACACGCACCGCCGTCGCGCCGTAAGCCTCGCCGAGATGACGCGCCTGCTGGAGCCTGCGACCTTCATCCTGATTGGCGAGCAGCACGACAACGCCTTGCACCACCAGTTTCAGGCGCAGGTGATTGAAGCCCTCGTGCAGGCGGGGCGCAGCGTGATTGTCGGGATGGAGATGTTCGACCGCACCAAGCAGCACGCGCTCAATCTGTGGACTCTCAATCGGCTCAATGAGGCAGAGTTTATCGAACAGAGCGAGTGGCGCACGCAGTGGGGCTTCGACTTCGCGCTCTACCGCCCCATTTTCGAGGTGGTCTATCGCCATCGGCTGCGGCTGGTGGGGCTGAATGTGCCGCGCGCGTTGGTGCGCCAAACGGCGCGCAGCGGCTGGCAAAGCAACCCCGAAGCCGAGCGGCTGGGCATTCCCGACCCCGACCTGAGCATCGAGGCGCATCGCAAGCTGTTCTACGCGCTGCTGGGTGGTGGACACCCCACAGGGCAGCAGGGCGATGACAACTTCTATGCCGCGCAGGTGGTATGGGACACAGGCATGGCGGACAGCGCGCTGCGCTATCTGGAGCGCACCGTGCCCTCGCCGCGCTTGGCGTTCGTGATCCTGGCAGGGAACGGGCATGTGATGTACGATGTGGGTATCTCGTTGCGGTTGCGGATGCGCACGGCGCAGACAACCCGCGTGATTGTGCCGCTGCCGCCCAGCAACCAGCCCGTGCAGGTGCGTGCGGCGCTGGGCGACTTCGTGTGGCTACCCCGCGCGTAGCCGACGCAGCGCGGCGCGAGCCACCGCCTCCGCAGGCGGCATCACAGGCTCGCGAAACTCGGCATACGGGAACAGCAGTTCGAACGCCCGCTCGAACGCCCTGCGGAAGATGCGGCTTTTGAACATTCCGCCCGTCATGGCGACGGTGAAGATGTCGTCGCGCACGAACAGTTTTGCGGCGCACGCAAGCGCGTCGCGTGCCAACTCCTCACCTGCCTGACGCAGGATGAATTTCGCCCGCATGTCGCCTGTGCGTGCCGTGTCCACCACATGCATAGCGAACCCTGCGACCACATGGCGCGGCACGCCCCGCTCGTAAAACAGCGGCACGAGTTCGCGCAGGTCGTGCACGCCGAAGTAGCGTTGTACCGCCTCCACCAGCGCGGTTTCGCGGTCGCGTCCGTCCCACGCGCGCACGGCGGCGCGGATTGCGCGCAAGCCGACATCATGCGCGCTGCCTTCGTCGCCCAGCAGCGCGCCCCAGCCGCTCATGTGTACCTTTAAATTGTCGTCCACGAACCCGCCAATCAGCGCGCCCGTGCCTGCGATCACCGCCACCCCGTGCGCTGTCTCGACGCCCGTGCTGAGCATCGCCATGCGCGACTCTTCGATCGGATAAGCGGGTGGTTTGCCCAGCCGTTGGAGAACCCAGTCCCAGTTGGCGCGTGTGCCCGCCACGCAGTAGCCCAGCGCCAGCACGGGCACGTCGATGCCCTGTAGCGCACTGTTCAGCGCGTCCTCGAACGACTGTCGCTGCGTCGCCTCGTCCACAAAGTTCAGGTTTGCGGGACCGCCCTCGGCGTATGCCAGCCGCTCCCCTTGCTCGCTCAGCACGGCGCAGCCCGTTTTGGTGCCGCCGCCCTCCAGCCCGACAATCACGCCCATCCGCATGATTATACTTGCCCGCACAATTTCGGGAACCTTTTCGGGCTGTTGGCAGTATCATGGTATATCCCATACCAGAAGTGAGGAGGATAACCACGATGACGACGGTCAAGGAGAAGGTGCGCGTCAACGACACGGAGTTCGAGATCGAGCTGAAGCCTGTGCTGCCGAACACGACGAACGACCCGATGGTGCTGGATCAGCCGTTGCCCACCCCCGACGAGGTGCTGGAGCGCGTACCTGCGATTGAGCGACTGCCACGCTGGGAAGACGGGGGCTGCTGAATGGACGCGCGTCTGAAGCGTATCCACTACGAGGTCGCGCTGGCGGCGGTGCGCTACTCGCGCACCCACAGCGCGGACTTCGATGACGAAGCGGGCAGCTGGGTGATGATTAGGGACTTCCCCCTGCCCGAAGGCTACAACTACGAGACGACCGACATTCTGGTGCTGCTGCCGCCGAACTACCCGCAGACGCCGCCCGACTGGTTCTATGTGGACGACAACCTGCGCCTTGCCGACGGACGCCGACCCAGCCATGTGTTCTACCAGCAGACGACACACGACCCGAACGCGCGCCGTGTGAACCGCGCCGAAGAAAAGCCCCCACAAATGAAGGGCTGGACAGGGTGCTGCCTGCATATCCGCTCGTGGCAACCTGCGGCGAACCCCGTGGAAGGACACTCGCTGCTGAGCGTGTGCGAGCTGATTCGCGGCGCGCTGGTACGCTGGCGCAAGCCCCCTGTGTCTGTGATTGTAGACGAAGATCCGTTCGCCTAAATGGCGCTACCGCCCTGTCGCTGGGGCGTCTGAGTTGGGCGCGCCGAGCGACTGGGCGATACGCTCGATTTCCGCTTTGGGTAAGCTCCCCACAATGCCAAACCAGTAGTCGCCGCTCTGCCAGAACTGGGCGTGGGGTCGCCCGCGCCGTCGCTTGCCCTCGAACTCAGCAGGGCGGTTTTTGAACGCTTGGAAGATCGAGAATCGCGCGCTGGGCGTGCGATAGTGGAGCACCACGACCTGCCCTGACGCCCGCATCTGCACCATCACGCGCTCCAGCGTCGCGCCTGCGGGCAGGTAGCTCGGTGTGCGGATTGCAAAGCCCACTGCGCGCTGCGCCTCTTCAATCGTCTCGTACACTCCCCCCAGCGGACGCACGACCACATCGGGCGGCAGCACAAACAGCTCGGGCGACAAGCGCGGGTTCAGCTCCAAGCGCGTGAGTTCCATGCGCATCACGGGCGCGCCGTCGCGGAGGGCGACCTCGCGCCGAAGCGCAAGCCCTGTCTGCTTGTCAATCCACAAGGTCACAGCGGCGGGAAACATCGGGCGCGGCGGTTCGTCACGCTGCAGGGCAGGGCGCGCGAGGGTCAAGCGCAGCACCACACAACTACGCCCCAGCACCGTCGCTTCGGGCAACATCTCCGCCAGCACCACCCCCTGCTGCACGAGTTCAACGGCGGTCTTGAGCATCTGAGCGCCCTGAATCGGCAGGTGGGGCATTTCGAACGCCTCTTTCGCGTTCGGGCGCATCACGAGCCAGCGTCCGCCGCGATAGAGCAACACCTCGCCGCGCCGTTCGGGGGGTGTGAGGATTTCGATGCGCTCCGCGCGCGCGCCTTGCCGCCAGAACCGCTCCTCGATGCGCTGCACGGTGCGCCCTGCGGTAATCTCTACTGTGCGCGCGCCTGCGACGGCAAGCCTCTCTTCCGCCTGCTGCGCGCGCTGCAGCCACTGGATGGGACGCTCCTGCGCCCAGCCCAGTGCGCACACCAACGCGGTCAGCAACGCGGCGATTCTCATCGGGTGTACCCTGTGCTAATAAAATAACTCGGCGTCGGCGACGGCGCCCAATCCGCTGCCTCCAACTGCTCGTGCAGCGCGACCAGCGACTCGGTCGGGTCTTCGGCGGCAGTGTTGACAGGGGCGTTGGTCTGCTGCGCTTGCCAGCCCCACCACGCCGCGATGGTCAGTAGCCCCAGCGCAGGCGCGAGAGCGACGCGCCGCCATACGCGCGCCCATCCCAATCGCGGGTAGGCAGGCGACTCGGCGATACGGCGACGCACCTGCGCTGCGAGATTCTCAGGCGCGGGATGGCGCGGCAGCGCACGCAACGCGCGAGAGGTCGCCCGCGCCGCCTCCAACTGACGCTGGCAGCGCGGACACGCCCCCACATGCGCCTCGAACGCCCGCGCATCAGGCAACTGCCCCTCAAGATACGCCCATATCTGCCGCTCAAAACGCTTGCAATTCATCGCAATCACCTCACTTCGCGAACCGCGCCTGCACAGCGGCGGGCGCGTCCTCCAAATACGCCGCAACAGCCTTCTGAATCTGCGCGCGTGCATGGTTCAGACGCGATTTGACCGTGCCAATCGGTATGTGCAGCACGCGTGCAATCTCCTCATACGAGAGTTCCTCGACATCGTATAGCAACAGCACGGTTCTCAGTTTCGGCGAGAGTTTGCCAATCGCATCTTCGACGACGGCTTCCAGCTCGCGGTTCAACACGGCTTGCAGCGGGTTCGGCGTCTGATGGTCGGGGAAGTCCCACTCGGCGGGTTCGCCGTCCTCATCTTCCTGCCCCGAGTAGGAGACCGTCGGCACGCGACGCGCTCGCCTGCGCTGATGGTCAATACACAGGTTCGTCGCAATCCGATACAGCCAAGTGCCCAGACTCGCGCGCCCGTCGAAGTTGGGCAGCCCCTGATACGCGCGCAGGAAGGTCTCCTGCACAAGGTCCTCCGCATCGGTCGCGTTGCCCACCATGCGCAAGATGTAGCTATACAGGCGGTCGGCGTACAGGTTCATAATCTGCTCGAACGCCGCCTCATCCTGCGCTTTGGCGCGCTCTACAAGTCGTGCCTCGCCAGATAGGGTGTCCACAGCGACAGAACTCCCGCTTAAGGATACCGTTTCGCGGAACATCGCATAGCTATAGACGCCGTGAACGCGCGTGGGTTCAGTGTCCAGCGGTTAATAAAAACAGTCGCTTCCAAGAAGGCATACGAATCCGCACTTATTTCTCAAGAAAACTTCAGAATCGGTGTGTTTGGCACGAAAGTTGCTGTGAGTCTGGGTGGTTGCGTCGCTGCAAATGCGCAGAATTTATGGAGGAGAGGCTTTGCCCGAAATTGGCGTGCTTCTGGTGGAAGATGAGCGGCTGCTCGATCGCGTCGTGGCGGATGCCCTGCGCACGATAGGCGTCCCGTGCGAAACGGTGAGTTGCGAGGAAGAGGCTGTGCGGCGGCTCACGGAGCGACGCTACGATTTGGTGATTTCCGACCTACGGATTCAGCGCGGTTCGGGTGTGAATGTGTTGCGCCATGCGCGAACGCTGTACCCCGACCTCCCCGTGATTGTGGTGACTGCCTACGCTGCCGACGAGGAGGTGTACCATGCGCTTGCGCTGGGGGTGGATGCGCTGTTGTACAAGCCGTTTGACATCGACACGCTGCTGAACACGGTGCGTGCGCTGCTGGCGCGGCGTGCGCCTACGGCTTACGCCGCTGTGCAGATGCCTGCGGACGCGCCTCGCGAGGTCTGCTGGCTCGCAGTGGGCGCGTTGGCGACGCTCCGCGCCGAGTCGCACACGGTTCTGGGGCGGGTGCTGCAGGCGGACGAGATGTTCCTCAGCGTGCGCACCGAACGGCTTGAGCCGCCCCACCCAACACGCTGGACGGTGGAGTGGACAGGCAGCGACGCGCTCTATCAGTTCGAGGCGCGTGTGATTGAAGCGACCACCGAGGGGGGCGACATGCTGTGGGTACTGCGCCTACCGCGCCTGATTCGGCGTCTCCAGCGGCGACGCCACCCGCGCGTGCCCGTATCGGGCAAGGCGTTCGTGTCGGTCGCGGGCAGACTGCAGCGCGCTATCGAGGCGGCGGTGGTGGATCTCAGCGAGGGCGGCGTGTGCCTCGTGCTTGCCGAACCGCCCATGCGCGGCGCAGCGCTCCACCTCGAAGTGCAGGCGCATTCTGAAGCGGGGCAACTTCAGTTTCAAGGTGAGGGCACGGTGCGCTCCATCGTCGCGTTCACGCAGCAGGGCGCGCCGCGCTACCGAGTCGGCGTGCAGCTGCAACGACTGCCTGCGGAGTCTGTGCAACATATCCGCCAACTCCACAAGGCGCGCCTGATACGCCCGTAATTCACACAGGCAACTCGCATTTCTACGATATTTGACTAAACCTCGCAATTTTGCCGAGAGCGACGGTTTAAGTTCCGCCGACAATCTCCCTCGACGCGCACACAGGGCATCGACGGAACGACGCCCCCGCGCGTCGGAAATCACACCATCAGGGAGGATTGAACGATGAGTCTACGCATCAACACCAACATGTCAGCGCTGAACGCGCTGCGCAATGTCGAGCGCGCTGCCGACGGATTCGGGCGCTCGATTGAGAAACTGGCTTCGGGGCTTCGCATTAACCGCAGTGCCGACGACCCAGCGGGCTTGATTCGCTCGGAAGACCTGCGCGCCCAGATTGTGGGATTGGAACAGGCGATTGCCAACTCGCAGGACGCGACGAACCTCATCAAGACCGCTGAAGGCGCCCTCGATGAGATGCATAACCTGCTGCGCAGCATGCGCCAACTCGCCGTCGCCTCAGGAAACACGGGCACCAACGACCTAACCGCCCTGCAAGCGAACCAGAACCAAATCGCCTCGGCGATTGACAGTATCAACCGTATCGCGGCGCAGACCCAGTTCGGCACCAAAAAGCTGCTCGATGGCACGGCGGGCACATCCGCTGTTGTGACCGACTTCACTCGTGTTGGCGGGCTGTTCTTCGGCGGCTCTGTGTTCGGGAGCGTCGGCGGCGCAGCGTCCCAAGACTACGCGATCGGCACAGGAACCATCACCATCGATGTCACGACAGCCGCGACTCGCGCCCAAGTAACAGGCAACCGCGATTACGCAAGCGCCACGGCGATTATCCAGACCTCCGCGTCGGTCGTCATCAACGGCGTGAGCTTCACCACCCAAGCAGGCACTACAACCCTCCAAAGCTTCGTCGACCAGATCAACTCCCAGACCAGCGTCACGGGCGTCGTTGCAGAACTGGTTCCGAACGGAACTAACTTGAATGTGCGGCTGCGCGCCGTAGAATACGGCGCCAACTTCTCCGTAACGGTCAACGACGCTCAGGCGATTCTGCACAACGCGGCGACCACTGCCAGCAACACAGGAACTAACGCTGCCGCTACTGTCTCTGTTATGAATATCGACGGCGGCGTCGTAACCGTGCTGTTCACAGGCGGTAAAGCCAGAGGCGACTCGGGGCTGCGCCTTACCGACGCCAAGGGGAATGTGCTGCTGCTCACTGAGTTCGGGAACCACACCACCAACGGTGACGGCGCTATTGGACGCACCAGTGCTGGGCAGCTTGAGTTCCAGATTGGCGCGAACGCGGGTCAGGTCGCGCGTTTCTCCATCAACAACATGCGCTCCGATAGGCTGGGTACAGGCGTCGTCGCGGGCAAAAGCCTCGCGGATATCGATGTGACCAAGACGGGCGGCGCCGAGGAAGCGCTGAAAATCATCGACGCTGCCATCCAGCAGGTCTCCAAACTGCGCGGCGACATGGGCGCGTTCCAGAAGAATATCCTCGAAAGCAACATGCGCTCACTGTCCGTTGCGAAGGAGAACCTGACGGCGACCGAGTCCGCCATCCGCGACACGAACTTCGCCGAGGAGATCAGCCGCTTCACTAAGTTCCAGATTCTCCAGCAGGCGGGTATGTCGGTCTTGGGGCAGGCGAACTTCGCGCCGCAGGGCGTACTGCAGCTCATCCGCTAAAATCGCCTCCATCGGGCGAATCGGGTACACTAACAGTGGGGGGTCGCATAGACCCCCCGCTGTTTTGTACCGAAGGAGGTAATGCGATGACTTACAAGTACGCGATTTTAGGAGCGGGCATGCAAGGTCCCGCCGTCGCCTACGATTTGGGACGGTTCGGGGACGCCGAAACCATCTATTTAGCGGATATTGATGAGACGCGAGCCACACAAAAAGCGGAGTGGGTGAACCAACTGCTGGGGCGCGAAGTTGTTTACCCTAAGCGCGTAGACGCCACTGACGAGCAGCAAGTCCGCGCTTACTTCGAGCAGGCGGATGTGGTGATTAGCGCAGTGCCGTGGCAGATGAATATGCGCCTGATTCAGCACGCGCTGGAGGTCAAGCGCAGTTTTATCGACATGGGCAACGACCCCGAATGGTTCTGGCACGAGTTCCGCAAGCGCGACGAGGAAGCGAAAAAAGCGCACATTGCGCTTGTGCCCGACTGCGGGCTTGCGCCCGGCATGGTGAACCATCTGGGGCTGTATTGCTTGGAGCAGATGGACGAGTGCCACGAGATACGCCTGCGCTGTGGCGGGCTGCCCCAACGCCCTATCCCGCCGATTGGCTACAAACTGGTGTTCAACATGATTGGCGTTATCTCGGAGTACACAGGCGAGGCGCTGACCCTGCACGAGGGCAAGTTGCACTATGTGCCGACGATGGACGATGTGGAGACGCTTGAGATTGAGCCGTTGGGGACGCTGGAAGCCGCGCCAACTTCGGGGGGCACTTCCACCGCGCCCTACACGCTGCAGGGCAAGGTGCGCGAGTACGACTACAAGACGCTGCGCTACCCCGGACACTGGGCGGTGATGCGCGCTCTGCGCGACTTGGGCTTTTTCGACGAGCAGCCGATGGAGCTGCACGGCGTCCACATCAGCCCACGCGAAATCGCCGCGAAAATCATCCCGCCGCACATCGACTTCCCCGACGAGAAAGACCTCGTGGTGGTCTACGCCTACAGTTCAGGCGTCAAAAACGGCGCGCCCTACTCGATTCGCCTGCAGTTCGTGGAGTACCACGACGACGCGACGGGCTTCACGGCGATGGAGCGCTGCACGGGCTTCGCGGCGTCGATTATCGCGATTGGCGTTGCCAAGGGCACTGTGCCGCGCGGGATCGTGCCCTACGAGCAGTCGATGACGGGGCGCCAGTTCGTCGCCGAGTGGCTCAAGCGCGGCTTCACCCTGCGCGAGACGGTTAGCCGCCA
>Ga0272449_1004683_pt1 | contig 11028 bp, 6 predicted proteins | sample YNPCB0241_FD_198679 | JGI IMG/M metagenome (GOLD analysis project Ga0272449, IMG submission 198679) | Hot spring sediment microbial communities from Yellowstone National Park, WY, United States - YNP-CB-024-1 | ecosystem: Environmental > Aquatic > Thermal springs > Hot (42-90C) > Sediment...
GACTTCCTCTATGCGGTCTGCCTCTTCATCTTCTATTGACCTCCTCCTCTATCCTTTATGCCCCTTCTTGCATCCCCTCGGCTTCCTCTCCTCCTATTTCGTATTTTCCTTGAACGGTATCTGCGACGACGGCGTAGATGACCCAAATTAACCTTTCTTTAGTTTCTCCAATTTATCCTCTAAATACCTTACCCTTGCCTCCAACAATGCTGCCTTTCTCTCGAGAGCATCAATCTTTCTTTGTTTCTTCTCACATTCTTTGCAAATAGCAATGCTGATCATTATTTTGTCCCTCTAAGAAATGCAAAATAAAGGTACTCCATTTTTGAGTCTTGTCAAATTTTTGCCACCAGTAACTGAATCTTTACTCAATTTTGTTGATTTTTAGCGCTGATTTTGTAATTGTTACTCGTAGTTAACTCCTTTCACCTAATGGGTGAAGAAGCGAGGGAGGGTCCATCTTTCCCTCGTCTCACTCTTGTTATTTGACCTTAAAAAACAAAAAAATCGCTCAGATTAGGTTAATCCATTTGTTTTTGGGGTCATTTCTGTTTTGTGCTGGATTTTTTGTTTGTATAAAATGAAAAAGCGGTTTATAAAATGTTTGATATGGAGGGCATTAACTCCTTCTTTTATCTGGAGGTTTGATGTATGGGCACGATTTCGAGAGATTCATACGAGAGGGTATTGCTTATAAAAAGGGAGATGGAGAGGTTGATAAGGGAGATCTCGGGGATAGAAGGTGAGTTGCTGAGTGATTCCAGCGGTATAAATATTCCCATCGATATCTTTGAGGTGAATAATGAGATATTTATTCAGGCGGAGATCCCGGGGATAGAGGAAGGGGATATTAAGGTCTATGTGAGTCGAAATAAGATTTTTCTTGAGGGAGCAAAGCCAGAAAAAAGGAGTGCGGAGAATGCAAACTATATATGGATGGAGAGACCTTACGGGAGTCTCAGGAGGGTGGTAGAGCTACCGCAGGCGTGTGATACCCGAACCATAACGGCGGTTTATAAGAACGGGATTCTCACTCTGAGGCTCAAGAGGATTGAGGAGCGGCGGGGGGAGAAGAGAGAAGTTCCAATAAAATTCGAGGATTAGTCAATGGAAGGGAGATTTGAGGATACCTTTAGTATACCTGAGGAGATAGTGGCACTCCCGGTAAAGGATATAGTGATCTTCCCGTATATGCTTGTTCCTCTGGTGGCGTCTCGAAGCATCTCTTCAAAGGCAATTGATGAAGCCCTCAGCAGGGGGAGGATGATTCTGTGCCTGACACAAAAGGATAGCAATATAGAGGAGCCCGGATCGCAAGATATATACAGGGTTGGGACGGTGTGTGTCATTCAGAGGATGCGCAAATTACAGGATGGGAGGACGAGGATAGTTCTGCAGGGGATTGTAAAGGCGAGGGTAGTTGAGTTTGTCTCCGAAAACCCGATATTCAAGGTAAGGATTAGCCTTATAAAGGACCTGCCCGTACAGGACTTCTCTGTAGAGACTGAGGCACTTGTCAGGACCATAAGGGACAATCTGAAGCAGATGGAATCTATGGGCAAGGAGTTCTCTCAGGAGTTCATCTCCCTTGTTCAGACTATAAATGACCCTGGAAGGCTCGCGGATATTATAGTCCCCAATCTCTCTGTTAAGATAGAGGATGCCCAGCTTGTACTTGAGGAGCCCGACCCTATTAAAAGACTCAAGAAGGTAAATGAGTTTATACTGAGAGAGAATGAGGTTTACAGGGTTCAGCAGAGGATACGGGATAGGGTAAAAGAGGAGATGGATAAGTCACAGAGGCAGTATCTCCTTATGGAGCAGTTGAGGGCGATACAGAAGGAACTGGGTATCGGTGGGGAGTTGAGTGACATCGAGGAACTCCGTCAGAAGGTTCTGAGCAGTGCAATGCCCGAAGAGGCAAAGAAGGAGATGGAGAAGCAACTCAATCGCCTTGAGAGTATGCACTCCGATTCTGCTGAGGCGAGTGTAATCAGGAACTATGTGGACTGGGTTCTGTCTCTTCCGTGGGGGATATATACAGAAGACAGCATCGAATTGGGACAGGCTCGCAGGATACTTGATGAGGATCACTATGACCTCGAGAAGATTAAAGAGAGGATAATCGAGTTCCTGAGTGTGAGGATGATCAAGAAGGACCACAAAGGTCCGATCTTGTGCTTTATAGGTCCACCAGGTGTTGGTAAGACCTCCCTTGGAAGGTCAATCGCCCGGGCTATGGGGCGGAAGTTTATAAGGGTATCTCTTGGCGGCATCAGAGATGAGGCGGAGATTAGGGGCCACAGAAGGACATATGTAGGGGCATTGCCGGGGAAGATTATTCAGGGTCTGAAGATGGCGGGTTCAGCCAATCCGGTGTTTATGCTTGATGAGGTGGATAAGATAGGACTTGATTATCGAGGGGATCCATCCTCCGCCCTCCTTGAGGTGCTCGACCCGGAGCAAAACTTTTCTTTTGTAGACCATTTTATTGGATTGCCATTTGACCTCTCGAGGGTGCTCTTCATCGCCACGGCCAATCACCCCGATACAATCCCCATGCCCTTAAAGGATAGAATGGAGATGATTTATCTGTCAGGGTATACTGAGGAGGATAAGATAGAGATTGCAAAGAGACACCTGATACCCAAGCAGATAGTTGAGAATGGCGCAGACAACCTTGAACTTTCTTTCAAGAAATCCGCCATCCTTGAGATTATTCGTTATTATACGAGAGAGGCAGGTGTCAGGAGCCTTGAGAGAGAGATAGCCTCTGTGGTCAGGAAGATAGTCAGGGAGAAGGTGGAGAAGGGGAGGTATCATCAGAGGATCAATGCCAGTGTGGTTGATAAACTTCTGGGTGTGAGGAGGTTCAACTTTGACCTGAAAGGGGAGTTTGATGAGGCTGGAATTGTCCACGGACTTGCCTGGACCCCTTATGGCGGTGAGATCCTCACCATCGAATCAGCCCTTATGAATGGTAAACCCGGTCTCACCCTTACAGGTCATCTCGGAGATGTAATGAAGGAGTCTGCCCATACTGCCCTCACATTCTTGAGGTCCTCTGCTGATAGGTTGAATATAAATCCAGAGGTCTTTTTGTCCCGAGAGATACATGTACATGTGCCTGCCGGGGCGGTCCCCAAGGATGGTCCATCGGCGGGGCTTGCCATAGCCGTATCCCTTTATTCGCTCCTCAAGGGTAGACCTGTCCTCTCGGATGTGGCATTAACAGGTGAGATAACAATCAAGGGGAGGGTACTACCGGTAGGTGGTATAAAGGAGAAGCTCCTTGCGGCTACGAGGTCAGGTATCAAAACGGTGATTATCCCCGAGGAGAATCAGAAGGACCTCATAGAGATACCTCAGGTTATATTGAAGAGGCTGAGGGTAATGCCCGTAAAGACGGCGATGGAGGCGATAGAGGTAATTTTTGGCAAAACAAATTAGTATTATTTGACATTCACCATTTTATCCGGGAAGATGGATATGGGTTTCTGAGTTGGGAGTTGTTTTTTATGGATGAGACTCTCTTAAAGATTGTAGATATCTGTATAAGGCTCGAAAAAGTGGCATATGAGTCATATAAGTCTTTAGCCTCAGCAGATATAGATGAAGAGATAGCCCATTTCTTCGGCAGTATGGCTGAGGAGGAGTTAGAACACATTGGATTCTGGGAATCCACAAGAGAACTTGTAATTAGTGGCTCTATGGAGGACATTTTGGAGGATGAAGAAAAGTTCTTGAATGACCTTGAGGGCACATATATAGTTGCTATAACTCTGAAGGAGAAACTCGATTCTGCCTCTGATGTCAGAGATATTTTTCAGTTTGCATTCTATCTCGAGACATATCTAATGAGGCCTGCCTTTGCTACTATATTTGGCTTTGTCAAGAATGTCTCCAATATCAAGAATCCAATCGACTCCTATCAGACTCACCTGGAGAAGTTTATAAGGGAGTTCGAGAGGCAGCATATCGATAGTGTAGAGTTGACGAGCATAGCAAATATTATATTTCTGCTCTATAAGGAGAATATCGAACTCTCAAAGTTGTCGTATCTGGATGTACTTTCGGGTCTCTTGAACAGAAGGGGGTTGTTCTCCACTATGCACACAGTTGCACATCTTATACAAAGAGATAAGAAGTCCTGTGGTGTGATAATGTTAGATATAGACAATTTCAAGATGATAAACGATCAATATGGTCATCAGATGGGAGATCAGGTCATCTCCTCAGTTGGCTCTATAATTAGAGCCTGCATCAGGGGATCGGATATCGCCGGTAGGTTTGGAGGAGAGGAGTTTGTAATTATGCTGCCGGATGTAAGTGAGGCAAATCTGGTACAGATAGCCGAGAATATCAGGAAGAGGGTATCGTCTGAGTTCAAGGATAGAATACCCATTACTCTCTCCGCAGGCTGTGCGTATGCAAAGAATATCATAGACCCCGATACGGATGTAGATAGGTTGGTAAAGATGGCAGATAGTAAAATGTATATTAGTAAGAGGGAGGGTAAGGATAGGGTAACTATTTAAATTTTTTCCACTAATTCCAATATTTCTATAGACATATTCTTAGTCTTGACAATCCGTTATCTTTGAGGGATTATATTCTCAATTTGAGGAGCCTATAGACAAATGGCAAGACAGGATATTCTGTTAGTAGGTACTGATTACAACTCACTCAGGATTCTGGAGGTGAGTCTCAGGAAGGCCGGGTTTATGGTCGTCTCTGTATTCAGGTATTCTGATGCCCTCGAAGAGCTGAAGATATCATTGCCGGACCTTGTAATTATTGATTCTATAAATGATGCAGAGTCCTTTGATTTTGCCGTTAAACTGAAAGGAGAGTACAGGGCACTCCCTGTGATTCTCATCAGTTCAAATAAGGAGATAAATACACGGATCAGGGCCCTCGAGATTGGGATAGATGACTATCTGATCAAACCCATCTACATAAAAGAGGTTATTGCCCGCACAAAGATTCACCTGCAAAAACGGGAGAGGGAGAGGATCGAGGAGGGGATTACAGCGGGATTCATCGGCTCCCTTGCGGATATTGGGCTCTTTGACATAGTTCAGACGATAGAGTTGAACAAGAAGAGCGGGATCCTCGAGATAAAGGGGAAGACTCAGGAGGGGAGGATATACTTCAAGAATGGGCAGATTGTACAGGCTAATCTGGGTAAGGTTAAGGGTGAGAATGCGGTCTATAAGATGCTTGCCCTCAATGAGGGTGTATTCAAAATGTCATTTCTGGATATCGATATAGAGCAGGAGATAACTAAGCCCAATAATGCCCTGATTATGGAGGGGATGAGAAGACTCGATGAGTATATGAAGTATACGGAGCAACTTCCGCCCCTTACTACTCGTCTTGATATAGACGAGGAGGTCCTGAGACAGAGATTGAAGGATATCCCTGACAATGTGAACAGGGTCTTAAAACTTGTAGACAGTGAACGCTCTATAAATGACATCCTTGATGCATCTGAACTTGATGAACTCGAGACCCTGAAGATAATCTCAGCCCTGTATTTTGATGGTATCGTATATGATGTGTTCCAGAAGAAGGGCGCAGTTGAGAAGAAGGGTGAATCTACCCTCCCGAAGCCCCTTAATGAATCTCAGGAATTAAGTGGTGTGGTTGAGAGACAGAATATCTCTCCACAGCCCTCAGATGGAAGATGGGCTGAGAGTGTCTTTGTGAAAGAGGAGGAGATGCACGAGAGGCTCATATCCGAGCCGTCTGTAGGGGATATGACTATAAGTGTTTCTGATAAGCCCGGTGCCGAGGAGAAGAAAGAGGGGGCTTATGGGGAGGAGAAGGCCCCCGTGGTGGTAGATGCAGCGACGCCCCAGCAGGTTGAGCCTGTAAGAGCACCCGAGACTGAGAAATCGTCTAACCTGCAGAAAGAGAGTATCCCTGAAACAACTCCACAGCAGACCGTATCCAATATTATCTCTGCAGATAGCGAGGATAGGGGCGGCAAAGAGCGGATTATTGAGAATACCCTGATAGAGAATATCACCCTCTTCACATCCTCTTATGTAAAGGGGACACTTCTGGGTGAGAAGGGTAAGAAGCCAGTCAGAACTGAAGTGAAGAGGTCATATGGAATTCTTCTTCTTGTGGTGGTGATAGCTATTCTTGGTGCAGGAGGTTATTTTGCATATAAGCAGTTCCTGAAGTCCAGAAGAGGAGAGTTTATAAGACTGAGTCAGGTGATTTCAAGCCCTTCAGCCGGCCAGCAGGATGTCACTAAATCTGTTAAACAGGAATCCCCACTTGCTGTAAAAGAAGTGAGAGAGCCAGAAAAACAGGAGGAGACGCAAAAGCAGGAGGTCAGGGCTGAGGAGAGGGAGGTGAAGGAGGAGAGGGTGACAGAGAGGGCAGATAAACCCCTAAAAGAGGCAAAGGTTGAGGAGGTAGAGGAGAGGATGGCTGTCGCCGAGAAGAGAGACGAGATGGTTCGGAATACTCAACAAAAAGAGTCTGCCCCTGTTGTAGATATGGAGGGTTATAAGTCTTCACTTGAGTCTGCAAAAGCACTCTATAAAGCGGGTAATCTGAATCGGGCGAAAGAGGAGTTGAAGCAGTCTCTTATAAAGAACCCGAAGGGGTTTGAGGCGTTTACGCTGCTGGGACAGATTGACCTGGAGGCGAATAAGATCAAGAGTGCCATTACATATCTGAAGAGGGCCATATCATATAACAGTAAATACGCACCTGCCTATTTTTACCTCGGCACCTGTTATCAATTAAACGGGGATATACCCAATGCTAAGAAGATGTATGAGAAGTATCTCTCCCTCGCTCCGAATGGGGAGTTTGCAGGGGATGTTAAGGCTATAATGTCGGACCTTAAATAATAAAGGAGAGTGAGATATGGAAGTCAAATGCCCAAAGTGCCAGACTGTGTATCATTTAGAAGATTCACACATTGCACCGGAGGGTGTAAATGTCCAATGTACGACCTGTCATAATATATTCAGGGTCCTCCCTCCACAATCGGATGTCTCGAGAGCACAGACGGGCTGGCATCTAAAGAAGCCAGATGGCACGATAATAAACTTTGCCCATCTCGGGGAGCTTCAGAAGCTCATACTTGAATATAAGGCCAATCTCGAGGATATGATTTCAAAGGATGGGCAGACATATAAAAGGCTGGCTGATATGCCTGAGTTTGGACCGCTCTTTATGAAGAGGAGTCAGCAGAAGCCGCAGCAGGAAGGGGCTGCGGTGGTTGATAAGAAGGCAGAGATTCCTCAGCCCTCCACCCCACCTGTTCAGGCTGTTGTTACTCCCATCAGTGTACCCGAAGAGGATATAGATATCTATGGCAGGCCCAGAAAGAGAGGGAAGGCGGGTGTATTTATTGCTGTGGGAGTAGGGGTGATCCTGATTGCGATTATACTTGCATTCATTTTCAAGGACAGGATCTTTGGTGCAAGACTTACTGAGCAGGAGATGGCAGATCTAAGGGCAGCCGAGGAGGAGATACAGAAGACCGATTATGTAAGTCTGGAGAACGCCTATAATCTCCTCGAAAAGTACAACAGAAATGTAAAAGAGCCTGTTAAACTGGAGATCCTTGCTACTCTGACCCATTCTTTGCTTTTGAGAGGGGAGTTGCTCAAGCTCGAAAACTCTGTTGTTGAGAGGAGGATAAGGGAGATTCTCAAGGTGGATAAGTTCAGTGAGGTGGCAAAGAAACTGAACGAGGGGTTTAACGAGAGGCAGAGGCTCATTCAGGACCTCTCAAATCAGACAATGACATTGCTCAAGAAATTAGATTCTATGTATGGCACCAGAACTCTTGGAAAGTATATGGCACTGGAGTACATCAGGATTCAGGCTGTTTTTGATAAGGGTTCTGCTGCAAAGGGTTTTGAAATCTTAAACGAACTAAAGAGGGAGAAGGATTTTAAATACGCCTCGAGACTCAAGTTTATTGAGGGGGATTTGCTGTTGAAGACGGATGAGGCAAAGGCAGAAGAGGGTCTGAAGCTTATATCTGAATACATCGCTCAGGAACAGACTCAAATACTCCCTCACCTTATGCTGGTCAGATATTTTGTAAGTAAGGGCAATTATGAGAAGGCACTTTCAGAGGTAGATAGTGTCCTGAATATAAATCCAGCCAGCTCTGTCGCAAAATCCCTGAAGGAGCATATAGAGGATATGCACAATATCTCAAAGACCGGTCAGATCCAGGCACCACAGGCTCAGAAGGAGGAGCCCCAAAAAGAAGAGGAGAAGAAGGGAGGGGATTTAAAATCAGAGGAGAAGACGCCCCCCAAAGAGGAGGCGAAGAAGGAAGAGGGGAAGAAGGAGGAAAAGGAAATGGGTCAAAAGGCTCAAGAGGCGAAGGAGAAGAGGGAGGAGCGTGTGGCGGCCCCAAAGGGGGAAAAGATGGTGGCGGCAGAGCCGAAATCGGGTGGAAACTATGCTCAGCTTATAAAACAGGGAAGGCAATTTGCTGCAAAGGGTCAGATTGATAAGGCAGTAGAGGTTTTGACCAGGGCGAGTGAGCTCGAACCGACACTCGCTGAGCCATTTTTGATTATGGGGAATATGTATATTGATGCAGGGAAGAATGATCTCGCTGTAAGTGCATTTTCAAGGGCAATAAAACTAAAGGGGAATAAGTGCGATGCATATATGGGTCTTGGCGAGGCTTATAAATATATGAAAAAGAATAGCGAGGCGAAGAAGTACTATCAGATGTACCTCGAGCAGTGCCCAAATGGACCCGATGCACCTGCCGCGAAGAATAATTTGAATATATTGAAGTAGTACTCTAAGGCCTATAAACTGGTTATCTCCATATGTAAATGAGATATTCAGTCCCAAAATTGCTTATCCAACAAGGAGCGTCTATGCTCCAACTATATTAGGAGACTTAGAATGGATAATATCTTTAAGCCTCAAGAAGTCTTTGATAATCAGACTTATCAAAGGGGGTTTTCTTATTTCCTCTCTGGCAAGGTATTGAGTTGTGATGTACAGAATCACAGTATAGTTGCAAAGGTATCTGGTTCAAAAGTTTATGATGTCATAATCCATTATGGGCCTGATGGTTCAATAAACAATATGATGTGTAGTTGTCCCTATGCCCAAAAGTCATACAGATGCAAGCATATGGCGGCTACAATAATATTTGCCAATAAAAAAGGATTAATCAAAGAGAATGATTATGAGGATATCAAAGATACAATTATCAGAGATAAGTCTGAGTTTAAGAGGCCGGAGATAATCCACCTCTCAAGTACCCTTACCGCATCGGATGATATATTTTTGAGAGATAAACTCTTGAATGTAGCAGGTAGAGAGAAGAGAGAGAAGAAGTACGATATGGTTTATTTGCTGGATGACTATTATGAGGATGAGATCACGATAAAGCCAGGGTTGAGATATATAAAGAAAAATGGTTCTTATGGTGCCATATATAACTTCTCCAATTCAAGATTAGAAGATATAGACTTTGGTGGTGATTATGGCCTTGCATTATTCGGTAAGTTTTATGATTATGGTAGAGCCTCAATAAGCCCTATAATAGATAAAGACGGGAATATCATAGATTTCTTCAACAGACATAATATACAGAGATTGTTTATAAGAGATTATAGCACTGGGGAGAGAGAATACAAATTAGTGCGCTTTTCTCCCTTTGAGACAATAAATGTAGATTTTTTATTAAAATATAGAAATCGGGATGATGTAGTCTTCATTCCTGTTTTATATTTTGATAGAGATTTTGAAGAGAATAAATGTGGCTATATAGAGAATCGCAAGAAATACTTGGTAATGAATTCTCACATCCCTCTAATTATGTTATTCAATGGGGAGAGGGTCTTCTTTGTCTGCAGGAATGGGACAGTTTATTATAAAGATATATCACCCCCATTCTATGAGACAATCAGATATCTCCTTTACAACCGTATTGATTCTACAGCAAAGATTACAAATATCCAGGCATATATTAAGAAAAATGATATCAGAGAGATTGAGGTAGTGGATCCCCCTTTAGATGTAAAGATTGTCTACCCTGTACCACGGCCCATTGTTGTTGTAAGGGATGCTGATTTTAGTTCAAGAGCTGAAATAAATCTCTGGTTCGAATATGATAAAGATGTAGTATTCAAAGGTGATAGTGATGAGAGTCTGGCAGAGGCTACCTCAATGAGGAGTGAGGGGGAGACGGTATTGATCTCACGCAATAGAGAGTATGAAGACAAAGTATTGAGATATCTTGAGACTCTATTAGGGAAGAATGTGAACAGGTGGGGGTATCGTATGTATCTCAAGATACCCAAAAGAGACTTTCTGGTAAGATACGGTCTTAAATTGATTGAGGAGGGTTTTAACATAAATTTAGGGAAGGATAAGAAAAGGATCTCCAGTTCTCGTGGTAGAGTCAGGCTCTCCATAAAATCTGACATAGACTGGTTTGATATAGAGGCGGAGTATGAGGAAGATGGGGAGACAAAGAAACTACTCATAGATGACATCAAGTCAGGACTGGCAGTAGCGGGAGATGATTACATTATTTTGAGTAAGAGTGATATCTCAAAGATAGAATCCCTTCTAAAAATGGGTATGGATAATAACGGGAGACTCAGGGCATCTAAGTATGACTTTAACCTTATTGATCAGCTCTTCGCCTTAAGCAGGGAGGCATCCAATAATGAGGAGATAGCCAGCATTAAGAATATTTATGACAGGCTCAAAGACTTCTCAAATATCGAAGAATATCCGCTCCCTTCGGGCTTCAAAGGTACTTTGAGAAATTATCAGGTTGCAGGGTATATGTGGCTCCACTTCCTCGATAAATATAATCTGAATGGTTGCCTCGCAGATGATATGGGACTCGGAAAGACTATCCAGACACTCGCATTTTTACAGAGACTCAAGGAGGAGAACAGGATAGGTACTAATTTAATTGTAGCCCCGGTCAATACCCTCAGAAACTGGGCAAATGAGATACAGAGATTTGTGCCAGATATGAATTTCTATGTACAC
>Ga0272449_1004685_pt1 | contig 11023 bp, 8 predicted proteins | sample YNPCB0241_FD_198679 | JGI IMG/M metagenome (GOLD analysis project Ga0272449, IMG submission 198679) | Hot spring sediment microbial communities from Yellowstone National Park, WY, United States - YNP-CB-024-1 | ecosystem: Environmental > Aquatic > Thermal springs > Hot (42-90C) > Sediment...
TTTCCTCATTAATAGGAGACCCCTCTCACCCCGTAACAAAGAGGTTTGCGGAGGAGCCACGAGGTTTTGCGGGAGTCAAGAAGGAAAAGCCGAAGATCGCCATCGGCATCTAAGATATAGGGGAAAGGAGGTAAGGTAAAAGAGATGTTTCTCCTGTTCCTCAAAGGTGGGACTTGGCTCCTTTTTAGGAGCCCGTTGGAACTCCTCATGGGGTTGGACACCCTCACAGGGGGGGTAGAGGAGGTCAACACGGTCTCCTCTCGCTTGGTCCGGGTTAGGACCTTTGACGGGGACACGCTTTTCATAAGCGCAGTTCCTCCGGCCGACTTCGCCTCCCCTCTCTACCTTCCCCTTCTCCCCTTCTCCGTCAGGGTTTTGGGTCGGGACATGTGAACGTGCGGGTCAGGGAGGGCTTAGCCCTCCCTTGTTCTACTTGCCTTCTCCTATAATGACCACGTGGTCACGGCCTACGAAAAAAGGCTGAAGGGGACTGGTAAAAGAGGGTTCTTCCTCTTTCTGCTCCTCTCTCTCCCTCCTCTTTTTGTCCTGTTGGGCTATTGGTTTTATAAAGCGAGGGAAGTCGCCCAAGCCATGATCGCCAAGGGGTGGGGAGAGTACTTTGGCGTAAAAGACCCCAACGCATTCCTCCTCCAATGCTTTTTCCAGAGCGAATGCGGGAGGACTTTGGAGAAACTTGCCCCTTTACCCGATTGGGTCATCTACCTCTATGGAGGCTATGTGGTGTTTGTGGCCTTCTTCACCCTTAGGCCTAGGGTCGTGAAGATACCCCTTCGCTACGGCCAACACTGGGCCACCCCTGAAGAGGTCGCCCCTCTCGTGGAAACGAGGAGTCCAGAAGAGATCATCGACAGCGGGCTTCCCGAAAGAGTGGAAAAGGAAGGGCGGAAGCTCATGGGGTATCTGGGCGTGTATGAACTCCCCAAAAAAAGCCTCTTCTTGCGGGTCCCCGAAAGCGTGGAGAGGGTTCACTCGATCACTTACGCCGGGACCGGGGGCGGTAAAACCGTCGGGGTTTTCCGTCCCCGCCTCGCCCTGGATGCGGCCGAAGGCAACATCGCAGTAGTCCTAGACACAAAGTATCCGAACCCCAATGACAGCTACTTAGACACCCGAGCGTGGTTCAGGGCCTTTGGCAGGCAGATCACGGTCATAGACCCCTTCGGTAAAGAGGAGACCGTGCAGATACCGGTTCTGGAGGGGGTGCGGAGCTTTACCGATGCCCTGGACGTAGCCCGCTACATCTATCCCCCGGGTATTGAGGATGTCGATCCCGCTTCTCGGGTGTTCGTGGCCAACGCCCGTTCTCTGATGGCGGGCATTCTCTACGGGCTCGCAACAGACGGTAGAGAGCCCGTTTCTTTCGCCGCCATATCAGACGTGGCCAACTCCTCCGTGGACGGAATGCTCGCATGGTTTAACGCTCACCCGGATGCCAAGGCGGCCATCCAAGCGGTCCTCGCCGCCGACAAGTACGTTCTCACAGGGGCGATGAACAGACTGGTGCTAGACTTAGAAATCTTTCGCCTTCCTAGCGCAAACAGTCTTTTCTCTCCGGGGGAAAAGGCCGTGGACATAGAGAAGCTCCTCACCACCCCGGGCATGATTCACATAGTTCTCCCGGAAAGCGAACTCCGAGGGAGTTCAGGAAAGGCGATATTGCGCTTCTTCAAGAGGTATTTTGACAAAGCCATGCTTAAACTGGTTGAGACCCTAGAAAAGCCTCTACCTGTCCACGTGAACTTCTACTACGACGAGTTCGCCCTGTTTGGTTATCTTCCGGATTTTGCGGCGGACTTAGCGACTTTCCGGTCTCGCAACATTTCCGTTCACATGGCCACCCAGTCCCGAGCGCAAGTCGTGGACATCTACGGGGAAAGCGGATGGCGGGCCACGGAAAACAACAACATAGGCGTTTTTTACCTCATCCCCGGCTCCTACACCCACGAGGAAGCCACCTACTGGTCCAAGATGCTGGGGAAGCAAAGCTTTCTCGGGGCTTCGGTGAGCGAAAGCGTCGAGCCCGAACGGGCCTCGGTGACCGAGGGGGAGAGGGAGCGCGAACTCGCCACCCCAGATGAGCTTATGCGGATGGGTCAGGGGGAGATCATCGCCCTTGTACGCAGGTTCCCTCCTATCCGCCTCAAGACGTACCCCGTGGACGATGAAAGGAGCCCTGTGCATTGGGTCTGGCTGAGGGCGCAGGAATTCCTGGCGCAAGACATAGCCAGCCTCCTAAAGGAGCCTCTGACACCCCCCTACGCTCAGCCCATTACCAGCGTGGAGGAAGCTTACAAGGCCTTGCGGGCCGCACTATCGGACGGGGCTAAGCGGGGCAAGGCCCCGGTGTACGTCACCCCTTGGGAAGGCGGGAACGTCCTCCTGGTCCAGGACTTTCTGGAGGAGGTCGGCGTGACGGAGGAAAACATCGAGAAGCTCTTAGAATACGGCTTCTTGCTAAAGACCCCGAAAGGAGTAGCCATAGGCCCAAGCTGTCCCCTTGGGGAGAGCGAAATCCAAGACTTCCTTTCCTCCTTAGGGAGGGAGCGTCTCCAAGGGCTTCTCTGAAGAGGGCCTTCGCTTACTCTTCGGCTTCCTCAGGTCCTTCGAAAGGCTCTAGCGCCGAAGGGAAGTTCTTTTGGATGTAGGCGAAAAGAAGCTTACTCAAGAGCCTATACACGACGAGGAAGAAGAAAATCTGGCTAGCGCCGAAGAAGTTCCCTACGGAAAAGGCATCTAAGAGGGCCAGCAAGGAGAAGACCACAAACCCTACCAGAATAACTATGTCTACGACCCGTGCCAAGTCCATATCCTTTCCCACTCTACCACGGTAAGGGGAGAAGTATTATTGGGGGACCTTAAGAAGGCCCCAAGGGGTCACTCTCCTGGCAAGGACTGGCGGTCTTCCCCGGGGGAAGATGATCACGTCATCATCGGTCGCTCCCGGGTATGTCCGGCTCGAAAACTCCTCGGGGGTGATGAGTTCGCGGGGGGTGAAGGAGCGGTTTTCCGACTTCGCCTCTCCGTAGGTGTAACCTGCGCTCTCGGCTGAGAACTTGCCCAACCTGCTGGAAACGTACTCCGCCGTCTTCCTGTTGGGGTTTCCCGTGTAGAAGACCTGGAGGGTGTTGGCGAGGACCGTCTCGGCCCCGCTTTCCTTGTAGGCATCCTGGAGTTGCGAGAGGTCCTGGACGTAAATAAGGGCGTACATGTTGCGCCCAGCCCAAGTGGAGACGGCGTTTGGAAGTTCTGGGACCGGGGCTCGCCCAGCCTCGTCAAAGGCCCAGAGGACGGGAATCTCGCTGAAACCGCTCGCCGATGCGTCTATCGTGCGCAGGGCCCCTGCGAAGAGACCTAGTTCGATGAGCTTGAGGACGGGAAGGGTGGCCGTGAGTTCGGACTCGGGGAAGCGGAGGTAGACCGTGATGGGGCGGAGTTCCCCCTCCTCGTCGCCCTCTTCCATAGGTGCTCCTTCCGCCAAGTATTTGGCCTTGAGAATGCGCCCTCCTCTTTCTGTGCGGGTTAGCGTGGCCAAAACCCCGTCCGAGGTGAAGGCCTGGAGGGAGGCGGTGAGAATGCTCCAGGAGCTTTCCCTGAACTTTTCATCTTCTCCGGTGCCGTAGAAACTCCGCATCTGCTTGTGGGCCTTCTCGAGAGGGGAAAGGACCTCTCTGAGGAGGACGGTCCTTGTTTCTTCGTCTAGGTCGCCCTCTTTTAAGAGGCTCTGGGTCTTTGTCTGGAGGTAGCGGACCGTCTCCTTGAGGTGTTTGGCCTCTGGGGAGAGATTGTCCTCCTTGCGCCCCGCAAAGGGTCCTCCAAAACCTCCCCCCGAGGTGCGCAGGCCAGTAATAGCCTCGTAAAGCTCTTTGGAGCCCAAGGGGAGCATGTTCACAAGTCCCCCTATGGGTGAACTCCAGGTCGGCGGGGTGGGTGCGCCCTCTTCGTCGAATAGACCAAGCTCCACGGCCCTAAGGATAGCCTTGGCGGTGTAGATGATGGCCAGAAAGGCGTAGGTGGCGCGGTCTTCGAATATCTTGTTTTCAGCATCTCCCGTGTCCAGGATGAGCCTAGTGGCGGTGCGGATTTCCTCCTCCTCTTTGAGGTCCTCAAAGGGGTCGTAGATGTCTACGGGGTTCTTGGGGTCTAAAACAAAGATGGGCCCCTTTTCCAGCCGATGTTTGGCGGTTTTTCGGTGCATTTCCCCCTTTATGTCCACAATCACCAAAGAGCCGTTCCACGCATAGGCTTGGGTTTGCAGGTGGAGCCCCTTTCCCCCTCGAGTGGGGGCTACGATGAGAACGTGTTCCAGCTCTTTTCGTTTTTGCGCACCCGGCCTCGACGTGACGAAGGCCTTCCACTCAGGCTTCTCTCCGAGAAGAATGCTCCTTCCCGAAGGCCTTCTTTCCAACATGTCGGCCACATCCCTTTGCGTGGCGAAAGAGGCGTTGTATGGGGCAAGGGGCCTCCCCTGCCCCACCAGCTTCGGGATAACCAAGATTGGGGAGAAAAGAAGGGCAAACCCCAACCAAGAGGCGAGACCTAAGAAATGGGTGAGGGTGCCTGCGCCAAGGCCCAGAACGAAGGACAAAGCCAGTCCCTTTAGGTTGTCTGCGGCGCTCTCTTGGAACTTTCGGTTGAGGAGAAGAACGGGGCCTAGAAGAGAAAGAACTAACAGTAGAAGCACGACTAGGACCAGGTTGGGGTAGTCTCCCACAAAGGGGGCGAAGACGGTCCTGGCCAGAGGCTGGGTGAGGTAAACGGCGCAAGGTTGCACGCTCAAGCAACCCGTCCCGTTGAGCCAGTCTACCGTCCATCCCCTCCCTTGAGCGGCCAACGTCCTTGCGCTGAGTTCCTTGAACAGGTCGGGAAAGGTGAAGTACCCGTAGGATAACAAGCTCCCAAGAATAGCAAAGGAAAGGGCGAGGACCCTAGGGTTAGCGGTTCTTGGGGTTTTCTGCTGGTACTCGCCTGCCATCATGGCCTATTCCTCCAGGAGGGCCTCTACGAGATCGTCTTCTTCCGGGTCTACTCCAGCCAGCTCCTCGATGGCCCGGACGAGGCTCCCCCTGTTCCGCCGCACCGCCTCTTCCCTGCGGGTAGCCTCCTGGGCATCGGAAGTGAAGAGCCAGTACTCGTAGGGGGAGGGCGTAATCCGAACTATGTCTCCCCTGAGCTTCCCGTCGCTTCCTTGGAGGAGATAGAGCATCTCGTTGTACCCCTGCCCCCTTACCAGGTTTTCGGCGAGTTGCCCCACCACGTCGGGGAGCTGGAGAACCTCCACCAGGTTCTTTCCCTGGCGCATGGAGTTGAGGATCATGAATATCTGGGTGTTTTCCAGAAGTCCCTGGACGTAGGGGCCACGGTACTCCTCAATGGTTTGGGTGGCGGTCCATATGGCCGCTCCATACGAGCGGGCCCGCCTGTAGAGGTCGACCACTAGGTCGGCCGCTTCCTTGATCTTGAAAAGGGCGTGAGCCTCATCGAAAACGATGATCTTTCTCTTCCCCCTCGGGGAGCGGTTCAGTCGATCGTAAATGCGTTTAGAGATTAGGGCTAGCGCCAAGGCCATGACTCGATCGTCCTTAAAAGCATCTAGGCCTGACAGGTTGTAGTAGATCACGTTTCCACGGTCCGCCAAGGAGGTTTGCCTGTCCAAGAAGGAGGCGAGGGGTCCCTTTGTCCAGGTCCCAAGTTCAGTAGCCAGGCCCCGGGCGACAGCCTTTTGCACGGGGTCTAAGGCATCCCGACCAAGGGTATCTAGAGAGCGCAGGGTGTTTAAGACCTCGGTGAAGGTGGGGGGTGTCACCCGGTAGGCGGCGACTCGCCCGTCTTCTGCGTACTCTTCCTCTACGTGAGCACGGTAGGCCATCCTGCAAGCTTCTAGCCACAACTGCTCCTTTAGGGCGAGGTCTTGGCTGTTCCCAGAGTAGAGGATGTGGAAGATGCGTTGCAGAAAGGCCTGATGTTCTTCATCCAGCTCCCTAGGGGGCAAACCCGTCTTGGGGTCTGGTTCGGGGGCGAACATGTTGATGCTCGCTCCGCTCCCAGGAGCGATATCCACCACACTCCCCTTTAGCATCTTTACAAAGGGAGTGTAGTCGCCCTTTTTGTCTACGATTATGATTTCCACGCCCTCCTGGTAGGAGGCGTAGGCCTCTGCGATAAGGGAGAGCATGGTAAACGTCTTGCCCGCCCCCGTACTCCCCACCACCACAGCGTTCCAAGCGCGTGACGAGGGATCGAAAGGGTCCACGTGGGTGAAGCCAAGAAAGCGGTTGGAGAGAAGGGAGACCACTTTGGCCTTGTCTCCCTCGCGCATCCAAGGAGAGGCGAGAGCGAGGAAGTGGGCGGCGTTGATTCCGGCGGCGATAAAGCGCCTGCGGATCTTTCCTCCGGAAAAGGGGGCGGAGTTTAGATAGGGGTAAAAGACACCTTCTCGCAAGGGGCGGAGCTTTCCCGGGAAAAGCTCGACGTTGGCCTGATAGCGCTCCAACGCTCTTTCTAGGTTCTCTATTCCTCGGGCCTTCAGGTAGACTTGCAAACCGATCTCCCAAGCGGTCTCTCCGCTTTCAAGTTGCATGAGAAGCTTGAGGACCGTTCCTTCTCGCACGAGGGAAGAGGCTTCAGGGGTGTCCCCGCTGGTGTTAGACCTGTAGGAGCGTGCGAGGATTTTGCTTAGGCGCTCCACAACCTGTTGCTTGGGTAATTTGACGAGGTCCACGACTATTTCCATGGGGTTGGCGGCGAAAAGATCGGCGAGCATTCCCCACTCGGTAGCCGTGGGCGGGGCCTCCATTTCGTAGCCTCCTACCCACTCTTGGTACTCATCCCTATCGGGGTCGTACTTATAGAACCCCCTTGAGAGAAGGTTCCAAATGGGCGTTCTCGCAACTTGCCTTCGGGTTGTCTGGGGGTCAAGCCGCTTGCGAGTTGGCTCCCCGGGGAGCCAAAACTCCTTTGGGGGCGCATATTCCAAGGCCTCCCGCGGGGGGTGATTAAACCAGCTGTAGATGGTGTTGAAGATTTCGTCCCTCTCCAAGGGCCTCACCTTGAAGCCGCTCGCCTGGAGAGCGTAAGAGATGGTGTTAAGGAGAGAAACGGCATCCCGTTTGAGCTTTCCCCACTCGTCCGGGCTCATAGGGGTAAACTCGGTCCCCTTGGTTTGCGCCCCTCCAATGGACTGCCTCAGTCGGTTGAGGAATATGGTGAGGAAGTTTCCTCCCGCCACCCGCTCTCTGTTGGGCACATGCACGGTGAGAATAAACCACCACGTAAGCCTTCTTCCGGCGAGAGCCTCTTTAAGGTGGAGTTTGGCCTTTTCCAAGGCCATCCGCCTAAACAGGGGGTCGGGGTTGACCTTCGTCCGCAAGTACTGGCGAATCGGCTCTATAGAGGCCTCGACAGAAGAGATGTGGAGGCGCGCGCGAGACTCGTCTGGTATAGTGGAAATGGCCGATACCAGAGCCGAAACTGCTTGTTCTCTCTGGGCGAAACCCTTGTAGATATCTGGACCCGGTTCTAGCAGAACGCCGATCTCGTAGCTCCCGTCTTTGAGGACCACAAAACCGTCCTCAATGTACCAGTAGGGAAGGAGGGGGGTTAGATTGCCGATGAGGTACTTCGAGTACCGCTTTTTGAAGCTTCTAAAGCTTTCCCAAGCGTTTTTGTCGGTACCCTTTGCCCCTTGGCCTATCGTCTTCTGGTCAACCCCGATCACGGTCCTCATTCTACCTCCTAGCCTATAATTGGGGCAATGCGGGTCCCGTCTCTCCTCCGCAATCAAGAAGAGATATCCGAAAGGGAAAACCGTCTCCTTTCCGTGCTCTTAGGGGTTCCCCCTGCTTACCTCGCAGAAGTGCTGAAAAAACCCCTAAGGGTGTCCAAGGATTTTGAGAAGACCTTGCGGGCTCTTTTTGAAGGGGAGGAGGGGGCGTTACCAATAAAGGTATCCACTAAGGGGAAAGGGCAAGCTCTCATCGATGTGAGACAAACGATAGCCCATAGGCTTGGAGTCATGGACTCCCTTATCACCCCGAAGCAGGCCCTTTTTTACGCTTCCTTAGGGGACCCCGGCTTAGAAGAGATAATCCGCAACTATGTCTTAGGGCAGAAGGAGGAATTATTAGAAGGAAAAGTTGGCGAGCTTTTAGGTCTCAACGCCCGCTACCCTTACGAACGCTACCTAAGACTCTTAGGAAGGTATCTTCCCGTTCCGCTTCTAGAAATCGGGGCGTGGCAAACGGTAAAGGAGCGCCTCCTGTCCGAGTTGCCCCTAGAGTCTAGCGTACGGGAAGCGGTCCTTCAAGCGGTCTCCCTAGAGGACTTCAAAAGGAAGCTTTCGGAAGCCTCCGTGAGCAGATCGGTCAAATCTCGTTGGGTAAATAGGCTTAAAGGTTTGCTTACCCTATGAGGAAGCGCTCTCCGTTATCCCCTTGCGAAACTCATACCAGAGCGCTCTACCCATTTAAAATGGAAAAGGAAAGGTGAGGAGGTCAGGTGAAAGCCAAAGAGGAGAAAAAGAAAGACCCCTCCATCAGAATCCTAAAAGCGCTGTTCGCCACGCTCCTTTTTGTCCTCGGTTTTGTCGGAGGTGCCCCTCTCCAGAGCACGCTCCCGGCCAATCTTCTCCTGAACTTTCTTCTACCCTTCGGGGCATCCTACTTGGTCGCCTACTACTTTTTGGAAGAACGGGGGAAGGAAGTCCTTTGGTTCGCCACAGGTGTTGGGCTTAACAACTTTAGCCTAACCGCCCTCATGCTGGCCTCCTTCTCTGTCGCTACTGACCTGGGTGTGTACCTAGGAGCGCTCCTCGGCATCACCTTAGGGGTTGTTGGGAATTTCCTGCTCTATCACTCCAGGCTTATTCCTTCTTTGAGGTGGAAGAGGCTTTTTCTCTTTGCGGCCTTCTTCCCTTACGCCATAGGGCAGGTTTTGGCGCTAACGGCCCTTATTCCCTACGTTTTCCTAAGAACTTTTTCTACTGGTGGAGACCGTGGAGAAGGAAAAGCTTAGGCCTTTTTGGGGGAAAATCCTCTTCCTCCACGGAGAGTCCCCCGAGGGATACTTCATAGAGATCGAGGGGGAGCGAAGGGAGATGCTCCAGGTTTTGGCAGACCCCCTAGAAGAAAACCCTATCGCCGTAGGGAGGTGGATTAGCGGTTTCGCTCTGGAGGTGGGTAGCTTTCTCCGAGTTCTGCGGTGGAAAGTGATTCCCGAAGAGAAAGACCTCCTTCCCATCGAAGCCACACCGTTCGAGGAGGGGTTTTCCTATCTGACGGCTGTGGGGTTTCCCCTTCACACGGCTAAGGTTATTTACCAGGCTTGGGGGCCGGGGGCGGCTCTCTACCTGAGAGCCAGACCTTATGCGCCCGCCGAAGAGGGCTACATATCTCTTGAGGAGCTGGATCGCCTTTACATCGCCAAGGGGCTTCCAAGGCTTCACCCCGCCCGCACTAAGGGCCTCACCCGCTATTACCTGAGATGGGTAGCCTATTCCTATGGGCACACCGCTTTAGACTTATCCACGCTCTTTCGCTTCGTGAGGAACGAGGAGCGCCTAGAGGCGGTAATGGCTGGAATCGCCATCCTTATCGCCGAGGGGGAAGTTGAGACCATAGAAGACAAGATAGCCCTTAAATCTCTATACACAAGAGAAAAGGAGATCGCCGACTTCTTCTCTCAAGACCCCGAAGAAAACATCCCCATACCCTCGGCTTCTGTGCCCTTGGCCTCCAAGTTGAACGAAGACCAAAGACAAGCCTTTGCCAAAGCTTTTAGGTACAACAAAATGGCCCTCTTAGGAGGACCAGGGACCGGGAAGACCACACTTATTCGGGCGCTTACCGATGCTTGGGATCAAATGGGCTTGAAGTACATCCTGCTCTCTCCGACGGGCAAGGGAGCGAGTAGGTTGCGCCAAGCTACCGGGAAAGAAGCGACGACCGCTCACCGCTTTCTTTACTCGAGGAATCAGTCAAGGTTTTCTGCGCTTGTACTGGACGAAGCGGGTCTCCTCTCCTCCCCTCTCCTCAGCGCTATCCTTCGCAAGATAGGGAGAAGGACCCGAGTGCTCCTCGTTGGTGATAGCAACCAGCTTCCCCCCGTGGGCCCAGGGAGCCCCTTGCAAGACCTCGCTGGGAGTCTCCCCACCCACACCCTCGTCACCTTTGTTAGGCAAGAGGACTCCTCCCTGATAGAGGCGGCCCTTAGGGCGCTCGACGGAAACCTATTTTTGGAGCACTTAAACGGGCTAGTCCTTCCTTTTCAAGACACGCCTCCGATGGAGGAACTATGGAACCTTTGGAAAGAGCAGGAAGACCTTCAGATATTGGTCCCTTGGAAGCCTCCCCCCTTTGGAGCGGATTACGTGAACGGGTTTATCAGTAAGCAGCTTGGGAAAGGAGGCTTCTTTCCCGGAATGAGGCTTATAGGTTTAAGGAACCTTCCTTCCCTCAACTTGTGGAACGGCGAAGTCTATCGGGTGTTGCAAGCAACGGAGGACTCCGTTGCGCTGGAGGGCGGGGCGCTTCTTTCCCGTGACGAAGCGATGCGCCTTCTCGCCCCCGCCTTCGCCATTACCGTCCACCGGGCGCAGGGGAGCGAATGGGAAGAAGTGGCCCTTCTTCTTCCAGATGGCTACTCTTCCTTGCTTTCCCGCAAACTCCTTTATACTGCGATCACCCGGGCCAAGAAGCGCTTTCACCTCTTCTACCACCCTAAAGCCCTAGAAAAAGCCCTGGCGAACGACGAGGAGGAAAGGAGCACGGCCTTAAGGCTCCTCCTTTCTAGGAGATGACCTCTGACTCCTGAGAGATTTCCACGACCTTTCCCCTAAAATGTGCCAGCAAACCCTCCCCCCTAAAATAGGGGGGAAAGGAGGGAAGAATGTTTGACGAACAGGCAAAGGCCATCGCCAAAAGGCAGTACCTGCAACCCGGGGACGGGGACATCTTGGGCATGTTCCGCCGCGTGGCCCGGGAGATCGCCAGGCCCGAAAAGCCCGAAG